>Ga0307432_1000187_pt1 | contig 51624 bp, 58 predicted proteins | sample SalMarWE160150MG_FD_202158 | JGI IMG/M metagenome (GOLD analysis project Ga0307432, IMG submission 202158) | Salt marsh sediment microbial communities from the Plum Island Ecosystem LTER, Massachusetts, United States - WE1603-150 | ecosystem: Environmental > Aquatic > Marine > Intertidal zone >...
CGTTTCGCCTCCGGCTTCCTTCAGATCCCGCCTCACAACGGGCACCCTTGCCCTCGGCTCGTGGTTCCGGTCATCACAGCCCACAGAGGACTTTCACCTCCAAGAGTCGCGCCATGCCTGGCGCACAGAAAGGCGGCGTATGGCACATTCGTACCATACGCCGCCTCTAATTGCGATCTCCGGAAAGGTTACCCTTTCCTAGATCCGGAGCACGTCATCCTTAACGTCCCCCGTTCACCTCAACTACCGCAGGCTCGAACCCTTGCTGCCACGAACACCCTTCTTAACCGGAGTCTCACCGGCCAGGAACGCGTTCATGTCGTTCAGGTCCAGCACGCCGTCGCGGTTCAGGTCGGCGACCGCGAGGTCACCCATACCCATCTGCCGCAACTGGTCGACCGTAACCTCGGTCAGGCCGATGGTGTTACCAACACCGGCCGTGCTGCCCTCGCAGCATTCCTTGCTGCTCGCAAGGAAGTTCATCGAGACGAACGTGAAGTCGAGAGCGTCGACCACACCGTCGCCGTTGATGTCAGCATGCGCACCCACGAAGTCACACATCGTGTCTGGATCAACGTAATGGCCGTAGTTCGCGACAAACTGACCGAAGTCGAGGATGTCGATCACATCGTGACTGGCATCGGGGTTCTCCTTCTTCCATCCGTCGAGGTTACCACCGATCAGCCAGTTGCCTCCGTAGGCCGGATCGCCCTTGAAGGTGGCCTCGTACACGCCATCCACGCACGTCAACCAGTCACACGCCCGCAGCGTATGCAGCTGGTCGCGGGCCGTGATGCACAGCCACTGTCCGGCATCCGGAACCTTGATTGAATCGGTGAAGTGACCGATGTGGTCGAATTGGCCACCAAACGGGAGAACCATCTCGAAGACCAGCGGTGCCTGGACGGTATCCGAGTACATCTCGAACTTGATGCAACGCTCCAAGTTACCCGCCATGATCGGCGACAACTGGATCGTCACATCGAGCGACGTCATGTCGCTGACCGTCACCGTCCAGCCATCCGTGACCGCGTCACCGCAAATCGTGCTGGTCGCCGTGCAGCTGAACGTCGAGGTCCCGATCGGGAACTCGCCGCCGTTCATCACGATGACAGTCGCGATAGGCGAGCCGTCCGGATACTGACCGGTGCACACCAGATCGACCGGGTAGCACGAGCCGCTGGCCGTCGGCGGATCCCAGGATTCCATCGCTGTCACAGCATCGCAATCCACGTTCGTGACTATGTCATCCGGAACGTCGAGCGCGATGTGATCGTTCTCCATGATCGGATCGCCGCAGTAGGTCTCAAGCCCCGGCACTAACCAGCCGTATTCATCGACCAGCATGGTGTTCATCGGGTTATCACCACCGAAGCACAGGACGCAGGTCTCGCAGACACCGATCTTGGTGAAGCTGATCGTGGCGACGTCCATCGTGCCATTCGCACCCCCACCAATAAACGGATCAACGCCGACCGCGTAGAAGATCATACCGGCATCTTCGTCGACGATCTCAGCGAGCTCGTACGTGAACGGAGAACCATCCGCCGGCGAGATGCTGTTGAAGCTTACGCAGTCCGTATCATACAGCACCACGAACTGCGCGCCGGTCACCATGGGACCCACGTTCGCGAAGTACACATCCACCAGAATCGTCTCGCCGACCTCGAAGCACATCCCGTTCGGCTTCTGGGACGGATTCACGTCGAACTCCAACGACGGAGGTACGCAAATGCAGTGACCCTCAGCGATATCGCAACTACCGACACCTTCTGAGATTGACTCGCAGTACTCGTTACTGGTGCAAGCCTGTGCCATGATGTCCTGACCCTCGCAGTTACCTGCGTCGCACGCATCCAACACCGTCAGGCAGGGCACGCCGTCGGAACACGAGCCCGCAATCGGCGGGTTGGACGGCACACCACACTGGGCACCAACTGCGCATGTGCCTGGGGCACTGCACAGATTGTCGGTGCAGGTATTGTCAGCATTGCACTCCCCGGCGCCGATGCAATCGGCGTCAGTTACGCAGGCATCGCCGGCCAAAGACACATCGGCACAGTTGTCGCCGCAGGAGCCGTTGCAAGCGTAATCAATGTTGCTCACAACCGCGCCGGAACCGGCGAGGTCAACCGCATCACCCTTCACACAGGTCGGATCGCAGCACTCATCCGTCGTCACGGTAACCGCCGTGTGCTCGCAAATCAGGTTCACGTTGCACACGTCGGCGGTGCAGGCATCGCCGTCACCGCACTTCGGATCGTTCGGACCGGGAACCGTGCACTCAGCACACGGGTAGCTGCAGTCCTGATCGGGGAAGAACACGGAGGCACCCTGGACTACGCAGTCCAGAGCCGCCGGGCAATCCAGATCCTTGTCCGGCAGGCAGACGTCGCCGGCCGCAGGATCGCAGGTCGCACCACCGACGCATTCTCGCTCTTCGTCACACGTAAGAGTCCCACAAGGCTCGGGATCCCACGGCTTGTCGCAGATCGGCGGATCATACGCGGTGCACTCAGAATCATCCGTGCACTCGACCCAATCCGGACCCCAGGTCGTGCCGCAGGAGCCCTTGGCCGACCCGCAGACCGCCCCGGCTTCGGGACAATCGGAATCACACACGCAGTAGTAATCCCAACTCGAGCACACGCCGGGGGCGCAGTCCCACCAGCTGATGCAGGCATCCCCACTATCTGCACACGTCTCGCCACACTCGGCATCGGCGTGGCACGCCGAGGCGTCGTGGCTGCACGTGCCTTCGGTGCACTCCGCATCGGCCCAGCAGGCAATCGAGTCGTCGTCGCTGCACGCACCGCTGCAGGTCCCCGCCGGGCAGTCATCATCTGACAAGCAGGGATCATGGGTGTCGCTGCACTCACCGTGGCACAACCCGGCATCCGGGCACTGGCCTGCGGTAATGTAATCGATGCAACCTTCCTTGCCCTCGATACCCAGGCCGAAGCAGCACTGGCCAACCTCAACCGTGATTAGGGCGGGGGCGACTCCCATCAGCGGCATGAACTGGCTGTCCTGATCCAGCAGGTTGCTTTCCGGATACGCTTTCGGGTAGATGGAGAACGTACCCTTCGCGTCCGCCGGAACCCACACAACAAGAGTGGCGGCGTACGTAGCAGCACCCGAGCTTGGGATGGGGTCACCCACATTGATCGTGCTGCCCCAACGATAGTCCATCGTGCTCACGTCAATCGCCTTCAACTCTTCGAAGATGTCCGGGTGGTTAAACAAGTAATCCGACCGGGTCGAGTCGATGAGCGCATTGTTGCATACATCGTCCACGCACATCGACCCCGGACCGATCACCGGCGGGCACTCGGAGTGGCTCGTGCAGGCATACTCATACGGCGCAAGCGAACCTTCCTGGCCGCTGTAGTAGCCCGACGAATCCAGAGCAATCTGCCACGCTTTCATGCAGACATCACCAGTCTCACAGTGCGCGTGACCCGCAGCAGCCGGATCCCAGTCGGAGACCTTGAACTCCAACCAGACGGGCCGGGCACCAGCCGCCATTGTGATCTCATTGTCGACGATCTCCCAGTCACCGCTGCTCGTAGTGTCCTTCGTATCCGCAGCGACCGGCAAGAAGGAGATGACCGTGTCCGTCGTCGTGAACACCATATGCATGAAGTTTGAACAGGAATCCGTGGCGTCAACACCATCGCACGGACCGCCCAAGCTCCACCAACCCGGCGCTTCGGCATCACCGTCGCTGCATGCGTCCGCGTTAGCCTGACCGCAACTGACATCAGGCTCCAGGCACGATATTGTATCATCGTGGCAGCAGACGCCACTCCCGTTGGTTGCGCCATCATCGTCCATGCGGTCTATCCAGAAGTCGCCCGGAGCATCATCCCCGACCGTCGGCTTCCGATAGGTTAAGTCGTAGAACATCCGGCACGACGTGCTCTGGGTCACGGCCCACATACGCTGGTTCGGGATCACCACCGGTGTGGCATACACGTGGCGGAGCTCGAACTGTCCGCTCATCGTTCCGATACTCCAGTCCGCGTCGCTACCGGCGATCTTCGTCCCGGAGAAGCCGTTTGCGGCCGTGTCGACGAATCCCTCCGGGTCACCGTCCCACAGCTCCAGATGAACGGTTGCCTCATTGCCAACCGACAGGTCGCCGGAGCTGCGGAACACAGTAATCCAAATCTCCGAAATTTCGTCACCGCCTACGAAGCCGTTGCCCAATCCGAGGTTGTCGGCACTGTATGTCCCGCCGACCGGGCCGCCGGCTTGGACATTGTAGCTCATGACCACACCGTACCCGCTGTCGTAGAAGTTGTCGTAGACGACCACCTTGTAGGCGCCCGCCGCAACACTACCCGACTCCAACGTCTGGTCAGAGTAGAGCACGTGCCTCGGTGTGTCCGGACCGATGTCCAGCTTCACAACGTCACCGGGGCGGACTTGCGCCGGCCCATCGGCATACGCATTGACGCTTAGGGCTAAGACGCCCAAAGCAAGAACAATACTACATCTTTTTTTCATCTTCCAAACCTCCTCTGGGAAGAGATACCCAAATAGTCCCAATCGATACGACTTACAATTACCTTTACGAAAACAGCTTTTCACAAATGTTCGTTTCACCTATATCTTATTTCCTCCTGCAAAACACCCTCGGGCCGGGTCGTCCCAGACCCACTCACCACCAGACAACACACAACACACAACACAATTTCCTTCTCACTATGTGAGGCAACTTCGTTGAGTCTACCGTATTTCAAACTCGCAATCAACCTCCCTCCTAGAGCCGCCGGGGCGGGGCGGGCTCCGCAGCCCACCCCATCCCCGTCGGATCACTTTTTCTCACCTACCGGCCCGTCATCATGGGCACGGACGCGGACCCACCTCCGGGAACGACGCCGGTGGGTAGTGGAATCCACGGAACGCATCCAAACAGAACGTCACGTCGGTCGTGATGTTCACCTTCTGGTCCGGGGTAGCCGGTTCGATATCCGCCCGCACCGTAGTCAGCGGCAAGAATGTCGCCTTGTTCTTGAATTTATCAAGCACTCCCGTCACGTCCGTCGTCACACCGACAGAGCCGTCCGGCGGCTTAGGTGGATCCGTGCTCAAGTCCTGCACGACATCGCCCCAAGCCGACATGGTCACCACGAGCGGCTCCGTGTAGGCCGTCTCCTCAGTCAACAGGCACGAATCGTCGATCGTCTGGACGTGGTAGACGCCGCCCGGAACGATGCCCTCGTGATACACGTCGATCACACCGTCCAAACTCCAATCTCGACCGCCTTCTATCGCGTCACAACCGAGCGTATGAGCCTCGAACTCGAGAGGCAGACCACCCGAAGGACCACAACCCGCAGGTGGAGGCGAGCCCTGACCCGAGTTTTCACAGAACGTCCGCGGCTCCTGGACCCACATCTGGACACCATTCCACACGTCGTACGGCACCGGCAGGTCCTCGAACGTCACGCGGATGTTCTGCCAACGTCCGGCATCCTCCGGGGCAATCTCGAACGACAGGTAACGGACCTTCTGGTTGATCGGGTCCGGTGGGCTCGCGCCCTCGATGTACAACCGATCGGGCAGAGGCGATGTGGAGATGTAACACGTCGCAGCCAGACAGGCTATGTCCACAAGACCCGGACCAGCGCCGGCTTCTGATGGACCTCCGTCAGTCCATCCGCCGAGGCGGACCAGATAGCACTCACCCGGAAAGACGATCCAGTTCATGGTCCCGGAACCCTCGTCGGGAAGCCCGTTGCAACCTTCATCGCTTAACGCGATCTGGGTCGAGATGCTGGAACCCGGGCACAGACACTCATTCGAATGGGAGGGATCATGGTACATGGCGATATAGCTGTCGTAACTACCCTGACCGGTACCGCTCATGCACATGCTGGCTACCATCTTACCGGTACAGGTCGCGGTATAGGCATACCAGATGTCCTTGCCCAAAACGTTTCCGGGGACACTCACGTCCGGATGCACCGGACCATCCGTTGTGTAGCAGGACGTGTCGAAACCGTGGATCCCATCACCTACCGGAAGGGCCCCGCCGCCGCCGCCGAGAGACGAGCAGACCAGCCCGGTCGCGGTAAGGCCGGTACCACCTGAGCAGTCGTTTCCTTCACAGAAGCAGACTCCGTCATCAGTACACCTCATTCCACGATTCCAGACGCCGAGGATGTCCCCATCTTCGCTGCATTCCGCCCGGGTCGTGTCGTTAACACACAAGTCCTCGCAATCGCAGCACGAACCCAGTGGCACTTCCGGAGCGGTGAAATCGAGCGGAGCTTGGTTCAGGCCGCCGAGACAGAACGTCATATCCGAAGCCCGAGCGCTCCCGTGGACATAACCGCTTCCGATCGCCCCGGCCTGCTCCGTCCGGTCATTCGTACCGTTCACGGAATAGTCGTTGCCGACACCCTCAATTAAGTACGATTGGTACCAGTGGAAGTAACAGGTGTCACGGTCGCTCACGGTGTGCCGGTTGGCTGCGATCTCGAGCCAGTGCGTCTCGTTGGGCTCCAAGCCGGTGATCGGGTTATCGAGGTACAACGTGTAACCCTGCAATTTCAGTTCCGGCCAGAGGGAGTTGAGGTACGTACACGGCACGGGGGCACGCAAAACGTTCGAACCGGCCGCGATCGCCTCACCGACAAGCTCACCCGGCTGACCCGGCTGAGGATCATTCCACAGATCCGGATGAGCAACAGCATCCCGATAGACCCGGATCCGGAAGCTCTCCGTCCCCGCCTCCACGGTACCGATGCAGTTCTGGTCTTTCGACGCCAGTGCCTTGTCGTCCATGTAGACACCCCACATGCAGATTTCCGCAAGCGTATCGCCCGTCGGAACGAAATCATCAGCCGCGACCGCCCCCTGAGGCGGGACGCTCAGGTCACTCATGATGTTGTAGTTTCGAACATCACAGTCGGGGAGCTGGCAATTGTTGTCGCCCGAGATTGCACACGTCGGGCACGGCTTTTTCGGCCAGTCACACATGGCGCCGCCGATAAAGAGACTGTCCAGCGTGTCGCAGAGATCCGAGTCCATGCAGGTCGCCTCAGGGTTGGCACGGTTGCACGGGATGCCCGGAGCGACGTTGTCCTGGCACTCACCCGGGCCGAGGCAGCACGAACCGTATTCACACGCCTGCCATTCACCGACCGTACAAGCGACCATCGGTGCCACGTCTGACGGAATGTTGCCGAAGCCAAGCCAGTAACCGCCTCGTTCCTCGCAGTCCAGCACGTTTAGCTCCTTGCAAGGATAGTCCACATCGTCATCCGGCAGACAGCAGGCCGCAATGGCACACGCTCGCGCCGTGATGTGGAGCTGGTACTGCCCGAAGTGGCCTCCCGTCGCGGTGTAGATCGGGTGATAGTAGATCCCGTTCCGTAGCCGCGTAAACGTCTGCCAGAGGTTGTCCGCAGCCGTGCAGAACGGCAGACCGCGGTCGTTGTCGGTGAGGCCGCTACCGATCGGCGAGGGAGCGATCGTGTTGTTGATCGTTCCTCCGCACGGGTCGCAGTCGGTGTACAGGAACGCCCACTGCGGCTGATGGATCGGATCGGTGCAGCACATGTCGATCCGGATATCGCTGCAGTCGTGCTCGCCGGCGTCCAGGCTGAACGCATGCCACCAGCCACGATCCCGGGTTCCACCTAACTCGTCGAAGATGCCCGTGTCACAGGTCCCATTGGTCACGTCACCAAAGTCTGCCTGTTTGTTGTCGCTGGTGAAGGTCACCGTGATCGGGTCCAGATCCGGCGACGGAACTGGGATGTAGACCACACCCGTTCTCGCCAGAGCACAGTCGTCGTATCCGTCAAATATCGGCTGCTCGCAGCAGTTCGGGACGCAGTTGGTACCGAACCCTTGTCCCACGGTTCCAGCCGGGCAATTCGCCTCGCAGGTCTCTTCGCCCGGACAATCATCATCGCTGATGCATTCCGTGCCTGTCGTCTCGCTGCAGAAGCCGCCCATCACCGTGCTACACGTACCTGTGTTCGGGTCGCAGCAGGCCGTTATCTGACAGGCCGGCGGGCTCGGAACACAGTTCGGCTCGGTGTTGCAATAACCGGGTGACGCGCAATCCGAATCGCCGTTGGGGCAAGGCTGACTGTCGTTCGCGCCGCCGATGCAGAGCACGCAATCAGGATCGCTCACCAAACACGAAACGAACGGGTGGTCCAAGCACACCTTGCAGTTCGTACCAATCCCTTGGAAGAAGCCGCTTTCCTCCTCGCAGATCCACGGGAGCTTCAGCTCGCAGGCACCGGTCTCGTGGCTGCAGCACGCACCCAGAGGCGCTCCCGCCTTCTCCCCGACGATCTCAAACGCCAGGATGCCCGGACCTTCAGTAAGGACATTGGCGCTCGGTGCCCCGTTGATCCACATCACGTCCGGCTTGTTCGTACCCGCGTGGACCGACGCCTGATCCGTCGACATCCAGTGCGCCAGGTTATCCGGCGTAAAGGTGACCGCCGGCCTCAAAGCGACATAACCCTCGCACGGAATGACGGGCTTCTCGCTGAACACCACCGTGCGGCGGTAGATCCCCGCATCCACGAACTGCCGAGTAATCGTGTCCTCGATGAAGAGCCCCTGGGTGTCATAGAACGTAACACGCATCCGTTCCCCGGTGCCCTCCTCGAATCCACCAACATATCGGAAGGTTGTTACCTCATACCATACTCCCGGCTCGCAGTTCGAGAGCTTGTAGTCGTCGCCAATCTCATGGTAGGGGTAACACGGGGCCACACCGGCAGGACCCAGGTCCTCCAGCAGCATACCGCCGTCAACCATGCCGGACTCATACTTGGGACACCCGAAATCCTCGCCGGGCTGGGGAGCTTCCGGGCCTGCGGGTAAATCGCAATCACCTTCATCCGCGGGCGTGCTCGGATCCCAGTCGCCAACGCCGAGCCACAGTTTGGGCGAGGTGCATTGCGTCTTGGGCACGCGGGTGCAGATCCACTCAGCACCATCCGCCTCGCAGCAACGTCCGTTGCCGCACGTCATCGGAGGCCCCTCTGTACAGACTGCACCTTCACCGCAAGGCAGTTCAGCCGGCGCCCGGCAGACACCGCCGCAGTACGCACCATCGCCCGGGCAGTTGGCGTTCTCCGTGCAAGCATTGCCTTCGCTGCTGCCGCCGATACACACGCCACCGCTTCCGACCGTTGTCGGGTCCTTCACGCAGACCTCGACACCGGTACAAGCTTTCCCGTCGTCGCAATCCGCATCGGTATCGCACGGCGGGAGGCATTCACCCTCCGTCGCGTCCGGCGGCTCTTCGTTGCAGATCATGGTCGGGAAGTGGTCGGCACAGGGATCCGCCTCAAACCAGTCAGCCTCGCAATTCCCGTCAGGACAATCACACTCCAGCCCGTGCCTCGGTCCACCGTCGCACGTACCTGCGACGCAAGTTCCCTCAGGGCAGTTCTGATCCGGATCGCAACCCTGGCCATCCTTCGCGCCGCCGACGCAGATGTACATCTTCTGGCCCGTGGCCAGGATGCAGTTGCCAATACCGTCGCACCGCTCCAGACCGTCGCAGTAAACCCCGTTACTGCATGGCTCACAAAGAGGCGTGTAGCTAGATATGCATGTGCCAGAGGGGATATCACACACGCCTTCGTAGCAGTCCACGCACGGGTCGCACTCTTCATCGAGCTCACATCCGGTCGGCCCGCCGCTACGCGCGGCGATCATACCCGCCCAACCCTCGTCGTGCCGCTCAAACCAAAGGAGCGGGGTTCTCGACCTTTCATACACCAAAACGTCTTGTGGCTTTTTGCCCTCGGTCGGGACGGCAAATGGGATTTGACTGACCGGAATCCCTACTTGGCCGCCATCCGACATCAGCGCTCCAGCCCTCAACTTACTCACGCGGGTTGCCCCGGATTTCGTCGAGCGCGTGCCCGCCAGCGTCAGGCTGCAGGCAAACACGCCTACAGCCAGCACACCGAACAGGGTGCGCCATCTCATCACACCGTTACCTGCCTTCATCGAACCTTACCTCCATCAGAACAGCTTCCACCCAACCATCGCCACCCGACGCTGGTGGTCAGTTGGAACCCATAACCCTTGCCTTCCCAGAAGGAACACTTTCCTCAGACGCACACCCCCCGAGGATTCCAAACCCTCGTAGGGGAAAAACAAAAATCCTTTCAAGATCAGAACCCAACCAGGCCGTCAGTTACTCCACCTCCTATTCGCAAAACGATTCCGCCAGCCAACAAACCGGCCGATCCCGCGATCGGCAAAGCGGCAGCCTGCAAAGACCCAGTCAGGTCGCGATCCGGTTCGCAACTCGCAAAAGCACAACCGGCTGGTACACTTGGCGGCCCGGCACCAACAGCACATACCTTCGCCCTGTCGTTGTGCAGGGGATTCGCATGGGGCACGCGCCACACCGGAGCACTCACACCAGCGCGGATAACGAATCGAATACGAGGAAACTCGGTCGAAGCGACCGAGATATGATACACCGAACTTGGGAAAGTCGGGGTAGAAACAGAGCGTCTTGGGGGACGCAAGCGCCTCACCACAATCGGCCCTGTTCTCAATGCACGAGAACCCACCGAACCTCACCTCCGGAATGTGGCGTTTATGATCGCGACTGCCAGGTCGACTCCCTTAACCTCACTACTAAGTCAAACCGCCTCAAATCCTGCGGTAACAACCCGCCTGGCACATCGCCTCAAGCTCTTCCCGTCCCACCCCGAACAGGTTGGCTCACCACTCCACTTTCTTCCCACAGGACCTTTTCCCCGGCGCGACGCGCCGGCTAGGGATCCTCGATCTAATCCCCCAAAGCAAACATCAGAGTTTTACAAGTTCTTGCAATACTAAAACGACGAGAGCTCATCCCCATCCTAATGCTACTAAGCACCAACCCCAACGTTGCCCCTCCGTAATGTGTAACCTCTCCGCCGTTCACTTCCGTTGCAAACGGCCTCACAATGCACTTAGCGCAGCCTCATGTTGAGTTGAACATGGAACCTGAGCCTCTATCCTTGACGAGCCCGATACTACCAGAGTCCGCTATGTTGAGTCAACCGTTTTTTTCCAGCTTCCTCATATCAATGGACTTGCAGATTGCCCAATTTGTCTCATATCACCAATTATTAGAGCCCCGATAGAACGCAACCCACACAAATCCGCCTGAAGACCCCAAAAACGCCGTTTTGTGTCGCTTCTCTTCGAGCCTTTTATGCCTCAAAACTTCCGCTGAGGGGTGTCGAAGGCTGGTAGATCGCACAAACATCCGAGCCTGACGTCCGCTAGCGGGCGCCTCGAGGCCGACAGCGTCACGCACAACTTGCACTTCCCTGAATCCAAAGACCCAGACCGCATCCCTGTTATTGTGGCAGAAATATGACATTGTGACAGAAATATGACATTGTGACAGAGTTGTGACATTGTGGCGTATAACGAGACAAGCTACGCGTGGCTGCCAGGAGGCGTTCAGACCCGCCACGTAGATGCGCCTCCAAACCCAGCCACTTGGAAGAGCCATCGTCGGCCGCAGGCCACCTTCAACGAATGTTTCATTGAAGGAGGCGAGGTATGGCGAATCAGCAGCTGAAGGTGGCTGTGGTACACGCAATCCAAGTGCTTTTGGAACGGGGATGGTCCCAGCGACGGATCGCGGGGCGTTAGGGGTCGATCGGGAAACGGTGGCCGATTACGCTCGGCGGGCGCGGGAACCGGCAAATCCAGCCAAGGCACCTCCCGGGTCTGACGGGGTCTCAACTGAGCCAGGGGCAGCGCCAGCGAGGATTGGGGACGCCTCCCAGGGCACCTGTGTAGATTCAAATCCAGCCACTGAGTCGCCCCCGGATTGATGAGCCTTAAGATCGAATCACGGCGTTGCGGAACAGCTCGCCAAGACTTGTGGGGCCGACATCGGCGCGGCTGTCCGCATTCTCGATCGTATGGTTCAGGGTGATTGCGAGGGCTGGCACATCTCTGGATGGCGCGATCAGGCAAGAATGATTTTGAATGAGGCCATGAGCGCCGGAGGCGATGCTCGCACCAAAGCGGTACGGATTATCAACGACTTGGGCCGGCGTGGTTATACGCAGTTTGGCACGCTGCTCGACGTCGGGGCTTAGTCGCCAGGAGACGACTCGCATTAACTGCGAACGCCACTTTCAGCAATACGAGGTGCAATCGAGGCCTTGTTGGACAACGACCTATCCGAGGACGCTTAATCAGCTAAACGCTTTCTCGGCGTCATCGACATACACAGTGCGCGCTTGGAGGCGCTGGTTGCCGACCTGCTGGCACTGTCGCGCCTGGAGTCGCCGGTGAGCGAGTTCAAACCTATGACCGTTGATTGGCGCCGCTTCTGTGATGAGTTGAGCGAGAAATGGACCGACGCCGTCGGGAAGAAGCAACTCCATTGGGAGTGGAGCTCGCCGCCGGATTTGCGCGAGGCGGCAATACGCTACAAACCACCGGTGACGCCGCCGGTCAGCCAACCGGAATCCAGGCACAAGAACGGCGCCGAAGTGACACCCGAAGGCGTGATGAGGTAGTCTGGATTGGGATTGACAGGCTGGAGTGCTTGATTTCTAATAGTCTGAGGCGTTGGGGCGATTAGCTCAGTTGGCTAGAGCGCCTGCTCGACACGCAGGAGGTCACAGGTTCAAGTCCTGTATCGCCCATTCGTAAGTTCTTTCAAATAAACGACTTATGTGAAAGTACGCCTCGAGCACAAGCCATGTCTGCCCCGTCTTGAAACCGTAAACCCGTCTTACCTGACTTTTGCTCCCGGGATCCATCGGGAACCGTGTCACAGGATTCCGCGTTGCAGACTCCCGGTATATCAGCCCGCGGGCCTATCTTGTCGGAAGCCGCCTGATCAGGCATACGCGTCAAGAAGTCCACTCTGGTGTCACTCGTGGCGGATGACGTTCTCTGGCCCGCGCCGGTCGTCTGGAGCCCACCCGTGTCTACCGTAGCACCTTCTTCCGAAACTCCCGCAGGGCATCCTCGGGGCTCAAAATTCGATGCGTGACAACCTATCCAAATGGCTCAATATTCAATGCGCGTTTCCAGCACCTTCCCTCTTTCGCTCGTTGATCATGCCCCCGATGGAGCTGGGTCCGGGGGATATCCTCCGCCACCGACTGGGTCACGAAAAGCTCTTACCCGCGTTAGAACTAGATACAATCCCTGGGATCGATGCAGAGGGCCGGGCTCCCGAGGATTCGACGTCCCGGTGTATACACTCGAAATCCAGGTCCACCGATCGTCGATTCCGGGTCGTTGTGAAGGGGGGGACATCTGGCCCCTCGGTTTTTGGGGCAGAAACGCAGGTCTATGCCCAGGAGATCGGTCAGACCTAACGGGAGCACGGGGGTCGAACGATCGGGTGAGACGTAGGAGCCATCAACCGTAATATTCTTCAGTGCGAAGGCATCAACCGTAGTATTCTCCAGTGCCAGGAGGTGACAGTAAGTGACAAACGCGAATAGAGCCTCTCTGAGCGTCCGCCGGGTCCCCCGATGGTCTTCCGATCCTCATGAGCCCACCAGCGGCCACGAGAACGAGTCCAACGGGGTCCCAGGAACGCGGATGTCCCAGCGACCGAAGCCCCCGATCGAGATCCCAAGTTCGGGGCGGATCGGAGAGAATCGACGGGCAGCCCAGTGTTTGGTCGGGTATACTGGACCAGGAGAAGGTGTTATTCCGATTGAGCTGACCGGGTGGGGCAAGCTGTCGGGCGTACAGAAGAATGGATGTGGCCGATTCCGAGAAAGCGACCTCATCGGAAACGACGCCGGTTCGGTTGCCTAACGATCAAGATGTCCCCTGCCCGTCCTGTGGGTACAACCTCCGGGCGAACACGTCGGGAACCTGTCCCGAGTGTGGAGTCCGATTGGGCCTCGCAGTAATCCTTGTCGGTAGTCCAACTCGAAGCTCGATCAAGGGCGTCCTAGCATATGCTCGCATCTGCCTGATTGCGGCTCCCGTCGTAGCAGCTTCATTGGCATTTGTGACTTCTCTGTCCCAGTATCTGTCCGGATGGGCTCTGTCTGGGATTGTGATGGAGGTGGCGATCTCCGGAGCGGTAACACTATTGGGAATCACCGCACTCGCATCGCTCTTTGTCATGCGGTGCATCCATCTCGTTGTCAGCGTTGTTTTCTTCGGATTTGTGGCTTTCGTTTTCATCGTGTTCATCATTCGCGAAGTCTTGTACGCCATACGCTGCGCCTGGCCTGGACTTCCTCTGCCCACGTACCCCATTATGCTCGGGTTTGGGCTGGTTGGTGTTGCGGGGCTGATCATCGAGATAATCTGCGATCGCAAATCGAGAAGATGGACTGGGCTGCGATAGGCGTGGCTTGCTGCATCGAGACTTGCCAATCCGGGTGAGTCGGATCGCAGGCGGGAGCCGATACGCCAAGCCTTCCTCTACTTTGCGATCCGCTCCGGACACGATCCGCTAAATCGCGCTCCGAAGCTGGCGAGCCCCATGGTTCTGGTGGGCGCTTACCGGTAACCTGCTGAAAGACACCACGCCCGTCCGTCATGCGCCGACGCCGACCCTTGGGCCCGAGCTTCTTGCGCCAGTGATAGAACGAGGCCACCGAGACCCGTTCTCGCGAACAGAACTGCCCAACGGGAATCCCGGAATTCGCAGAGAAACGCTCAAACCGCTCCCGCCACATGGCAAGCTTCTTGGGATCGGACGGACGAGACATGCCGAACCTCCTGGTCACGCGTCATCACGAAATCAACACGCACGCCAGGATAACGGGCTTGTCAACAATGGTTCTGGTGGGCGCTTACGTTCGTGTGCCCACCAGCTCTTCGCATGGATCTCGATGAGCTTGAGCAAGTCTTCGCCTGACAGATTCTGCATGCGTTCCATAGCGATATTTCCTAGTAGAAGAATCAAGCGTTTTCTTAGGGCCGCTACAGGATGGAATCTCAACGTCTCCGGTTAACGGCGTGTCGGTGATTCCAAGCAGATCGCGGCGGTGCCAGTGTTCTCAGAAACAACATTATTGGAGCACGAAACGGGCCCGGTGTGGCTCGATCAGTTGCGTTGCCAAACTAGCAACGTGTGTTGGTCCCTCACAGCGACGGCGGCTTTGATTTGCCGGTTGGACCGCCGCCCAATGTCGTTATCATCCGAACGACAGGGACGCTCTTACCGCATTTATCGCAATGGAGACGACGCTTCGGCTGATCCATGATGCCGTGCAACAGCTCTTGCTCGCTACCGCAGATCTGACATTGATACACATACACCGGCATTGTGTGGACCTCCAATCCTTCCTCTTTACAAGTGAAATCCCTGTGTCTTGCCCCCGGTTGCACTTGGACCCTGACCCATCGCGTTGCTTCAATCGTAGGAGACGCGGGTTTTCTCATCCGTCAGTGTAGGCTGAATGATCTCTCTCCATTCCGGAGAGTCCCAGGTCTTCAAGCTCATATGCGTGTTGTAGTATTTCTGTGGTATCGGATGGGTACCCATCACCACCTTCAATTCGTATTCTGCAACGACGAAATCACGAAAGTACATGATGTACGGACACGGAGGATACCCGACAATCAATCCCGTGGCAAAATGAACGACCTGCACACCGTTCTTCTTCATTTCCTCTGGAGCATACTCAACATTCCCACCCGGACATCCACCGCAGGTTGCGTATCCAGCCAGCTCTACATCTCTTCCTCGATAGATGCTGAATGCGCCCTCTCTGTTGTGGAAAGACCTCAGGCATTTGCCTCCAGCGCACATCCGGTAGCGATCGCAGATGATGATTCCGATTCTCTCTTTCATTCTGTTTCTCTCAATCTGTTTCTCTCCGCTTGTTCTTTGTTGCTCTGCCCATTACGGTCTGTAATCCTATAGTAGCACTCCCCGGAAGTCCACGTTGTCTCCACTAGCTTCTCCGTTTGAAGTGCTTCGACGTACTTGACGACCTCGTTTGGATGCATACTGAGCCCACCGGCAATGTCACCTAGTGTACACGGTCGTCTTCGCAGCAGGCTTAGAATCTCTTCCCGGCTCACAGAGAACTGAATTTGTTCATGCACGTGGTGGTAATCGACGACAACTTCAGCTGGTGGATCAAAAAGACGCGACAACTCGTCCAGGCGCTCGCGTGAGACACCTGCTGCAAAGCTCTCCGCGGGCGGACGCGTCACGGTGTTGATCTGAATGCGGTCGGGCTTGATGAGACCGGCGTAGTGAGCCAGCTTCTTCACCTCGGCTTCGATGGCCGTGCAGTCTGCTAGCAGAAACACCTCCAACCAGTACCGACCACGACAGACTTCCCTCGATGCCATCAGGCCGTCTATCAGCCGATCAAACGAAACCGCTTCGTGAGGGCGGTTAACGCGACGGAACATTGCCTCGTCACCGGCATCGAGCGAGGGAATGAGCAGGTCTACATCCTGAACTTCCCTACGCACCTCGGGTTGCCACAGCAGTGATCCATTTGTCAGGAGTGCGATTGGAACGTTGGTCATGCCCTTGATCCGGTCGATCAGATCACCCAGCCGCGAGAACAGTGTCGGCTCGCCGGAACCGCTAAGCGTTATGTAGTCAGGGCGTGTGGAGAGCCCCGATTTGACTTCCGAGACAACATCCTCAAGCAGCACCCATTCTTTCCGTTCGTTGGTCCTGCAAGTCGTCCGCCCTAGCTGGCAGTAGATGCAATCGTAGGTGCAGGTCTTGTATGGAACAACGTCTACCCCAAGCGACCGGCCAAGCCGGCGCGAGGGTACAGGACCAAAAACGTAGTTCACACTAACACCTCCCGGCCTGTGCGTTCCCAGAGCGAGTCCATGTTCAATTCCCGCACGGAGGGGTGTCACAGGGAGTATCCCGCCCGCAGCACGGCCTTTCCTGACCGCAGCGAGTTCGTCGTTGTCTATAATCGGTGGCATGGAAGCCGGATCCCTTGAAGATCACGGCTGCCCCCGCTCCGAGCAATCGCTGTACAGCGCCTCCACACTCGGGGCAGGTTTTCAGCGGCTCGTCCGTCATGCTCTGGAATCTCTCGAATCTGTGTCCACACTCTTGACACTCGTAATCATACGTAGGCATTGCAGTTATTCATCACTTTGAAACCAGCGCATTCACCATCATCAGAATCGCGGCGACGAGGGTTGTCAGGGCGAAGAGCATCTTCAGATACGCTGGCTTTGTTTTCAACGCAATCTTCCCGCCCAGGCTGCCGCCGACGACAGCCACGCCTGCAATCGGCAAGGCCCAGGCAGCATTGAAAGTGCCATGTGTTGCATGGCCGAGGAACCCTGCGAACGCCGTCGCGGCAACCATGACGGAGGCGGTTCCTACTGCACTATGCATCGGAACGCGACATCCGAGCACCATCAGAGGAACTAAGAATGAGCCGCCGGAGACACCCACCATCCCCGCACAAAAACCGGTCGCCAGGACGGCAGGGACGGTGCCCAAGAGGTTTATGTAATAGACACTGTCAGCCGTTTTTAGACGCCAGTAACAACCGCACCGATCCGGCTTGGCGGTATGCTCGTTTACGGGCAGCAACATCAAGACACCTGCTAATATGAGCAGCAGTGAGAACACAAATTTTAACGTCATGCCTGCGAAAAGGTGCGCGAAGTACCCGCCTGCAAAGGCAGTAGCAGCCGTCATTCCTCCCATAAATATCACCAGCGGCAGGAGCACGGTCTTGTGTTTTTGAAAAACGAACATGGCCGCCAGTGCCGTGGTAAAAAGTACGAACTGACCGGTTGTAGCCGCTTCGTGCATCGGGACACCGGCCAGGACAAACGTCACGACATAGAAATTGCCTCCGCCGCGTCCGGTCATGGTCATCACGACGGCGAGGGCCAAAACGACAAGAGCCACGACCGCCAGCTTCAACACAGTAGCTTTCTCATTACGGAGATTTTCTCTGTTCCAAATGCTGCCACAGATTCCCCGGCTTGATCGTATCGACGATCACCTCATAGCCGCCATGCACGATGCGCACGTCGGTGTATCCCCTCGTGCGGAGGATATGCGTACACAATGCTCGCGCGGGTACCGGCGGAGCAAAAAACACCAATCAGTCTGTCGCGAGGTATTTCGGCAACGCGGTCGGGAATCTCATCGGTCGGAATACGCAAAACGGTTACGTGATGTTCAAGCGCTAAATCGAGTGACTGCTGTTCAAAGGTCGAGCGCACGTCCAGGAAAACGGCGTCCTTCGTTTTGAACAGTGCTTCCGGTGATATCTTATGCTTCCCCCCGCCGAAGAACTCCAGGGTCATGGTTCGGAGAATCGAGTCGAGTTCACCCATAGGACACCTTCTTCAATTCCCCTTCCCATAGGCATATCGATGCAGTGGAGGCCAAGCCTTCTTGAAGATCGCTGCTGCTACCTCTCCGAGCAAGCGGTGTCCGCAATCTACGCATTTGTACTCATACGTGGGCATTAGGATCGTTCTCCTCGAGCGATACGTCTATGAAGCGGCGCGACACGTCAATCGATTGGACACCGGTGCTTTTTTGTGGACATCGCAATGTGTTCATCGGTGTGTCCCCCGCGCCTGTTCGCTTGATTCGGCCAGGGCGGCAGACACAAGATCAGCTACGCGCTTGCCCGAGACGAGCATTCCGCCGAAGATCGGCCCCATGCGCGGCCCACGAAACGTTGCGCAAACACTCATGCCTGCAACCCACAGTCCCGGGAACACCTGGGCAACATTCTCGACGACGAAGGCCTCACCTGACGCAGCATCCATGGGGCCTTCACCAGGTGCCTCGCCGCCTGCGGACTTCGCCAATAGACCCCGCCGGCGAAGAGTTTGCACCACTGCGGCTTCATGACCCGTACCGTCAATGACAGCCCTCGCAGAGAACGTTACGGGGTCCACCGGAAGGGAATCGCCAATCATGCTGCGATTCACCACAACTCCGGTGACCCGTTCCCGATGAATGCACACATCCTCTGCCGTCATAAGGTTCAACAACACGGCCCCGGCCTGGACGGCCCTTAGGCATAACCCCGCAGCCAACTCAATCGCGTCGGCAACGTGCAACTCTCCGTGCCAGGACTCATACCTGACGCCGATTTCATCGAGCAAAGGTAGGGCGCCGTCCTGGATGACGACTTGGTTCATAGCCATACCGCCACCCCATATACCTCCCCCAGGAGATAGCCGCTTCTCCAACAACGTTACGTTCAGGCCCTTACGGGCGAGATAAAACGACGCCATCAATCCTGACGGGCCGGCCCCGACGATGAGTACATCGCTGGCGATCTGGTTCAGCAGTTTGTCGTGATAAGTGCTTATGATTGCTTTGGAGATTTCCGTGTCTTTCAGTTCGGACATCGACTCATCGCTCCTGAATGTTATCCTCGCTGAGCTGCTGCTCTACAAACAAGGCCTCTGCGGTCGCCCGGACCGTTCCGGCTTGCGATATCTCCGCCTTGAGTACGAACGCTGGAGGCGAGTTCTTCACGACCGCGGCGCGTACGGTTGCTGCAACGCCGACTTCAACCGGACGTGGAAATCTGAGATTAAGCTTGCCGGTCACGGCCTTAATCTGGTGAACGAACAGGCAGTGGGTCATCGCCGCGTCAGCCAGCATGGCGACAACGCCTCCATGCAGCCGGTCCGGGTAGCCCTGATACTTGCCATCACAAGCGAAGGAACCGACAACGGTCCCGTCCGATTCCTCTGTGAATCGCAAACCCAGCCCATCACCGCTTTGCACACCACAAGCGAAGCACGCGGGATGACATCGGTCCGGCAGATCGGTTGCGGTCTCGCCGGCGGCAAGGTTAATGGTCACAGATGTTCTCTCCCGCCTGCAGCGTTCCGCTCAAGTATGCGGATGCCAGTTGTTCAGGGGTCTCAGCCGGCGCGCCAACTACGACTGTGATGCCGTTTTGGGCAAAGAGTTGCTGGGCCCGTTGCCCCATGCCGCTGGCAATGATCACCTCGGCGCCCTGCTCATGCAACCAGCGAGGAAGCAGACCCGGCTCGTGTGGTGGTGACTCGTGCATGGATTTGCTGACGATCTCTTTGCCTTCTTGATCGGTCTCGAGTATTGCAAATCCATCGCAATGGCCGAAGTGGGCGCTCAAACGTCCGTTCGCTATAGGAATGGCAATCTTCATGCGATGATTCTCCTTATGTTTGCCCTTGGTCTTGACGGCTAGGTCGTCTTGTCCTAACTGGTCTACGATCGACTGGACAATACCCGCAAACGCGTGGCCGGCTGAGGTCTGCCCCTGCGTGTCGACAAAGGGCTGACCGGCGTCTCCGGAAGTAACGATCTGCGGGTCGATTGGGATGTCTCCCAGAAACGGCACCTTTGTTTCCTCAGCCAATATCTTGCCGCCGCCGGTCTTGAATAGGTCGATTCTCTCCCCGCACTTAGGACAGACATAGCCGCTCATGTTTTCCACGATGCCGACAACCGGCAAGGACAGGGTATTGCAAAACGATATGCAACGGCGCACGTCCGCAACGGCTACGTCCTGCGGTGTCGTTACAATCACAGCCCCTGCCGGCGACCCAACAAGTTGGGCTATGGACATCGGCTCGTCGCCCGTGCCGGGAGGCGAGTCCACCACAAGATAGTCCAACTCTCCCCAAGCCACGTCCTTGAGGAACTGGCGGATTACACCGTGCTTCATCGGGCCTCGCCAGATGACCGGCGTCTTCTCGTCTCCCACCAGGAACCCGATGGACATGACGGCCAGGTTGTCGTTCATCCTGACAGGGAGCATCCCGCCCTCCTCGGATCCCATGATCTGACGACCTTCCAACCCCAACAGTTTGGGGATGCTCGGCCCGTGTACGTCGATGTCGAGCAGGCCGACCTTCTTACCGGCCTGCGCCAGCGACGACGCCAGGTTGGCGGCGACTGTGCTTTTCCCGACGCCGCCTTTGCCGGACAACACGAGCAGCTTGTGCCCGATTTTCTCCATCCGGCCTTGGAGCGCCAATTCCTCCGCTTGTCGCTCGGATTCGTCCACTGTTTGTGATCTTGAGGCAGATGTCTGAGTCATGGATACCTCCTTAGTTGTTGCTTTGCCCGCACACCCCGGACGGGGGTGCTTCACGAGATCTTCGCAGGCGGCGTGCAGTGTGTCGGTGGCTAGAAGAGCACAATGCTGCGTTTCTTCGGGGAAACCGCCAAGGGTGTCGAGGACGTCCTTTTGTTGAATAGCGTATGCACCTTCGACGGTCTCGCCTATGGCCAGCTCCGTGGTCATGCTCCCACAGGCAATCGATGAACCGCACCCGTCAGTCATGAAGTTCGCGCGGTGAATCCGACCACCGCGAATCTGAAGCCAGAACTCCATCGTGTCGCCGCAGGAACCAGTGATGCGGGCGTGGCCGTTGTAGGAATCCAGCGCCCCGACATTGCGAGGGTTCTGGGCATGGTCGATGGCGACAGCGGAGTATTCAAAGTCGGATGCCATGTTTGTGTTTGTCTCCGATGGCTCTTATATTACTCCAAAGGTCACGAACGTCATCAGCGGCCTCACACTCATGTTCAACGATCGCCTGTGCATGGATTTGGGCCTTGGTTACAGCCTGATCGTACCGAACCCTCCCGGCCACCCGCATACCACGTTGGCGAGCCTGGGCTTCGATCTCCGATGTCAAATCCCCGTTCAAATCCCACTTGTTGACGCACACTTGGGTCTCGATACCGAAATGCCGTGTCAGATCAGACACGCGCTCGAGATCGTGCAACCCGCTAAGCGTCGGTTCGGTCACGATGAGTACGTGATCTGCGCCGGTGATCGAGGAGATCACCGGACATCCGATACCCGGCGAGCCGTCAATGAGTACCCAATCGATCCCCCGCTCCTGGGCGATTGCTTTCGCTCGTGTGCGGACGAGGCTGACCAGCTTGCCGGAGTTCTCCTCGGCAATGCCGAGTTTGGCGTGAACCATAGGCCCACAACGAGTTTCGGAAACGAATAACTGCCCGTTCACCACCGGCGCGAATTCGATGGCCTTCTCCGCACAGAAGTATGCGCAGACGCCGCACCCCTCGCAGGCGATTGGGTCTATTCGATACGTCTTGTCCACTTTGCCGTTGCCCGGCCCATCGTAGGTGATGGCGTCGAAACGGCAGATTTCCTCGCACTTGCCGCAGGCCGTGCACTGCTGCGGCATGATTCTCGCCCGAGAACCTCCGGAGAAGTCCTCTCGATGGACAATCGTCGGTTCGAGAACGAGGTGTAGATCGGCTGCGTCAACGTCGGCGTCCGCCACCACGCACTTGTCGGCTAGAGCGGCGAACGAAGCCACGATCGACGTCTTGCCCGTCCCGCCCTTGCCGCTGATTATGACCAGTTCTTTCATGAAGCGGTCCCCCATTCCCGGAGTAGTTCCGGACGGAAGCCTCTGGCCCAAATGATCCGGCGTCGTTCAATCAAACGCGCCGTGGTTTCCTGATACCCGGCATTGTCGAGCATCGCGGCCAGCTCCTCCGGGGTGTAGTAATCCTCATCCCACAGGCGTTGCGCCAGTGAATCCCGTGGAAACTCCACAATCAGGACCTCACCGCCAGGGCGCAAGACACGCCTGGCTTCCCGTAGGATTCTCCTGGCGTGCTTCATCTCGTGCAGCGCCCACATCACTACGACCGCGTCCACGGACTCGTTCGCTGCGAAATCAAGATGAGTTGCGTCTTTTTGAACGCAGCGAACCCGCGCGTTCCTGGAAGAGCGAGGCCGTTTGGGGAAGTCAGCCGAGGAGATGTCAACGCCGGTGACATGCTGGCCATATACCTGTGTCAGGTACCGCACCAACTCGCACGCGCCACAGCCAAGGTCGAGGACGTGACCAGCCAGGCGCAATTCATGCCCGATCCGGCGATACAAGCGAGGCTTGATCCTGTCGTAGAAGTTCTTCTTCAGCGTCTTGTCGGGCATACTTTCAACTTCATCCGACGGTCACCCACGTTTCTTCAGTGACGTCCTTCAACAGTTGTGCAAATAGTGATTGGTAATCCGGCAGAACCTCGCAGACCATTTCGCCCCGTGAGTACGCCTCGGCAATCCGACGGTCGTCCGGGATCTCCGCTAGAACTTTGATGCGTTCCTTAGAACAGTATGCGTGCACCGCCCGATCGCCGACGTCCGCCCGATTGATGAGCACCCCGAAGGGGAGTTTCAATACCCGGACCATTTCGACAGCGAGCTTTAAGTCATTGAGACCAAACGGTGTCGGCTCTGTCACCAGAAGCACGAATTCGCAGTCGCGGATGCTTTCTATGACCGGGCACGAGGTCCCCGGCGGGACGTCCGTGATGACCAGATCAGTCTTGGGAGCAGCCGCCTTGACGGCCTTGATTACCGGCGGGCTCATGGCCTCACCAACATTCAGCAAACCGTGGACGAAGCGTATCGGTCCGGCCCGGCCGGCCTCCAGCATCCCCATCTCGCGCGGTACTTCGGTGACGGCGTCCTCCGGACAAACCAGCCGGCAACCGCCGCAGGCATGGCAGAGTTCGGGATAGACCAGCACCTTTTGGCCAACACAGACGATGGCGCTGTACTGGCAGATCTCGCCGCACTTTCCACAAAGTGTGCATTTCTCCTCGTCCACCCGGGGGATCAACATACCAACCGGTTCGCGGTGCGTAATCTCCGGTTTCAGGAAGATGTGGCCGTTGGGCTCCTCGACGTCGCAGTCGAGGTACGCTGTGCTCCGGCCGTTGCGCGAGGCCATATACGCCAGATTCGTGGCCACCGTCGTCTTGCCGGTGCCACCCTTGCCGCTTGCGATCGCGATCTTCAAAATACCTGTCCCCAACCGTGCTGCCTCAGTCGCCGTGATTGCTGTCTCCATTAGACAGCAGCACGCTGTTTACACACTAGATCCCTAGTTGTTCGCCGACTATTACTACTGTTATGATCGGTTTATACTTATCGTTGTCGTATTCTCTCTCTATTATGACTGTCTTATTACAGATCCTCCACGGCGACGAGCAGTCGCTGCATACACCTGTCACGCCGCACGGAGGCATTGGATCAAAGTCTACGTGGCGTTTAACGTTCAGTGGAGCAGTCCTATTCCTGATCTTCTCTAGCGCTTCCTTCAGGGTTCCGACAATCTTGTTAACTCCCGCCACTATGATGACCTTGCCTGGACCGAAGAGCATGGCTGCCACACGGTTCCCATGTCCGTCAACGTTAACGATTTTCCCATCTAAGGTCAACGCATTGGTGCCCGTCACGAATACGTCTGAGGTTAATGCCTCTTTTTTGAGCCTGACGTTCTCTTCTACACTGGTTCCGGGTTTCCATGGGTTCAGGAATGTGTAATCACCTTTCTCGAGCGCATCTACCACGCCTATCTGCCTTAGGGTAAGCGAGTCGCCGAATCCGACGACGCTACCCTCAGGTATCATCCCCATGACCTTTTCAAAGGCCTCTCTTCTGCTGTCTACATGTAAAGCTGAAATATTCCTTTCGCTCAACCTCTCAACTACGTGCTGCGCGATTCTCTGCTTCATCCTGATTGCCCATATCTAAGAGGCTGTTTGAGAAGTTGGGTGCCACTGACAGCTTACTGCCAGTGCACTTGCTTGAGGCGAGGAAAACACGGGCGGGCAAGCCGCCCGTGGCACCCTTTGGAACCCGTTGGTAGGATTGCTCCGGCTTCTCAAACACTCTTGAAGCGCGCGCATCTTTTGTTCGTCCTGTCTGTGCGACTTCGCTACTGCGCGCCACCGCCTCTCCCGCGTCCCTGGCCCATACCGCCGCCACCCTGTCCTCGACCTTGACCCCCACCTCTACCCATTCCCCGTCCCATGCCTCTGCCGCCACCGCCACCACCGCCACCACCGGCGCCACCGGCGCCACCGCCCATGCCCATTCCGGTACCAGGCATCGGCGATTGTTGGGCCGGCGTGGGCTCGTCCGGGGAGGGAGACGGTACATCAGTCATGCCGGAGCGACTGGCGACGTTCGGCTCATCGGCAGTATTGAGCCGGCCGGCTTTGAACCGCTCAACGGCATCTCGCACGGTGCCCGAACAACCGGGGATCACTCCAATGCCGGCGGCGGTGAGTGTCGAGTGGGCGTTCGGGCCGCAATTGCCCGTGAGGACAAACTTCACGTTCTTAGCCGCCATGAGTTGAGCCGATTGAATACCGGCGCCTCCGCCGAGCGCAGCGTTGGAGTTCTCGATGGCTTCGAATTCCATGGTGTCCGTATCAACGATCAAGAAGTACGCGCACCGGCCAAACCGGGGATCAACGTTCGCATCCAGAGTCGACCCGGTAGCTGTAACTGCTGTTTTCATTCGGATTCCTCCTGTGGTGAAAGTCTCGCGCCCGGCACACCATAGCGATTGTCGTCGGTCTGTTCAATACATTGGGGCGTCGGGAATCCTGAGCGGGTGTCATCCCGGTTTCGAGTCCGACGAAAAACCACGTTGTGTCCCACGTCACAACCGACGTCCCGAGCAATCACGGGACACTTTGCCTTGAAAAGAAAGAAGATGTCCTGATCTTCCCCACCCAGTGTTTCATAATTCCCCTGGCCCTTGGCGATCACGAGATCGCATTCCTTGAAGCGGGTTCGAAAGGAAGACGAACAGAACTCCGGAATTGTGCCCGGTACATCACTGCCGTTGTCCATTACCATTACGAGCGAGTTCAGCCCCGCCGTTTCCGCATCCTCTCGCGTAGCGTCATTGATCACCGGGCTGCCCCTTACGACAAGCGTGACTCGGTCATACGACATCTCTTCGATCAACAATCGGTCGAAAACGATTTCGCCCGCGTTGTCGGCCAGGTACAGAATGTCGTGCGCCCCCTCGACCGCCTGATGAAGATCGGAAACTGCGGCCTCGTCAAACAAGCTGCCCATCGCGTCCTCGATTGCATCATGGACTTCATCATCGTCCAGGCTGCTTCTGCACCCGAAGTCGATCACATTGCCCGCGATGGCCATGCGCACAGCCGCCGCGAACGGGTCGGCCGAGGCACGCACCCGCTGTTTCAGGGTTGGATACAATTCCAAGGCCAACTCGTTCGATTGACGTTTCACTTCGCGGTATGGATCGGGATTGCCGGTTGCATCGCGCAGAAGCTTGTGAATCCGCTGCCCCATCCAGGGGGGCGAACGATCGAAAGGCATTTCCACCACCAGCCGAAGAGTCTCGCGCACGACGCGTTCATGTATCGCGGGATCGCTTGTCACCATGCGGGAGGCGTCCAGCGCCTGTCGAACGAAGCACGGAATGCACTCAAGGTAAGTCCGCATCCGTTGTGATCAATCCTTTCCAGGAGGTGAAACTCACCTCTTTGGCAGGCTTCATGCGGAGACATTGCAGGCGGTTTTCAAGGAGCGAGAGAAGTGCTTCTTGTCTGCTTCGTAGTGGCATTTCTTGTACTTCTTACCGCTACCGCACCAGCATAAGTCGTTACGGCCGAGGTCTGCCGCCGCTTCCGGTGGTCCACGATGAAACAATCTGTCCAGAAGTCCCATGTGCCCCCTCCCTCGCTATTGTTCCGCGTTAGGGGTAATGTTTGAGTACGTCGCCATTTCCCGTCTCTTGACGGGCTTCACGAATGCAATCGGATGCTTCAGTTCAACCTGATGGCTCCGTTCGGGCACACCTCGACACAAGCCCCGCAACCGCAGCATGTCTCCGCATTAACCTTCACTGCGGCTTCACCTAGGCTGATCGCCTCGGTCGGACAAACCGCTTGGCAGGCACCACAAGGCGTACACGCCTCTTCGTCAACGCACGCCACAGGCGTGGCATTTCTGCCTGGCGTCGCCACCAGAAGTCTTGGTCGTTCTGCCGTCTGATTGCCCACACCTGCTTGGAGGTCTCGCCGCATACGTCGGCCTTGCTCGCGTCCCCGCCCGCGTCCCATTCTACGGCCACGGCCACGCCCACGACCACCGCCTCCCACCGGTCCCGTTCCGTCACCTCGCGGCATGATCAACCCTCTTTTTCTTGGGTTGCTTCGAGTTCCGCAATCCGTCTCCGGATCTCGTCAAGCGTACCTTCAATACTTACCGCCTGAGCTTTCAGTGCTTGCGCTTCATGCTCAGCCGAGGGTGCTGTGTAGTACGGCGCGACTCCGTAAGCCGGTATCTCGCCGGGAACGCCCATCGGATAATACCCGTGGCGCCATCCGCGGCCTCGACCCCATCCGGCGCCTCGGCCCCATCCACGGCCCATTCCCCAACCACGTCCCGGCATCGGGTTCATGTAGCCGGGTACGGGGAATCCGGCACAATAGCCCGCCCCCCTTCCAGTCATTTGCCCAATACCCATCGGTCCAGTTCCATCTCCACCTGGCATGATACTACTCCTCCTTTTTTCAGAATACCCTGAAATCCGCCTTACTCGTTATTTCCACGTCCGGCGCCGCCCTGTCCCCGGCCACGACCACGCCCCGTGCCGCCGCCGCGACCACGTCTGGGCCGTTGGCCTTGTCCACCACCACCGGCACCAGCACCGGCACCTTTGTTCCCACCTTTACCTCTGCCGGTCCCGGAACCCTGTCCTCCCGGTCCCGTGCCATCACGATTTGGCATCATCGTTCTCCTTCGCGCGTCAGACGACGCACCACAACCTTGCCAATTGTTGGGGGCTTACCAGCGCCCCCAGCCTCGGCCACGGCCAAAACCACGACCCCAGCCGCGTCCGAACCGTCGGCCGCGGCGTCCGCCGAACCATCGGGGCCAAACACGCACGTTGGGCACACCATATCCGTGGAGCGCAAGGCCCTGCCGATAGGGTCCGAAACCATAAGCTGCCGGGACGTCCCAATAACCGGATCGGTTCCGGAAGCCGCGGCCGGGAGTCGGATTCATGTAGCCAGGCAGGGAGTACCCGACACAATACCCTGCCTGGTGACCTGTCATTGGTCCCAACCCAAACGGTCCAGTTCCATCGCCCGCTGGCATTTCAACTACCCCCTTCCTTTCTTGTCTCTCTGACTATGAGAAGGTCTCCACATCCGTTACCTACACCCAGTGTCCTTCCACGTTCGGCTTGCTGACACATTCGAGCCGACCGGCCTTGAGTTGCTCCACAGCATCGTTCACCGATCCGGTCGCACTGACATAGGTCTTGACATTGCCCGCTTGGAGGGTCGTGAACGCCTTGGGACCGACGTTCCCGGTAATGACTGCATCCACACCCAGGTTCGCAACGTTCTGGGCTGCCTGAATACCAGCGCCCTGAACCGCGTTCAGATTCTGCGTGTTGTCATGGGTCGTAAACTCCCCGGTATCGGTGTCAACCACGACGAAGAACTTGGCCCGTCCGAATCGGGGATCGACCTCGCTGACCAAGTCCGGCCCTTGTGATGTAACAGCCACCTTCATACCGTGCCTTCTTATGCGTTGAACCCAGCCCGACCACCGCGATGGCGCCCTCGAAACCGCCACCGCCGACCACAGCAACCAGGCATCAGGAACGTCTCGTCTGTTAACTGCCCCGATGCGAATGCCAGGACGATGTCCTCAACCGTCCCGCACGTGTGCGGAATCACTCGGACTCCCGCGGATGCCAGCATGGCCTCAAGCGGCATGGAAATCGCACCGCAAATCAGCACGTTCACACCGAGTCCGGCCACACGCTTCGCTCGGGCCATTAACTGGGTTTCCTCGATAGTTGCTTCCTCCCGGCTGACTTCGCGGTCGCCATCGAGCTTCACCACCAGAAGCCGCTTTGCGACGTCAAAAACGGGCGACACTCGACCGTTCCATGTTGGAATAGCTACTTTCATCGTTCGGACATGTAGCAAAACACGCGCCAGACGAGGCTTGAACAACGCCATGCGCATAACCTACTCTACGTAAAGGAGTTAGGGACACTCATCCTTCGAGCGTGCCACGGACGACACTTGCAACTTGCAAGTGCGCGTAGCGGCAGTGAGTTGCATAATGCAATGCTATTCCACCGCCTGGTTTGGGCGGTCCCGGTCGGGCGGCTCGATCCTCAGAGACTTGATCTTGCGGAACAGCATGTTGGGATTGATACCCAATTCCCTCACCGCGGACGTCCGGTTGCCTGGGTCGGTGGGTCGAATAACGGTTGGATCTTGCCGTTAATGAGCCCTCTGGCTAGGCTGGTCTCGACGCGAAAGTAGCCCTTTGTTGGTTTCTTCGCGGCGGAGCGTTGGCAATGATGGAGAACTCCAAGCCGGGCAGCTTTGCCCGCGCTGCTTCGCAGACGAGACAGCCCACCACTGGCTGCCCGAAGAATGTGGGCTGCGTAGTTGCAGCCCTCCAGAACCACCTGATGACCAAGGCACGGGAACGAACGATCCGGCGAGCCGGTGCCGGTGGACGATTCTGTGCCATTATGCTCGACGATGGTGGCGTCGGCGTGGCGAACTTGTGTCCCGATGTCTGCGGCGAGCCGACGCGACGAGTTTCGGATTGGCTACCAAAACAGGGAACGCCGGCTGTGGATGCGCTTGCGACCCTGGCTATTCCCGAACGCTCCGCCATCGGGCTGGCGACGGCCAACGCATTGGTCAACCGGTTTCCTGGCCGCGATGATCCGTCGGATAAACTGAGCATTCGCGGCGATCTGTTGGATGTGCTCGAGCTGAGACCCGATGATCACGTGGGCATGGTGGGTTGCTTCAGCCCTTTGGTTGAGTCGATCCGCCGGCGCGTGCGTTGCCTGTCCATCTTCGAGAGGGGGCCACGCCTCACCCCGGATCTTCTCCCAGAGGACCGGGCGGCCGAGATTCTACCCGAGTGCTCCGTCGCGTTGATCACCGCTACCACGCTGATCAACGGCACGATCGATGAGTTGCTCGCCGCCGCCAAGGATTGCCGTGAAGTCGTGCTGCTCGGCCCGTCCACCCCGCTTGTACCGGAGGTTTTTGCGACGATGCCCCACTTGGTCACTCTGCTGGCCGGAGTGGTAGTTACCGACGCCGAGGAACTGCTACGCACGGTTGCTCAAGGCGGCGGTACGCGGGACTTCAAAACCAGTGCGGTCAAAGTGAACGTAAGGGTGAACGCCGTCAGCAAGAGCTTGCCTTCAACGTAGGCACTCGACAAGAATCGCATACTGTGGAGTTTCCCGAAGAGGAGAGACCAGAATGGCTATTAGCCGGAGAGTATCCAATCGCGTCGTGCAGATCAGCAAATCTGCCATCCACGAGATGACACGATTATCAAAGGAAGTGGAAGACGTCGCATTCTTGTCCTGGGCAAAGCCGACATCTGACACGCCAGCTCATATCAAGGAAGCGGCGATTTCCGCAATCACAAGTGGACTCGTCGGCGGGTATTCCGAGAACTCCGGTTTACTGGCGCTGCGGCAGGAGATCGTCAGGAAGCTCAAGAGAGACAATAACGTCGAAGCGAACACCGCCCAAGTACTGGTCACGGTTGGAGCTATTGAGGGTTTAGCCGTGGCGGTCATGGCCGCGATTGATCCCGGCGATGAGGTTATCCTGCCGACTCCCACTTATTCAACGCACATCCGACAGGTGGTCATAGCGTCCGGAAAACCCATTCTCATCCCCACGATCGAAGAGCAGGGCTTCGTCCTGGACATCGACGGCATCAAGAATGCAATCACACCCAGAACGAAGGCGATCATGTATTGTTCTCCAAGCAATCCGACCGGCACTGTATTTGCCGAGGAGCAACTCCGCCAGTTGGCCGATATCGCGTTGGAGAATGACCTGACGGTTATTACGGATGAAGCCTACGAGTACTTCACCTATGACGGACACAAACATTTCAGTATAGCGTCAATCCCTGAAATGCGAAAGCACGCCGTGAGCTGCTACACCTTCACGAAGACCTATGCCATGACCGGCTGGCGAATCGGCTATCTACACACTGATGAAGAATTGATTCCACAAATTGCCAAGGCGCACATTCCGTTCGCGATTTGTGCACCGGTAGTATCTCAATATGCCGCGCTGGCTGCTTTGCAGAGTCCTCAGGATTGTGTAACAGCATTCCGGGAGCACTATCAGGATATGCGCGATCTCATGTGCAGCAGGCTTGACGACATGCGTTCGGTCTTTGCGTATCAAAGACCCCACGGTTCTTATCTCATGTTTCCCAAGATACTATCAAAAGAAGGTAAGGATTCGATGGCTTTCTGCAAAAGGCTGCTCAAGGAAGCAAGAGTGTCAACGACACCCGGAATCGCATTCGGACCGACCGGTGAAGCGCACTTGAGGCTGTCATTCTGCGTCTCTAAGGAGGAAATAAACAAGGCGTTCGATCGAATGGAAGCGTTTCTTGGGTGATGGCTGGAGCGAAGAGAGACACAATGGCGATCACCTTTGCGGCCATAGATGGTTAGGGAGCCATGGCAACCACATCCGAAATCGCTGCAATTGCCCGGCAGATTCTAGACGAGCTAAACGCCGCATTCGAGGCAGGCGAAGACCTGCGCCGGGAGAATCGCGGTATTGGGTTGCGGCTGCGATTGCTGCTGACAATGACCGATTCGTTCACTGGGCAGATTCGGCAAGCTCGGCTCACGGTTCTGACGGCGATCAATCGCACCGAAATCAATGATGAGATCCGCCGTGGCGGGGCGTGTCACACGGGTGCCGAACGGTCTGTGCAACTCCCCGAGGACGCGGACTTGGACATGCTCGCGGACGGCCTGCGGCAGCTTGTTGGCCTCACAGACGACTCCGCATAAATGGTGTAAACCTGATGTCCTGCTTGCACCCGAACTGGTCACAAAGGCTGAGCAAAGGCTCGACCGGAGGCAATCATGCAGCGCGAGGGAATAGAGTATCAACCGGTTACGCTATGTCCCATCGGTGTGATCCACAGTCCACACCAGCAGGCCGAGCGTACTCCCATTCAGCCGGTCTATGCCCGTGGCGCCAAAGGGCAAGCTGAGATTCTTCCCGAATACCTGGACGGCCTGCGCGACTTGGAGGGCTTCTCACACGTTTGCTTGATCTATTGGTTCCACAAGGCTTCCTCACCACGACTGATCGTGAAACCGTTTCTTGACGATACGCCTCGCGGGGTGTTCGCCACGCGGGCTTCTTGTCGCCCGAATCCCATCGGCTTCAGCGTGGTTCGATTGGTCCGGCGCGAAGAGAATGTGCTACATCTTGAGGACATGGACATCCTGGATGGCACGCCGCTGCTGGATATCAAACCGTACATAACGCGTTTCGACTACCGCGAGAACGCCCGCTGCGGCTGGCAGGACAACGTGGATGAACGAATAGCCCAAATCCGCGGTCGCAGAGGGTCCCAAGAGAGCTCTCGAGATAAATGATCCGGCAATCCTTCCCTTGCAACGGATTGGTCATTTGTGGATGCCAGAGTACTACACGGGATTCTGATTCTCGCCACATGCGCTACGCCATGCACAACTCCGCCGCAGTGGAATACGTCCCTGTCGGCGGTCAGGGAATCGCCCTGGATTCACAAAATCCCGGACACGGAGTTGTTGATTGGGTTCGCAAGATAGAGACGTAGCAACGTGATCTTGCCGGAGCAACAAACTGGACTATATCACACATACTGAGAAAACTCGCCTTGTGCGTATTTGCAGCACTGCTTGTTCTGTGCGTTGTGGCAGCCGGGCGGAAACGCTCACCGAACAATGAGCCCCTTGGTTGTGAAGAATACCGCTCTTGAAGGCGTTGTCCAATCTCCTTTGTGATTCATCTGATCGTTTGTTCACAATCGTTATTTGGTCATAGGCGTAAATCGTACGCACGTCTTGGTGGCTTCCGGCCGGCGTCAGCCTCCAGGGGATGGGATTGAAGCCGAGGGGTGTGGGGGGCGAGCAGCCGCCACAAGGCGGGGACGACGAACATTCGTAGTCGTTCGACGCTCCGGGCGACGGCGCAAGAGAACCCCTCTGGGCGTACATTTGCGTTGAGCATTCATGCGGCGGTGTCACCTCCTTGCTTCTTATGCCGCTTCAGACTCGCCTTGGCCACCGTGTTCCGGGCGTAGCCCAGCTCCCGTGAGATGGCTCGCTGGCTCATTTCGTCCACAAAATGCTTGCGTCGAATCAGGTCATACTCGTCTACCGTCAACATCTCAATAATCTCCCTCCACCTCGGGCTCAAGAGAATGTGGCGGAGAAGGCACAATCGAAATCACGGGCAACGGCTGAGATGGGCAGATCGACCGACGCCGACGGCGAGAGGAAATGTGCGAGAACTTCTCCGACGGATTCCTTGCACCAGCGGCTTGACAATGCCTTCTTCATAGATGGCTCAAAATTCGATGCGCGACAACCTATCCAACCGGCTCAATATTCAATGCGCGTTTCCATCCATGATTCCTTGTGGGACGGCAAGCCGCATCCAGCGTACGAGGAACGATCGAATCACGGCAGCCGACTCTGCTCAATCGATGTTACAAACCAGGCACGTCCACACCACTAAAGCCGAAAACTAAAGGCGAACTCTGTTCAGGATGCGTCCAACGAACGCAGCCCGTGGAGCAGTGGAGCATCCGTCGCGCTTCTGGTATCATCACCGCGACGCAGGCCGCCGCTTCGATGTACCGAGAACGGCTGTCCGGCCCGAAGGAGCTTGGAAATGAGACCCGTTGTCCGATTCCTGGGTGATGATCTCGTGGAAAGGATCATCGCGGAAGCACGCAGCCTCCTTTGCACTCTGGGCGTGGAAATACACAACGACGGCGTCATTTCCATGCTCTCGGATCACGGCGCGAAGGTGTATGCTGACAAGAACCGTGCTTTTCTGACTGATGAGATCATCGACAAGGCACTGGGAACCGCTCCTGGGGATTTTCGTCTGTACGACGTGCTCGGGCGCGAAACGCATGACCTGTCCGGGCATAACGTGTATTTCACGCCCGGCTCCGCCGCCATCAACATCCTAGATTATAACACGGGCAAGGCCCGCACGCCGACCACCAGTGATTACGTGAAGTACGTCAAGCTCGTGAGTGGCCTTAAGCATCTGGCGTCCCAAAGCACTGCTTTGATCCCGGGCGACGTGCATCAGAACATTTCCGATAGCTACAGGCTTTTCCTCAGCCTCATGTATGGCGAGAAGCCCGTCGTCACCGGAGCCTTTACCATCGACGCCTTCAACATCATGAAGGATCTCCAGCTCGCGGTGCGGGGGACGGAACGGGCATTGAAGGCGAAACCCCTTACCGTTTTCTCCTGCTGTCCGACGGCGCCCTTGAAATGGAGCGATGTCACGTCGCAAAACGTCGTCGATTGCGCAAGATATTCCATCCCCGTGGAATACATATCCATGCCGCTTTCGGGATTCGTAGCCCCGATTACGCTCGTTGGGACTCTGGTGCAACATACGGCCGAAACCTTGAGCGGTCTCGTGATAAGCCAACTCACCAGTCCGGGCACACCGGTTCTCTATGGCGGCTCGCCGGCCGTCTTTGACATCCGGTATGAAACGACGCCGATGGGCGCTGTGGAAACGATGATGGAGGACTGCGCTTACAACGAGATCGGTAAACACCTGGGTCTTCCGACGCAAGCATATATAGGACTGAGCGATGCAAAACAGCTTGACGCACAGGCCGGCCTCGAGACGTCTATGGGAGTGACACTGGCCACTCTCTCCGGTATCAACAGTATCTCGGGACCGGGCATGCTCGACTTTGAAAGCTGCCTGAGCCTCGAGAAACTCGTCGTGGACAATGAGATTTGCGGCATGGCGTTACGTCTTGTTGACGGAATCGAGCCCAAGGAGGATTTTCCGGCTCTGCCGAGATTCGAGGAGCTGCTAAAAGACAAGCACCTGTTGATTTCCAAGCACACGCGCCGGTATCTCAAGGAGGAAATCCGCTTCCCCGGTCCCGCGATCGACCGGGCCAACCGATCAAGATGGCAGGAAGAGGGAAGCCTTACTCTATGCGAGCGGGCGCACAATGAATTGGAAAGGCTCGTAACAGATTACGAACCCTCACAATTGCCCGACGATATCAAGACGGAGTTGACCAGACTTATGGACGTCGAAGCCCGCCGCTATGGTATGGACAGTCTTCCTCACAACCACATATGATTCAGATTAAAGCACACTCATACGATATGATAACACCAAGCAGGGATGCCGTCTTCAAAACACAGGGCATTCCGCCGGACACAGTTGTTCACGATGAGATTGAGACTCTCTACACAAAGGCACTTGCACTCCTTTCGGTACTGGCGGCACCGTTCAGTATCGTCTCGGAGGTGTCCGAGTTCGATTCCGACGTCGTCTACTATGGTGAAGGGCGGAATGAATCGAGGACACCCATTGGGGACATCTTCAAGCGAGCGGATCATCTGGCCCTTTTTGCAGTAACCATTGGTCAACCCATTTCACGGGAAATCCAGGATCGCTTCCAATCAAATGATTTTGCCTTAGCCTCCATGTTGGATTCGGTCGCCTCAGCCGCAGTGGACAGGCTGGCCGCAAATGCCGAACGCTTCTTCTTCAAGGCGCTTTCAGAAGAAGGATATCCTGTCACTGGCACCGTGGTACTGGGGTACAGCCCCGGGTATTGCGGATGGCACATTAGCGGGCAGAGGCGGCTGTTTGACATTCTGCGTCCACAGCAGATCGGCATTTCGCTCAACGACAGCTTCCTGATGCAACCGATGAAATCCGTCTCAGGGGTTTTAGTGGCCGGTCCAAAGGAGATTCATACGTTCCCGACTTCATATCCCTCTTGCAGTCAGTGCGAAACGCGCGGTTGCCGTGAGCGAATACGAACATTGATGGCGGGATGAGGAACCAACAGTACAGTAGAGGGACTAAGATGGGCATACTCACACAACTTTCCAATAGTCTGATCAATGGTAACGATGAGAAAGTTGCGCTGCTTACACGACAGGCGATTGACGAGGGGATACCAGCCAAACAGATACTGGATACAGGCTTGATCGGCGCCATGGATACGGTGGGAGCGCGCTTCAAGGCACACGATATCTTCCTCCCCGACGTCCTCCTCGCAGCCAAAGCCATGTACGCGGGAATGGATGAGCTGAAGCCACTGATGATTGAGGCGGGGATATCATCCATCGGCAAGGTTGTCCTCGGCTCGGTTCAAGGAGACTTACATGACATTGGCAAGAATCTTGTGGGCATCATGCTCAAGGGAGCGGGTTTTGAGGTGATTGACCTTGGAAACGACGTCCCGCCGTCTTGTTTCGTCGAGTCGGCAATGGAGCACGGCGCTTCCGTGATCGGCATGTCGGCTCTTCTCACGACAACAATGCCGGCAATGAAACGGGTGGTGGAGTGTGTTCAAGAAGAGCAAGTTGCCGGACAAATCAAGATCATTGTCGGGGGCGCTCCCGTGTCCGAGGACTTTGCCCGTGAGATCGGCGCCGATGCATACGGTTTTGACGCCGCCAGTGCGGTTGACCGTGTCAAAAGCCTCATAGGTGACAACTAACATGAAGCGGCTTCTCGAGCGGTTGACAGAGGGCGAAATACTGGTTGCCGACGGGGCCATGGGAACCATGCTGTTCGCGCGAGGGCTGGAGTCTGGGCAGTGTCCCGAATCCATCAACCTCGATCGACCGGTGCTTCTGGAAGAGATCGCTGGACTGTATCTGAATGCGGGTGCCGACATCTGCGAGACCAACACATTCGGCGCATCTCCCTTGAAGCTTGCTCAGTATGGGCTCCAAGATCGGATGGAGGAGATAAACAACAGCGCGGTTCGCGCCGTTCGCCGTGTGGTCGGCGATCGCGCCTACGTGGCCGGGTGCTGCGGACCTAGTGGGAATATATTGACACCCTACGGCGACACCGATCCGGAGGATGTGTATGATAGCTATATCAGACAGATGGAAGTGCTGGTCCGTGCCGGTGTTGACTGCGTATGCATTGAAACAATGATCGACCTGATGGAGGCGAAACTGGCTGTCAAGGCGGTCAAGGACGTTTCACCTGCAATGCCCGTAACGGCCACGATGACATTTGATTCCACACCGAAGGGTTTCTACACAATCATGGGAATTTCCATTGAGAAGGCAGCATCGGGACTTCAAGAGGCCGGGGCGGATGTTGTCGGCTCGAACTGCGGGAACGGCATTGAGAACATGGTCGAGATCGCCAGAGATTTCCGGCAGTGCACGGACCTTCCAATTATCATTCAGTCGAATGCGGGTCTGCCGGAGACAAAAGGCGGCATACCGGTATACGGGGAAACGCCTGCATTTATGGCCGACAAAGCCAGGGAACTACTTGCTCTGGGAGTATCCATTATTGGCGGCTGTTGCGGGACCACGCCACAGCACACTGCCGCCATACGGCAAATGGTCGATGGATTGGCAGGTCGCCAGCGCGACGGTGTCAACAAATTGTCACATCCAAGCCCGCAGCCAGAGTGACAAAGCGATCGGGGAACGCGGCCAGAATTGCCGCAGTGGCCGGCAAACCCGTGCAGTGGACCGGGCCGATGCGTTGAACATCATAGCGCTCAAGCACTTCCAGCGAACGGGTGATTCTCTCTTTTGACGCCTGGACCAAATGAAGACCGCCAAAAACCGAGTGGATGGAGTGGCCGCCGGTCAACTCCGATACGTAGTCCAGCGTGTTGACCAGCCCGGCGTGACCACAGCCCAACAGCACCACAACGCCTTCGGTTGACTCGATAAACAGAGCCTGATCGTCAATCAAGGGATCGGGCTTAGTGCACGCATCATCGAGAAAGAACGGGCCGCCGGTGTCTTCAAAGTCGTTGCGCCGCGGAATCTCGCCTGTAATCCATACACCATCAGCCAGCTTCGCAGGTCCGGTCGTGAACACCACATCAGAGACATGTGGGCGTATCTGGTCTATGCTCCGAATGGACGAGCTGCCATTCAGACTTGTTCCGTCGCTTCGTCTGGCGAATTTAGCGTCGAGGGCTCGTGGATGGATGTAGACCGTTGCACCGGCGAGGTCAGGCAACAGCTTCTCCAGACCACCGGTGTGATCGTAATGACCGTGACTTATGACGACTGCGTCGGTCGTACGAAGGTCAATCCCCAAAGCTTGGGCATTGCGGGACAAGACCATGCCCTGTCCGGTGTCGAAGAGGATATTGCTACCATCCGCCTCGATCCATAGCGATAGGCCGTGCTCGGCCAGCAAACCCCGAGCCCCGGCAGTGTCTTCCACCAGTACGGTTATCCGCAATCGGCTGATCATAGAAACGCGTCTCGATCGCTGCGGGTGCCCCTTTGCATCGGTGTAATCAGGCGTCGCAAAATCACTTGCGTTTGGCCACCCGTCTGGTGCGCGAGCCTTTCTTGTGATCCCCCCGACCTGTGCGAGAAGGAGGTCGGGCGGCTTTTAGCCAATATTCATGCGCCCGCTCCACGGCTACACCCAACACCGTGCCCTTGGGATATTGTCCATTCGCGTCTCGTACGCCTGGCGGCATTCTGGTGAGAAGCTCGAGCGCCTCGTGTACCGTCTCGACCACATAGACGTGGAATTCCCCGGCTGCACAAGCCTCGACCACATCCTCCCTTAGCATCAGGTCGCCGGCGTTGGCCTTCGGAATGATGACGCCCTGCGTCCCGATCGTGCCAAGATCGCGACAGGTGTCGAAGAATCCCTCGATCTTTTCGTTGACGGCCCCAACGGCGAGAACGTGCCCCATCTGGTCGATGGCGCCGGTCATGGCGACGTCCTGGCGCAATGGAATATCCGTCAGGGTGCTAAGGAGGCAACAAATTTCGGCGCCCGAGGCGGAGTCGCCGTCAATCTCACCGTAGCTTTGTTCAAACGCCACGGAAGCATCGAAGGCCAGCGGATGGTCCGTCCGCAAGAGAAACCGCAGAAGCCCGCCCAAGATGTAGAATCCTTTCGTATGGATGGCACCGCTCAGCGCCGCCTCTCCCTCGATGTTGATCACCCCCGCGGTTCCCGGCCCGATCGTGGCGGTGATGCGCATCGGGAAACCGTAGACCATCGGCCCGGCCTGCAGCACAGCCAGACCGTTAATCTGGCCGACCGTTGACCCCCGTGTGTCGACGCGGATGGTGCCGTCGGCCACAAGTTCGCGAAACCGCCGTGACGGCAGATCGGCGCGCCGTTTCCCGCGTTGAATCGCCTCACGCACGTCGTCGACCGTCACAACCGTGGCACCACCTTCGGATTGTTGAGGATCCCGCTTCCTTGCAACAAAGGCGGACTCCCGGGCGATATCGGCGACCCGACCGAACCGTGTGGTGAGCTTGCCGCTTCGGGCAGCGATACGGGCGCCCTGTTCAGCCAAGGCGGCGACGGCGGTCCGGTCGAAGGGCGGAAGCTCCTCTTCCCCGGCGATCCGGGCCAGTACGGCTGCGTACTGGTTCACCCCGGCTTCGTCCCGCGGGATGACCGTATCGAAGTCAGCGAGTACCTTGAATAACTGCGGGAAATCCGGGTCGTACGCATCAAGCAGGAAATAGGTTTCCGGGTCACCGAGCATGATGACTTTTACGTTGATCTCGATCGGCTCGGGTTTCAGCGCCGGAGCCCAACCGGGGAAAGCCACGTCCGGAGCCGCGAACTCAAGACGCCCGGTCCGCAGGGCACGCTTCAGGGCCTTCCACGCCTTCGGCTCGCTGAGAATATCCCGATCCTCGAGCACCAAGAAGCCACCATCGGCCCGCAACAATGATCCGGCGCGAATGCCCAAATGGGTCGGACGGATCTCCTCGGAGGGCTCGATGTCGACGTCGACGGTGCCCAGAAGGTTCCGCAGGGTCGGCGCGGTTTCCACAATGATCGGACACGCTGCATCACTCTTGTGCTCGAGCACGACCCGTACACGGTAGAGTCGGGCGAAATCGGTCTCGTCATCGAGGCCACCCAGCCGATGCTGGACGACATCGTCCACCACCTCGCCGAGAAAACCCCCAATCTCCGGATCGGGGAACACAGCCTGGATGCTGCCCACGATTCTCCCGAGAACATATCGCGCCGATTCCTCAAGCAGTTTCCCCACGGCCTCGTCGTGCTCTCGGCGGACTTCGGTTGCCTTCTCGTTCAGTTCGGTGAGTTCCTGCTCGAACCGGGCATAGCTGTCCCGCACCGCCGTATACTGGTCGTCCGTGATTTCGCCCTGGGCATGAAGTCGATCAAACTCCTCCGGTGGGATGGCTTTGCCGTCGACGAGTGGAAAGACAACCGTCTGTGAGACCGGACCGGCCTCAACGTTGACAAACGTAAGACCCGCCTCGTGCAGCGTTTGCTCGAAGGGTTGGATGAGTTCCTTGAGGCGTGCTTGGGCGGCCTTATCCAGCGCGCTGCGTCGAGCTGTAATCCCCTCCGATGAGAGCGCGGTGCTGAGGTTGTTACGGATGAAGTCAGCCAGCTTGCCGACCCGCCGTTGAAACTCGCGCCCGCGCCCCGCGGGTAGGGTGATCAGACGCGGCTGCTCGGGCTGCGAGAAGTTGTGCACATAACAGCAATCCTTGATGACCGGGCACGCCGGCCGGATATCTTCCAGCAGCCTGTGAACAAGGGTCAACCGCCCCGTCCCGCTGAGACCACGGACGAATATGTTCTGGCCCGGAGCGCTGGTTTCCAGGCCGAATTGCATTGCCTCGACGGCGACGTCCTGCCCGATCACGCCGGCGACCGGTTCGATGTCCGCGCTCGAGTCGAACGAGAGCGTCCCCGGATCGCACCGCCACCGCAAGGCCTCGACCGGAAGCGGGTTGAGGCTGCCCGGACCGGCCGTACTCTTCTTCGACAAACGCCCAGGACCCTTCTTCGATGGTCTATTCGGATTTTTCACGGGTTCCTCCCGCACGAATGATGCCAGAATCACACCGGCACGTAAACCGCGGGTCTGGCGAGAACCGGGGCGGCTTCTCACGCAGCTCTGCAGATATCGTTACAATGCGGTTCGTGCGGGCTGTAGATAGGCCCGCGACTCGTCCGAGCGATACGAGGAGTGAGTTTGTTGGCCGTGATTACGTACAAAGATGCCGGTGTGGACGTAGGGGCCAACACACGGTGGGTGGCGGCGATCGAGGCAGCCATGGCCAGCACCTACGGCCCGCGTGTCCACAAGACCCGACACGGCGGGTTTACGGGTATGTTCCATCTGGATTACGACGAGCAACTGCTCCGCCGCAACTATAAACAACCCGTCCTGGTCGGGTGCACGGACGGGGTCGGTACGAAGGTCCTGCTGGCGATTCAGATGAACCGCCTGTCAACGATCGGTATCGACCTAGTGGCGATGAACGTCAACGATCTTATCACCTGTGGGGCGGAGCCGCTCTTCTTCCTTGACTACCTGGCTGTCCACAAGCTCGATCCGAAGCATCTTCATGATGTGATCGAAGGAGTTGCCGCCGGATGCCGTCAAGCGGGATGTGCACTACTCGGCGGCGAGACGGCCGAGATGCCCGATCTTTATGCCCAAGGCGATTTCGACCTGGCCGGTTTCGCCGTCGGCGTCGTGGAACACCGTCGCATCATTGACGGGTCGCGCGTGACGCCTGGCGATGTTCTGATCGCACTGCCGTCCAGCGGGATTCATTCGAACGGATACTCGCTGGTTCGCAGGCTCGTCGCCAAAAGCAGCGGCAAGCTTGGCAAAGTCTACGACGAACTCGGCGAGACACTCGGCGACGCCCTGTTGCGCCCGACGCGGATCTACGTCAACGCCGTGCAGGCGGTGCTTAAAGCCTATCGGGTTAAACGCGTCGTGGCCGCGATGGCCCATATCACCGGCGGCGGGCTCATCGAGAACATCGCCCGCATCCTGCCGGGTCGATGCGATGCCGTGGTCGATAAATCGTCGTGGGAACCTCAGCCGGTGTTCGATTTCATCCGCCGCCTCGGCACGAGCCGGACCGAGATGCTCAAGGTGTTCAACATGGGCGTTGGTTTCGTCTTTGTCGTCCGGCCATATTACTTCGAAGGCGTGATGCGCATCCTGCGGTGGGCAAAGGAGGAACCATTTGTTCTCGGTAGAATCCAACGCGGCAGCGGACACGTTCGGTTTCGCTAGCCTGGATTTTCACCTGTGTGGATTCTCCCCCAATCCACGTGGCCGTAGCGGCAAGCAGCTTTTGCTGACCTCTTGCCGAACGATGGCCTTGGCCTTCGCCACCGGCATGTACGGCCGGGCTTTGCCCAGCAGTGCCTTCTCGATCGACATCGACATCGTCTCCTCTTCGCGCCCCTCTACTTGGGTTGCGGCAGAGTCGACGAGCGGATTTCAGCGCGTAGCCTGATGCACGCACCATCTCGTTGTGTTGTCCGATAATCGTAGCGAGAGCATCCCGTGGCGTGGTGGTGCATCCCGAACGAGTGGACTCCGCGAAGAACGCGCCGGGTGACCCAGGGTGTGAAACTGGTCTGGAGGGACTGTGCCCCCACACGGCTTCTTCTTTACATCGATCTGAGAACCCGGTATAAACCAATCCCCTGTGCGGATGGACGCGGATTTCGGCCGTGAGTTGCGGCGGCCGTGCAATGGATCAGCGGAAAGGAGCGTTCCTGTGTTAAATCGTGTCATGTCTGTTTCGGTTCTCTCGTTCTTCGTGTTGGCGGTTGGGATGGTCAGGGGTGATGGTTTCACCGACCCAGGATCATGGACGTGTTTTGATGTAACGGAGTTACCACTCGACGCACAGGGGGGGTACGGTGGAGTGGTTGTTGCTTGTCAGTACGCCTATCTCACACCCGCACGGGATGCTGAACTCAACTGGAGCGGTGAGTTCCTTCGCCTCGATATGTCGCATCCTGATGGATTCGATGATCCCGGCGCGTGGCTGCCCTTTGACGTCGGTGACTCCTGCGGCCTTGGTGACGATGGTTACAACAGCGGAATTTACGACGGGAGCCAGTACGTGTACTTTGCGCCCTGGAACAACGGTAACGGCCGGAGAGTGCTCCGGTTCGACACGTTGGCCTCTGGCGGTTTCTCCGATTGTGTCTCGTGGGCTGAATACCATGCAGCAACCGCTGCCGGAGGCTACTTCCGTGCTACCTTCGACGGGCGATACGTGTATTTCGCGCCGTACGGCGGCCCCACCCCGGACCAGCACGACGAGGTACTCCGTTACGATACCACGGCGGTGTTTTCCGATGCGGGATCTTGGGCTACGTTTGACCCTGGAGCAGCCGGTGTTGGGACGGACCCGGACGGATACTCAGACGCTTTCTTTGATGGTCACTACGTGTACTTCTCACCAACCTGGAACGGCAGTGCCTTCCACAGCGAGGTATTGCGGCTTGACACTGTGTGTGCGGCACCCGACCCGTTCCTCGAAGTAACATGCTGGAATGTGTACGATGCCGCCACACATCCCGATACGCTTCGGACCAGCTATCGCGAAATCGCCTCTGACGGCGAATACTTGTATTTTGCTCCCGCTACACACGGCGAAGTGCTCAGATACAGGCTAGCCTGTGGCGAAGTCGATCCCTTCCACGAGCCTAGTTGTTGGGCCGCTTGCGATCCGGACGTCGGTACAAACCAGGAAGGCTATGGTGGTGCTTTTTACGACGGACGGTTTGTCTATTTCGCTCCCACCGGGTGGGGGCCAGGCTTTCACGGCGAAGTCCTGCGGTTCGACACGGAAGGCACTTTCTGTGACTCACAGTCGTGGGACACGTTCGACTTCGACCCCTACTGCGATGGAACGAACTGCTCTGACCCTGACGGGTACAACGCGATATTCTCTGACGGCATCCATCTGTATTTCGTTCCGGGTGAGAACCGAAGTGGCGGCTACGGACACGGCGAAGTTCTGCGATACGACACTACTTGGCAAAGCATCCCCACAGTATCGGAATGGGGCATGATTGCCATGACACTACTCATGCTCACGGCCGGAACGCTAGTGTTCATGAACCGAAGACCAGCTACGGCGTGACCCTCGCCGGGTGCCACTGGTGGCTTGCCCACCAGTGCTAACAATGATGGTCACAACAACCGTATCTCAGGTCGGAAATCCTTGGACGTCGGGCAGGTCGGGAACAGGCCACTCGTCGGGCTCGAAGTAATATCGCCGGGTGCCACTGGTGGCTTGCCCACCAGTGCTAACGACGATGGTCACGGCGACCGTATCTCAGGTCGGAAATCCTTGGATGTCGGGCAGGTCGGGAACAGGCCACTCGTCGGGCTCGAAGTAATATCGCCAGCTCGACCATTTCCACTGGTCGGGCGACTTGCAGAGTCCTCGTCGGACGGGATTATTGTGCAGGTACTCAACGGTCGTCCGGAGCGTCTTCACGTTTGTGATGTTGCGGTCGTAGCCGCCACCTTCTTGCCAGAAACGAAACGTGGTCCGGCCGGGTCGTTCGCGTATGGTCAATTCGGTCAGGAGCGGACTCGCCTCCTCTTCGAAAATTCTCTTCACACGCTGCGAGAACGGCCGCTTGATCGCGAATAGCAACTTGGCGATCCGGGCTTCCGGATTAACAGGGAAGACAATCAGGTGCACGTGGTCGGGCATGTAGACGAAGGCGACCAGCCCGAAGCCGTGTCGGAGGACGGCCCGGCTAACGGCCTCGGAAAGCAGTACGCACCGCTTGGGGTCAGATAGCAAGGGGAGCCGGTGGTAACACGAGAAAGTCAGCAGATGGGCATGAGCAGGCTCATCGTAATGTTTGACGAGCTTTCGGTGGATTCTCGGATCGAAGGTATCGAGGCACATCCTTTTCGGTGCAGAGTCTACGGGCAAAGCACTGGCGGGCAAGCCGCCGGTGGCACCCGTCGGACCGAGCACTGGCGGGCAAGCCGCCGGTGGCACCCGTCGGACCGAGCACTGGCGGGCAAGCCGCCGGTGCAGAGAGCTACAACCGCGACAGTACGTTGTCAATCCGGGAAGGCATGGCCCCGTCATGGACCGTGGGCAAATCGGGATCGGGACAGTGGTCAGGGTCGAATCGTCGTAGGGCGCGGTAGGGCGGAGCGACACCTGCGGGTCAAGATGACGACACGTCCGCCGACCTATCCTACCCGGTTGCCCGGCTATGACCATCAGCTCCGCCCGATCCGGCCAGCCCGTCGGGTACGGGAATACGGAAGCACGTGGTGTTCGTGCAATCCGGTGTCGGGCCGAGAGGTCCGAGAACAACCCTGTGATATCTGGTCGCTTCGAATGTGACCGGTTTCAACGCCGCAGATTGGCTGCATCACCGCCTGCTAGCGAGCCTTCCCCAAGGAGGGTATGATCAATACTGGTCATTCTCTCAAAAAACTCGTTGTCGTGAGCCCAGGCCTGGTGTACAGTCCGCGAGTGGTTTCATCCGGCGGGAGTTTCGTATAGTGGAGGAGTAGCGCCCTTCGGATCTTGAGTACGGAACACTTCCGGGTTGAGGTGAGGATCTTCTCGCGGTCGTCGGGAGTTCCAGCCGAATCTCTCACAGGACTTAAGCTAATAGGGCTGGCACGCCGACAAGGAGGTTGTAATGTCACAGCTCATAACGGCGGTGGGATCCGCTTCCACGGATGAAGCCGAATTCGACCTGGCGCGCCAGATACAGTCCACGTTCGTTCCGGTTCAGTGTTGCGGTTGGCCTGGAACTCGCATCGCTGCCAGGCGCATCAGCGGTGACGCACTGGGTGGTGATTTCCACAACGCGATCCGCGGCCTTGACGAGCAGGGTATCCTGGTGGTCGGTACGATTGCGGGTTCGGGACTTCACGCGGCGTTTGCGAAAGCCGTCTTGTCCGGGGCGGTCCGAAGACTTGGTCCGATCAACCGCTCGCCTCGCGTCCTGGTGGGTCAACTGAGCCGGCTGCTTGACCGCATAAATGCCGGCCTGCGTGAACCGGGCATGACATGCTCGTTGTTTGTCGGCCAAGTCGACCGGGCCGCAGGAACGCTGGAATACTGCAACGCCGGAGCCTGTGGTTCACTGGCGTTGACCGACAAGGGCGAGCTGCGTAATCTGCGAGCCACCGGCCCCGCCTTGGGCGCCTCGGACGGCGGCGACCACAGGAGCGAGTCACTCGAGTTCGCCTCGCTGCGGCGACTGATCATCTACACGGAAGGGCTGACCGCGGCGCGTTCGGCGTCGGGTGAGCCTCTCGGGGCGACCCGGAAGCACCTGCTGACGGATACGGCGCATTTGCCCGTAGAGGAACAGGTGGACGTGATCGCACAGACCCTGCGCGACCACGTTGGCCCGGACCGCGATCCTGCCGAGGACGCAACCGTGTTCGTGACCGAGTTCTCGGACAGCGAACCTGCACCCTGTGAGAACTCAATGATGACCTGGTTTCGATCGTACGACCGGACGGTCGGAGCCGCACCCGATCCCTCGGTCTTTCTTGGTTAAACGGCGCACAAGCGATGCACAGTGATTCTGGCCCATCATTTCCGGGCGGAGTACCGGCGGCAATTGACGAGTCCGGGCAGGCGCGGATCCGTGGACCGGCCCATGCACTTGTGTCTTTGGAGTCCTAATCAAACACCTCCTTCATGATGGATGAAGAAAACCCATGCGAATAGCCCTTCTCTCCTGGGAGACGAAGCATTCAATCGCCGTCGGCGGGCTCGCCGAGCACGTGACCGAGCTGGCGGACGCCCTGTGTCGTCGCGGCCACGAAGTTCACGTGTTCACCCGGGTCGGTGAGCGGCAATCCACATATGATTGTATGGAAGGGGTTCACTATCATCGCTGTCCATACGAAACGCACCCCGACTTCTTCGTGGACAACCAGCGAATGTGCGACAGCTTTGTCTGGCACATGATCGAGACGGAAAGTTACCTCGGTGCACGCTTCGACATCGTGCACGGGCACGATTGGTTGGCTGTCAAAGCGATAGCGCAGGTCAAAAACGACCACGGCCGTAACGTTGTCATGACGATCCATTCGACGGAATACGGCCGGTGCGGCAATCAACTCTTCGAGGGGCCGTCGAGGCGGATCCGTGAGATCGAATGGGAGGGTACGTACGTCGCGGAGCGTGTCATCTGCGTCTCGGGGGCCCTGCGGAGGGAAGTCAAGAACCTCTACGGCGTCCCCGGCGACAAGATGTACGTTGTCTACAACGGCGTGGACGTGCAGCGTTTCGATGCCAGGGTTAACACCCGTTCCTCTCGGCGGCAGTACGCCGTCGGCGCAGATGACCCATTTGTCCTGTTCGCCGGTAGGATGACCTGGCAGAAGGGCCCTGATTTGCTGGTGGAAGCACTGCCCGGTCTCCTGACCCATCACCCCAGTGCCAAGTTCGTCTTCGCCGGCGACGGTGATCTGCGTGACGGGCTTGAGCGCCGCTGTACGGCCCTCGGTGTTTCGTCCGCGACGCGTTTCGTCGGGCATCGCAAGGGGCATGACCTTATCAGCTTGTTCAAAAGCTCCGACCTTGTCTGCGTACCCAGCCGGAACGAACCCTTTGGTATCGTCATTCTCGAGGCCTGGAGCGCTCGAAAACCGGTCGTGGCGACGCGTAACGGCGGCCCGGCGGAGTTCGTCAGGCATGAGGACACCGGTATTACCGTGTCTGATGATCGTGATTCCATAGGGTGGGGCGTCGGTACGGTCCTGGCGAACAAGGCCAAGGGCCGGCGTATGGGGCGCAGTGGTCGTCGGGAGGCCGAATCACGGTTTTCCTGGAACACAATTGCCGGAACGACGGAACGAGTGTATGAGAGCGTCTTGGACCACCCGTCCAATCCGTGACAGTAACCAGACAATCGAAGTGAGGAGATATTCGGTATGGCCCGACAACAGAGTGGCAAGGCAGGGGGCAGCACCGCGAACACCCGGAAGACCAGGTCGAAGGCAACAAGAACAACCACCAAAGCAAAAAGACCCAAGACTACTGCCAAGGCGACAACCAAGGCTGCCACGAAGTCGGCAAGCAAGACCGGGAAGAGCACCAAGACCGTCAGGACCATCAAGTCCACGCGGACCACCTCAAAACCGGGTAGAACGATCCAGAAATCGATGCGGGCCGCCGACGTTACGGCTGGGATCAACCCCACGTTCGAGGAGATTCGTTGGCGAGCGTATGAGATTTACCTGGCCCGCGGCCGCGCACCCGGCGACCCGATTGCGGACTGGTTGCAGGCCGAACGGGAACTCCGGGAACGGAAAACCTCGCAGAAGGCCGTCACCGCGGCCCGGCGCCGCCTGACCTGATACCGAGATCAGATTCCGCTGTTCAATAAGAGCTTTACCGCACCAAACAGGGACCGAAGGGGGATTCTGCACCCGGCGAGCACACACATACATGCGCCACTTAGAACCTATCTCACATGGTCCCCAATGCTCTCCTGGACTGCAATGACACGATGTTGTCCGCAGGTGCAAGTATCCTCGCGTCAGTCCGACCGCTTTTCTTTGATACGACGCAGGTGAGGTGGACCTGTCGGCTCTGCGGCTGGAGCCGTGGTCGACGTCGGCTTCTGCACGTTAATGAGGAAGCTGACGCCAAACGTCAGACCGGCGCGATCCTGGTAGGCGTCAAGCACCTGTGAATCAAGCAGCGTGGGATACCCGCCAAGTGCCTCGCCTTCATCGTCAATGTATGTGTCGTTGTTCATGTCCGTCCCGGCAAATATTGCATACTCGCCGGGCGGTACATCGATGAAGTTAAACGTGTAGCCGTTTGACGCCGTGGCGATCTCCTGCTCGATCGTCGCGAAGACCTCCAGGTCCAGCAGTAGAACATAGACGGCGCCGATGTCACCGCCGGTCGCACCCTGCTCGCCGACGTTCATGCGGACGGAGACGGAAGCCGTGCCGCCGTTCGAGACGAACTCGACCGAGCCCGAGTAGACGCCGTCGGCAAGTCCGCCGCGATCCACGCTGACGGTGTATTCACCGTCGCCACCGCTTGCCGGAGTTACGAACAACCACGAATCGCTCGTTGTCACACTGGTGACCTCCAGCGTGTCAACGCCCGCGTTCCGCACGGTCACGGTGCTTGATGTCAGGTCCGATCCGAAATCAAGAACGCGCGGCAGCGCCCGGATCACCGGAGCGTCAATGGTACTGACACCGGCGATGTCCGCAGCCGCCTGGACGGCGGCAAAGGCGCTGATCAGGCCGTAACCGTAGTCGTCATCTCTGCCCGTTTGGCCCAAGTCGTCCGTGATCGCGATCGTCGTACCGGGGTGGTTGCCCGCAAGCAGAAGACCGAAATCCTCCGGCGACAGATCGGGGTTCACGGATTTCATCAAAGCGGCCACACCCGCCACGTGCGGCGCCGCCATCGAGGTTCCGTTCGAGAAGTCGTAGGTGAAGCTGCCGTCATCATGCCCCATCGAGCTCAATACGCCGTCGGTATAAGTGTCACCATTGGCATCCGCACTGAGATCCCCGCCGGGTGCGGTCACGTCGATGCAACTTCCAAAGTTGGAGTACGGGGCGAGCTGTGATGTGTATCCAACCGCGCTGACCGTAACGACGCCGTCGAGACCGGCCGGACTGCTGAAGTCCGCGTTTGATGACTCGTTGCCGGCGGCTGCTATGACGATGACACCGTTGGTGCGGGCTTCGTCGATCGCTTCCTGCTCTGAGTTCGAGATGCCCGGCCCGCCCAAACTCAGATTGATGGCGTCCGCTCTTTGTGCGGGCAACTGTCCGGACACATTGCTCAGCCCGGCTGCGTAGCGAATCCCCTGAGTGATGTCGAAGTCGGTGCCACCACCTAGACCCAAAACGCGAACCGGCATGATACGCACATCCCAGGCCACGCCGGCCACACCCGTGCCGTTATTGCTGCGGGCGGCAACCGTACCGGCCACGTGCGTCCCGTGGAAACTGCTCGTCGTTCCCTGGATCGCCAGATCACCCGGATCGTTCGGATCCGGATCGATACCGTCACCGTCGCGGGACATCTGCGGATCGGAGATGAAATCATAACCGGCGACGAATTGTCCCTGCAGATCGGGATGCGCCAAGAGAACACCGGTATCGATAACTGCAACGATGACATCGGCGTCACCGGTCGTAATGTCCCACGCCTCCTCCAGGCCAATCTGCGTGTAATGCCACTGATAGGGGAAGAACTCGTCATTGGGTGTTGCGAAGGCCCGGCGAATGTAGTTGGGCTGAGCATAGGCGACACCACTTTGACGCCGAAGCATCTTGATCGTCGCGATCGTGTCCGACACGGGCCGGTTCAGCACGCCTGTCTGTGAAGCGACTGTTGTCCGATGCCCTCTTTGACGCATGCGTCGCGTTGATTTAACTCGCAGTCGTTCGATACCGCCGGACTCGACAGCCGCGTTGAGCACTTCCAGCTCCAAGTCGTCGTTGGCGCCCACGCTCAACGCCCCAGCGGCGCCTTCCTCGTAGCGAACGATGATCTCTCCCTCAACAAACTCATGGATACTCGATAGCCGCTCGCGCGGTTTGGACGAGGCTGCACCCAGCGCGTTCTCACCGATCAACAGCGTATAGAGACCGCCGGGGTTGGAGTCGGCGACGACGTTGTATGCGAATACCTCGACGATGAACGTGCCGTTGACAGGAGCCGCGACCTGCTCCGCCTTGCCGACGCCCTCGGAGCTGTCGAGCGGATTCCCCGCTTCGTCATACAGGTAGAGATCGAAATCGTTGATGTCGGGATTGGCGAGCAGCAGCGATGCGGTCTGATCGGCGGCCATCTGCACGCGGTAAGCGTCGGTGAAGTCCACACCGCTGCCGATTGTGCCCAGATAACCGCCGAGCGTACACGGGTTTGGCAGCGGCTGGACTTTGGTAAGGTCTTCCGCGTTGTTGTCGATGATGTCGTTGTTCGGATCGTTCGTGTCGCCGTCGATGATAAAGCTGTCGGCAACTGTGAGTTGTCCACTGATGGATACATCGCCGCTTGGCGTGGGTGCATCGCCGCCGTCCGGTGTGTTCGGGTCGTTGTCGCAGAACCCGGCGAAGTTCAGCTCGTCGAAATCGGAACAGCCGTCGCCGTCCGTATCCCGCACATTGTCGGAGTTATCGGTCGGGTCGAAAGGGTCGGTTCCTGGGATGCCGTTGATCTCTTCATCGTCCGAGAACCCGTCGCCATCACTGTCGAGAGGACCGTCGCCTTGTCCATCTTCATCGTCCTGTGCCGTGTCATCATTCTGCGCGTCGTTTTCATCCTCGACCGTCGACGGCAGGGTGGTTTCCGGCGGCGCGCCGTTGCCCCCACAGCCGACAAACAGGATGGACACGGCAAACAACAGCCCGATCGATAGTGTCCAATGCTTGGCATTCAACATGGGATCATCCTTTGCTCGGTACTCTGACAACCGTGTGTTATCACAGACAGCGGCGAGTTACGTCTGAAGTCGATCGAACGGCTACACCCTGGCGGACACTTTCTTCACACCGCCTTGCAGGAGTCTTGCGACCGCGTAGTGAATCTTTGGAAGGGGGACGACGTGGTCGACGCCCCCGATCCATACAGCCTCTTTCGGCATATCGAAAACGATACTCGTCTATTCATCCTGGGCGACGGTCCAGGCGCCGGCCTATCTCATCTTGGCGAGGCTGACCGCCCCATCACCTCCCATACCCGTCATAATGACCCCCACGGCGCGCGGGCCGCAACTGATTCCAATTGCCACAATCCTTCCGCGCACCGTGTTGGGCGGTAGCGATGGCGCTGTCGTGGCACTTCCACCTCCCGCTGCCGTGTAACTCTTCAGCCGTTTGCAATGTTGGTGTCGGGTAACGGTGGGAGTTGTCCGGTAGTAAGGTAGGTTTTGAGGGCGTTGGTGATGGTCTGCGTAGGGTTCAGGCCGCGAAGCCGCAGTGTGCG
>Ga0307432_1000193_pt1 | contig 51241 bp, 45 predicted proteins | sample SalMarWE160150MG_FD_202158 | JGI IMG/M metagenome (GOLD analysis project Ga0307432, IMG submission 202158) | Salt marsh sediment microbial communities from the Plum Island Ecosystem LTER, Massachusetts, United States - WE1603-150 | ecosystem: Environmental > Aquatic > Marine > Intertidal zone >...
CGCAGACCATCACCAACGCCCTCAAAACCTACCTTACTACCGGACAACTCCCACCGTTACCCGACACCAACATTGCAAACGGCTGAAGAGTTACCTCTGGGAAAGGATTCTCCTCGCGGTTGAGTTCCAGCGTTCTTGAAAGGATGCCGTCGAAAAACTGGTCGTCTCCGGAGTAGATCTTTCGAGCGCGGCCGGGCGTAGTCGGCCAAACATCGACGGCAATCGCCTCGAGATTTAAAAAGGTCGTACGCGGCAATGTCGAAAAGTCAGGATTGACGACATTATCCCGCACGAACGCCCAGGTCCGATTGAGCGGCCAGACGTCGAACTGCCATTTCATATGTTCTATACGTAGCCCACCAAACCGCGTCTCGCGCGCATGGCCAGCGCGGAACCGTTCCTTTAGCTGCTCGACGGTTGTTCCCGCCACGACAACGTCGACATCCCTCGGTCGTCCCGGCTGTCGACGGAAAAGCCGCGAGATAAGCAAAGAGCGAAGTGTCCCGCCGAAGATCACGGCACCTGATCCCACCTCCCGGATGTCGCGGAGTGTCTTGACGATCGGCTCGTTCCATTGGCGTTCGGCATACCGACAGAGATATGCCACATCCTTGAGCAGGGCGCGCTTGAGGGACAACTTGTCGGTATCGCTAACCATTAAAGAGTTCAGCGTGCAATCGCTTTGCGAAGGAGTCCGTCATACCGCAGATGTAATCTGTAACGAGTTGAAACCGATGGTAAGTCTCCGGAAGCCCGTCGGGGGTCTTTCGAGAATGTTGGAACACGCGCCGGTAATTCCGTGATAGCAGTGCGCCCGCTTTACCCCCGAACGTGCGGGGATCAGGGTCCTTACCAACAGGCAAGTTCTCGGCTCCTTCCCAGAAGACATCCATCAGGTCGTGGATAACTCGTCTTCCCATGATCTCCAGTTTGAGCGTGCTGGGGGTGCAGTACACGCGGTCTCGACCAATCGCTTCGAGTTTGTCGATGAGCGGCCAAGCATCGCAGGATTTAACGAGTTCATCCTTGAAATCTCCGCTCATTATCTGCTCATAGCGATCAATAAACACCGTTGTAGCCGATTTGACGACGAGTCCGATCGTGGCAGTTCTAAATGCGGATGCGCGAACGTCGTCTGGCAGGTTCTTCAGCGGATCTCCGGTCCCGTCCGACTTGAGAATCCTAGTTGTGAGTTCCAACACTTTATTCGTAGGATAAACACTTCGATTGCCAAGTAATCTTCTCAGTTTCTCCCATTTGAAGACCCCCTTTCTTTACGGCGTCTTCAACATCCGCGACCGAGTAGACAATATCGTCGGCGGCATCCACAAGGAAAGTAATCGGGTTCCTATTTGGTCCAGTTCCCGTATGTTCGCGAATCTGCTCAACGAGTTTGTTTTCCGATGCAAAGTAGCCAGGCTTCTTCTTCGCGGGATTCGGATCATCCTTGTCGGCTTTGTGGGAAGGAGCCGTATACTTGCACAGTGCAGAAAGGGTCCCGTATGTCAGGTTTAGGCCGTAGTAATCTGCGAGGATCTGGAGCTTTGCGACCAGGCGCAACGTCTGAGCGTTACCTTCGAACTTCAAGAAATCCTGAACACGCTGCGGTTCATTCAGACGGTCAGTGAGGGCTTTCTCTCCGAACTTCTTCTTGAACCATTCGCGAATGGCAGCTTCGCCGGAGTGACCGAATGGCGGATTCCCCAAATCGTGGAGGAGGCCGCAAGTAGCGGCAATCGCTTCGAGTGATCGCGCTTGGTTCGCATCGATTTCGTTTTTATCGAGCAACCATTTGCCGACGCCGATTGCAAGTCCTCTCGCAACCGAAGAAACCTCGAGAGAGTGCATGAGCCGTGTGCGAATGGCGTCGTGTGGTTCGAGGGGGAAGACCTGAGCCTTATCTTGAAGCCGCCTTACGGGGGTCGAAAACACCGCCCTGTCGAAGTCACGCTCGAACTCGGCGCGGTGATCGTCCTTGATGGTTGATTTTCGGACCCGTTCCGGGTTGAGGAGCTTTGACCAAGTCATCGTCATTCCGCCGTCTCCATCCGTCGCGGGTGTTACATCAGCCGCCCAGAAGCTGCGCCAAGCCGCGGTGCGGTTCGCCAAGAGCCGCGCGACCCCATTAGAATTCTACACAATCCCCCCGAACGGGTTAGCTCCTAGGATTGGCTGATCATGCGTTGGTCTCTGGCCTAGGATAACGCACACCCTCTCGAGGACAAGCGCAACATGAACCCCAATTCTCCTGCTCGCAGCTCTACCGGCGGAGCGCGACGCAATACCCGAGCTTGAGACGTTGTGCTCACATCCGCAGCTGGGTCGTCCGATAACTGCAGAAGTTATTCCCGATTGGCGGCCAGTCTCGACGATAGCCAGGAGTCGGGCCGCCCGCATGCGAGCGGCCCGGTGGAGTCTGGGTGGATACGAGTTATGCCTGAGCCGGCCTCCGCCGTGCGTAGACTAGCGTTCCGGCGGTAAGCACGAGCAGCGTCATCGCTACGACACCCCATTCGGAAACGGCCGGAACGGACGGATCAGCCCAGCAGGCGCATCGGGTGTCGTCACCCGCATACGTGCCGCCCTGCCCAACGCAACATATCGCGCCTTTGCGACGTCGGGGGTGCGGTCGCCTCCCCTGCCGCGCGTCTTTTCGCCAACAGTCACCGGCCTAACTCCATCCGCATCAGGCGGACCGGCTGCCGCTAACGAAAGCACTTGACGTCGTCCGCCTGACGTACGCCACACACAAGGCGCGCTACAGGAATGCACATAACCTCCTGATAACAAGAAGGTTACATAATCTGGTGTCAGCAGCTAACCGATTTGCTTTCATCTTGTCAACTATTTCAGACCCTTGGTTATCTCGTGATGTTAGGTTAGAATCAGAGCACGCCCGGAAAGGAGGCGGCGTTATGAGCCTGAAGAACGCAAAGCGGTTAATTCTAGCGGTGGCGTTTGCCGGAATCCCCCTTATCACCACCGCGTCGTGCGACCCGTATCGAGGGACGCTCGACATCTACCGGAATGATGACTACGACAACGGCTGGTTTGATGTCATCATCGATGACTGGTTCTACGACGATTGCTACTGGTGGGACGACTGCTACTACGACGATTACTACTACGAAGAGATCGTGATCTGGGATTGATCGCGATGCGGTGGCCGTTACGTCCGGCCAGTCACATTGGACGGCGCCTCGACAGACTGGACTGCCGCCCGTCGTGAGACTGTCAGAGGTGTCGTCGTAGGACGGATCGATGCGCAACCGATCATTCCGAGCAAGCGTCCTGGCGCGGGCGTTGGTGTTGTGGTCATCGGCAGCAGCGGCTGCATACGCCGGCACATCCCCAGCAGGACAAGTCCATGGCACTCTAACCGAAGTCGACGGCGTTCGCATATTGCGGATTTGGGGGACGTCCACCGAGCGGGGTTATGCCCACGGATATCTTCTGGCCACTGACATCGCCGCGTTGCTCGATGGATACCTTTCGCGCGGTGCGCTTGGCGGCGGCGTGCTGGCCTACCGCACCGTCACGCTCCCGATGACCAGGTCAATGCAGATTTCACCGGCGTATGAGGCTGAGCTGCGCGGCATGTTCGCGGGGATCGAATCGCGCAACGGCGGACCTGCCAACGTTCCGTCTCTGGGCCGGACTTTGGAATATGACGATCTCGTCGCGATCAACTGCATCCCGGACATGGCTCTTTTTGGCTGCTCCTCGTTCGCCGTTTGGAAATCGATGACGCGGGACGGCGGCACTCTGGCCGGGCGGAACCTGGACTGGCGCCGGCTCGACGCGCTGGACGGATCGCAGATCGTGGTGGTGCATGTGCCGCAGCCGGAGCATGAGCACCTCGGATGGGTTTCGATCACCTGGCCCGGTTACATCGGATGCCTGACCGGTATGAATGCGGAGGGCGTGACGGTCTCGATGCACGATGTGCGAATGGGTCCACCGGCTGTGACGACCGGCTTTACCCCGCGCGGGCTTTCGCTGCGTGACGCCATCGAGTCGGCGCATGCCGCCTCAGCCGTCAAGGACATTGCCCGAGTGCTGCGTGCGCGGGTGAGTGTCGTTGGCAACAATGTGCACGTAACGAAGCCGTGCACGGGCGAGTCGGCCGGATCGGTTGTGTTTGAGTACGATGGAACACTTCCCCGCACGGGTGGCGTAACGGTCCGCGCGCCTAACGAGGGGTCCTACCAGCTCTGCACTAATCATTATGTCAAGCGTGCGGAGCCGATCGCGTGCGATCGGTACCAGACGATCCACGCACGTCTCGTCGCTCTGGCAGCTCATCAAGAGACGTTGGATGTGGATGGGGCCTGGGAGATTCTGCGATCCGTGGTCCGCCCGAGCGGGATCGCCACCCATCTGCTGACCTATCAGAGCGTGGTGTTCGAGCCGAACCGACATCGAATGCACGTCGCGTTTTCCAGAGACGGGAAGCCTGCACCGCAATGCAAGGCGGTGACAGTCAACGTTCTTGGACTGCTTGCCGGCAAGCGCGCGGGCGGCGCGACGGAGTAACTCCGGCGGCGTTGGATTGTCCAGGACTTCAACGCTTCTTGAGGATATGTGGGTTTGCCGTTGCCAACACGTCTTGGCGTCTGTACAAATAACACTAGGCGCGGCATTCGCTTGGGACGGAGTCCGCGTCGGGTGGCGCAGTGACGGTACGCCTGCGGAGGACATTTGTGCTGCGGACCGTTTTGTGGATTGGATTGGCTTGTGTCATGGGATTGGGCGTGACTATCGCCCACGCCCAAGCTCCCGACGCACAGGCGGGTGAACCTACCCAAGATCACCTCGACCAGATCGAGAACATCCGCGCGGGCATTGTGGACCCTCAGGCCCGGCCCGAGGATCGGCGACGTTGGTCGGAGTTGCTCCTGTCCTACAGCTCGCCACAGGCGAGGACACTTGTCGTGGAGCTACTGGGATTGGCGGAGAGCCCCGACGTGCAACGGGCGCTTTGTGGAGTGATTGCCGACCGTGCCCGGCAGGCGCCTCAGCTCCTTGATGCAACGCTTGTGGAACCCCTGACCGAACTACTTGGCGCAGAGACGGGCCACCTGCGGGCAATGGCCGCCAACGCGCTGGCGGACTTCCCGGATGCGGATGTGCCGGCCAGGCTCGGGGCTCTCGCCGCGCAGGTAGATGCGCCGTTGGTGAAACGGTTGGCGGCAATCGACGCGCTCGCTCCAAACACACATCGCCGTGAAGTCGTCCGCCAGCTTATCAGCCTCCTTGACGCTGAGGCTCCCGAAATCACCGAACAGGTCGCCTCCGCGCTGGAATCAGCGACGCCACAGACTTTCGGGCTTGATTGCGAGCGATGGCGACGGTGGTGGAAGCAGAAATCGCAGCTTAGCGAAGAGGCGTGGTTGGCGGAGCAGTTGCGAATCTACCGCGATCGGTCCCGCGGGGTGGCCGATGAGTTTCAAACCTTCCGCGAGGACGCCCGGCGCGATCAGACGGCTGTCATCGCGCGTACCAGCAGCTTTCAGCGTGAACTGTTTCGTGCCCTCAGCGGTGATCAGCGGATGGCGAAGCTGGCGGAATGGCTCGACGACACCCTCCCGGTCGTGAAGCTCACCGCACTGTCGATCATCAAGGCGCAAATCGCGGATGAGGGGAAGCGACCCGAGGGACACGTGCTTGTCGCCCTTTTGCGGCTCCTTCAAGACGGATCACCCAAGATGCGGCGTGAGGTGTTGGATATTCTTCAGAACCTGAACGATCCGGCCGTGGTAGAGGCCGTTCTCGCACAGCTCGAGCGTGAGGATAATCCGCCCACGCGTCACGCGATCTTCAAGGCCCTCGGCAAGCAGGACAGCCCGGAGGCAATCCCGGCTCTGATTCGCGAGATCGCCGACCCGGAAAGCTTGTCTACGTGTGTCCGAGAAGCAGCGATCGCCCTGGGACGAATTGCGGGCAAGACATCGGACGCAGAGGCGATGCAGGATGCGATCGGCGCGTTAAAGAGCCGCTATCAGTCGGCGCCGAACGAGGATCAGGCGATGCGGGCCGCCATGCTAACCGCGATGGCCGGCGTGGCGGATGACGCATTTATACCGGAGTTGCTGCAAGCGCTTGAATCGGACGACGCTGCGATCCTGCAGCCGGCCATCCGGGGCGTGCTTGCCGTGAATGATACGTCGAAACTGCCACGGTTAAGAGCGCTGACGGCCCATGCGGACCCGCGCGTGCGCCTGGCGGCCATCGAAGCCGTCGGACAGCTCGGCCGCGAAGAGGCCGATCTGGAAAGTCTGCTCACAAGGCTCAACCCGACGATCGAGACCAACGAGCTTGCGCGGGAGGCAGCCTGGCGCGGGTTCCGGACGTTGCTCGGCAACCGGTCGGTCGGCGACCGTTTCGAGGCCGCCCAGCGCCTCAGAGACCTGCCGGATCTGGAGATCGAGTATCTTGAGGAGCTTGCCGACGCGTTATCCGGCGTCAACGGTGACCCGGATGATCAGGAGGCGGTGCTTGATCGCCTGGCGGCGGTCCTCGTGAACGAGGGGCGGTACGACGAGGCGATCGGACACCTCGAAGCGCTTTACGACAGACAGGTCACTCGGTCCGATCCCGGTGCGACGGCCTGCGGGTTGCGGCTGCTCAACACCATGCTGCGCAGCTCCGCCGTGTCCGAAGCGGCTGATTTGGTCCAGCAACTCGCCGCGTCGGCTGGTGACAATGCCGCGAGGGCGAGAATCATCGAGACCGTGGGCGATTACCTTCAGTCGCCCGATATGACCGGGAACCCGCAGCGCGCCCGCCGGCTGCTTGACGATTTGCGCTCCGTCTCGACCGAGGTGCTGGGAGACGCGTGGATTCAACTACTCGAAACGGCGGACCGGCGCCTCGAGCCCGATGACACGGATCCGGCACCTTCGCCACCGCCCCCAGGTGACTAAGCCTTCCACCGACCGTGGGTTACGCTACAGAATGTGTACGCTCGTGCGAGAATCCTTTCTCGCACGGACTGGCCGAGAAAGGATTCTCGGCCCAGCCAGAGGTTCCGTCCCTCAATTAACTGATGACAGAGCACTCAGCAGGCAGGCTGGGAAGCACGACCTGCATCGTCCCAAACCGATTCCTATACGGCTACACGATATGACCGGCGTCGATTAGCGTGCGCTCCCGCTCGGCGAGGCGCATGTCGGCCTCGATCATCATTTGGCAAAGCTGAGACATCGTGACTTTGGGCTTCCAGCCGAGCAGATTGCGTGCCTTTGTCGCGTCACCTTGAAGAGCGCTCACCTCGGTGGGGCGGATGTAGCGCTGGTCGAATTGGATGTGTTCCCGCCAGTCAAGATCGAGCAGGCTGAAAGCCTCCTCTGAAAACTCCCGAACGCTGTGGCATTGTCCCGTGGCGATGACGTAATCGTCCGGGTCCTCCTGTTGCAGCATCAGCCACATGGCTTCGACGTATTCGCCGGCAAAGCCCCAGTCGCGCTTCGCGTCGAGGTTGCCCAGGTACACGACGTCTTGGAGCCCCAACTTGATCCGCGTGGCGGCGCGGGTGATCTTGCGTGTCACAAACGTTTCACCGCGGCGCGGAGATTCATGATTGAACAGAATGCCATTGCAGGTGAACAGGCCGTACGCCTCCCGGTAATTCACCGTCTGCCAGTACGCGTGAACCTTCGCGCAGGCATAGGGACTACGGGGATAGAAGGGCGTGAATTCGGTCTGTGGAATCTCAACCGCCTTCCCGTACATCTCACTGCTGGAAGCCTGGTAGAACCGAACGTTCAGGCCGCTTGTGTCGCGGTAATCACGGATCGCCTCCAGCAGATGCAGCGTTCCGATGCCCACAACCTCGGACGTGTAGACCGGCTGGTCAAAGCTCGTACGCACGTGCGACTGGGCGGCGAGGTTGTAGACCTCGTCGGGCTTGACCTCGCTGATGATGCGTCTGAGGCTGATCGCGTCGAGCAGGTCCCCGTAGTGCAAGCGGAGGCGGACGTCGCCCTCGTGGCGATCGCGGTACAGGTGGTCGATGCGCTGCGTCGTGAAGTTACTGGCTCGACGGATGACACCGTGAACGGAATACCCTTTCTCCAGCAACAGCTCCGTCAGATACGACCCGTCCTGCCCCGTAATCCCGGTGATAAGCGCAACTTTCTCCATAGATTATCCTTCCGATGGCACTGGAGAATCGGTACGGACAGTGATCAAAGCGAGCCGCGGGTCCTGTCCTTGACTCGCGGTTTCATGGGGCGAAGCTCCCGCAGCGAAGCTGCACTGCGTGTCAAGGATTCAGGCCGCGTGGACGTCCGCGTAAGCTGAAGCTTGCGGCCCGCCAAAGATCGTCGTGCCCAAAGATCATCCAGCGCGAATCCTTCTCCGTGCTCACTTGGATCTCATACGAATCAACTCCTTGCCGCCAGAGCCCTCTCCACACTGTCATCATCGGCCAGTTGCTCCGGGGCGGGCGAGCAGATTCCATCAGTCGGTGCATAACCGGTCGGCGCAAACCAGTGGTGAACCGGCGGCGATGCCCGCTTGCCAACCCGCCGCACCAGCCGATTGTACGTATCCGTACCATGCACGACGGCGCTGTTAGCCACGACCACCGTGTCGGCATCGAGACGTAAAACGTCTTCCAGCGAAACGACCGGAATCCCGCGATACCGGCGCCCTCCAGCACGAAAGCGGTCGTCACCGATTGCCAACACGGTCATCCCTGTCTCGTTGGCCGCCCGGTGGAAGGCAAAGATATTCTTGCCAAGGTCCGCCAGCACTATCCGTCTGGTGCCGCCGGTCGCCAGTTCAGCCATTTTGCGGCGGACGTACTCCCATCGGAAAAAGTGCTCGAGCGCACTTGCTGACAGGCGATACTTGCGGTGTGTCCGGCGCTCGACGACGCCGCGCAAACGACCGGCGAGGGCGCCTCGCCCAAAGGATCGCGTGTGTCCGTCGCGCTGTGCGAGCCACGCATACCGTTGAAGCCAATCCCTCCGATAGGCGTTATAGTGAGCCGGTGGCAGGTAGCGGGCGACGACTCGCAGATTATTGCGGATGTCGTAGTAGGTTGTCCGGGCACTTCTGCGTGCGCACGGCGTCTTTAGATGGTCGACGTGCAAGTCATCGAAGACCTTGACCCGCCACCCCGCGCCTACCAGGCGGAACGCAAGATCATATTCCTCAGCCTGCATGAAAAACGACCGATCAAGACCACCCACCACCCGAAGCGCTTCAGCTCTCAGGCCAACCCCACAGCCAACAAACACGCCGGGCAATGCGCCACCTTCCTGACCTCCGTCCGGCAGATGCACGGCGAACCCGGCGGCCCCCAGCTTGGGATCGTCCTCGAACCGCTCGATCATTCGGGCAACCGAGCCGGGATGCGGATTGGAATCATCGTCGAGAAACACGACATAACGCCCCCGGGCGACATCCACACCGTATGCCTTGGCGCAGCTACCCGCGTTACGACGAAGCCTGATCAGAACATCGCTTTGGCCGGCCACGGCGTCGGGTGTCCCGTCGCTCGACGCGTTGTCCACGACGATGACTTCGTAGTCCCGGCGGTCAATCCCGCACCGGGTAAGCCGCGCGAGCGTTTCGGTCACAACCGCCCGGCGGTTGTATGTGGCGAGGATGAAGCTGACCTCTGGCTGATGGCTGCCGCTCATGATCGAGAATGCTCCGGACAGCCGTATTATCGGTCGGCGACGTGCCCGGGATTGAGGTTGCTGGAATCGGTGTGACTATGCTCTGTGGTACATGGGGACAATCCGTGTCTTTGTGTAGCGGCCGGCGTCCCCGCCGGCCGTCCCGCCTATCCATTGGCCCGCGTTCACCTTAAACTAACGTCATGGCTACGCGGATTGGCCTGTACGGCGGCAGTTTCAACCCGATCCACAACGGGCACCTGATCGTGGCCCGTGCGATCACCGAGCAGCTCGATCTTGAGCGTGTGATCTTCCTGCCTTCCGCCACCCCGCCGCATAAAACACAGGAGGATCTTCTTGATCCCACCCACCGGGCCCAGATGGTCAAGTGGGCGATCAAGGGCGAGCCGTGCTTCGAGTTTAGTGACTTCGACCTGACACGAACGGGACCGAGCTACACGATCGACACGGTCACGCACTACCATGGGCTGTTCGGCGCCAACGCCGACTTACATTGGATCGTCGGAGCGGATTCACTGGCCGAACTGCCGACATGGCATCGCGCGTCGGAATTGGTCGACATGTGCCGGATCATCGCCGCCGCCCGGGCCGGGTGGGAGCAGATCGCGTGGGATGAGCTTCGCCAGACGTTGAACAAGGCGCAGGTCGAGCGTCTCAAAGCTGGCGTGCTAAAGACACCGGTGATCGAGATTTCCTCGACCGACGTTCGCCGCCGGATCAGAGAGGGCCGATCAATTCGATACCTCGTGCCCGACACCGTCCGCGCGTATATCAAACAGCACGCGCTGTATCACAACCCCGCGCCCAACGATTCGCCCCCGTGATATCCTCCTGCGGTTCGCACAGGCAACCTACGGTTCGACACCTTCACCGTACGTGCCCGGTTTACTGGTTACTGGTCCACTCTTACAGAGACAGGGTCACGAACACGGAGCAAGAATTACGCTGCAACGTCTGAAGATGCAGGTCCGCCGCCTGAGCACCCAACGGCCACTCCACTGACCGGAGGGAGCTTGCCCGCTCAGAACGCTTTTGCGGTATATTGGAATTGGAGCTGCAGGGCGAACTTGATGCCCTGATCAAATGTATCTTGCGCCACCCCGCCCTGACGAGAGATACGGATGCCGACGACGTCACCGTTCGTGAACGTATCGGCCTCAAAGGTCCGGCCATTGCCGTTGTCAATGGTCACGATCTCGTAATCGCTGGTGGTCCAGTCGTCGGGTACGTCCCAGTCGTACTCGAGACTGCTGTTGCTCAGCGATCCGGGGGGTGTCACCCGGCTGTACGCAAGTTCGAAGCGCACAACCTGGCCATTCGTCGTCGCGCTGGCTGTGGGAACGACAAGCACTTTGATACTGCAAGGCTCGCCGACATCCATGTTCTCCGGAATGCGGAGGGGACACGCATAAAATCCGCCGTTGTAGCCGGCGTTCACGTAGCGCGCCGTCATTGAGGTCCCGATGTAGGTTGCTATGGCGCTCTGGTATGTGCGGTCATAACCGGCCGTCATAATCCGCGTCGGTCGTGCATCGCCGGCCGCTGTGATCCGCGCGTCGGCGGGCTCCACCTTGATCCAGCTGCTTAAATCCGAAGGATCGACGATCTGAAACGGCCCTTCGATCGACGAAGGTAGTGCCGGGGCAATGTCATCAGTAAAGGTCTTCGGCATGGCGCAATCCGTCCTAAGAGGCGATGGCTAGGCCGACCTCCAATCCCCACGTGATGTTCCCGCTGTCGGGATTGGTCCATTCGATTCTTACGGCGTCGTCGGCCTGGAACGTCCACGCCGACGGCTCGCCCGTGTCACCCTCGCCGATCCGCAGATGCACGTCCTCGTCCTTTCCGGCTTGAGTAATCGTGAACAGACGGGTGTCATACGCCGGGCCGCTTGCGGAATCAACCGAAATGCCAAACGAAGCGGTCCCTGAAGTGCCGCTGAAGTGACAGCGGATGAACACCAGACGGAACTTGCAATCCAAATCGAATGTGTGGTCGATGTTGCCCGAGCCCGTGGCCGTCTTCGCCACAACGGCCACCATCTGACGCTGCCGCAGCTCCGCCAGCTCGGACTCCTGAATGACCAGGGCGGCGTCGAGGGCCTCAGCAAGCTTTGATCGATTCCTTGGCATCTTTACGAATCCACCGCATCTTCAACGTAATCGGCCAGTGCGCAGTCATCCGGAATCTGAACGCGAAAGGGCACGCCGATCAGGACCGACACACCCTCATTCTGTGCCGGCAGGGTCACGGCGGCGTCACCGACGAAAAGAACATCCTTCAAGGTGCGCTTACGTGCCTGCTCATTGGCACGATATCGAATGATCAGATCAATGTCGTCGTCGATCGCAAAGAGCGTCTCCGCCGCCGACCCGTTATACGAAAACACAAAGCCGGAGACACGGTGCAGCCCCGCTGAAAGGTCCCCAACGAACCATCGCTCGTGTCACCGCCGGTAAATGGGACCGGTGCGATCCCCGGCCTGTACACAACACTGTGCACTCCGTCGATCGCAGTCTCAGTGTACGGCGATTCTCTCAGCTTCGTCACAGCGCCGCGTGTAGCCAGAATCCAAACCATGTGATCTCATCCCCTACACCAATGAGAGCTACCCACGCAGCCAGTAGCGGCCTGCATCCTCGCAGGCCGTCGGCCGGCGAGACGCCGGCCGCTACGCTCGTTTACGTGGCCGGCTCCCGATTGTGCTCGCGCTCGACCTTTACGACGAACGTCTGTGTGGCAGTGGCCGCGGCCACACGTGCCCCGGCCGTGGCCCTTGGATAGTCGAACGTCCACTCGCGATCGTCGAAGCCCTCAGCGCCCTCGATCACGCCGCTGTCAACGATGCTGTCGAGGTAGTCCTCCACGGCACCGATCTTGTCGAGTATGGCCTCATGAGGATCGGAGGCGGCCACGTCCGTCACGATCCGCAGCGTCATCGACACCTGCACGAGCTTGTCGTTGTCGGTCGCGCCGATCGGCCGGGTGCGCGTCAGAAGCAGCGTCAGAAACGGACGCGGATGCTCCTCAACACCACCGGCCGCGACCGCGACACGCCGGAAAGGCTTCGCAGCCGTCGGCGGATCATCCACGACGTTTGCCTTCAACTTCGCCGTCAACTCCTCGATCGCCGCCTTGATCGTCGTTCGGTCGGCTGTGGCCATGTCAATGCCCTGACAACTCCTCGCGCGACAACAACCGCTCGTTGCCCGTCGTCACCCCGAGCGTCCCTCGCGTAGTATTCGTAGCGACCGGCGCAGCCGACGGCAGTTCCAGCGTGCCGTTGGCTATGCGCGAGAGCCATTCAACTGCCTGTGCCCGTTTGTCCTGAGTGTCTTTCGGTACCGGCGGGCGCCGTGCCCGAAGCCGGTACTCTGCAAGATCCAGGGTAAATGACGCAAGTATGTCAGCAAGGTCCGCGTGCGTGGTCAGGTCGATCGGCACCTGGTACCGACGGGCGAGATAGCTGTTGACCTCACCTTCCGCGCCGAGGCGGGCCTCATCGACCACACCGGTATTGGCCTGGCCGTCGCCGTCGTCATCCGTGAGTTGCACGTAGGCATCGCTTCCCACGCGCTCCTCGATATCCACATTGGTGATGTAGGCCATGACGTTGATGCTCCATGCCTGCAAGGACAGTTCGTTCGGGACACCCGTCCATCCGGCCGTTACGTCGGCGACGTGAAGTCCATCCGGATCGCGTGCTGCCAGTAGCCGTACGCGATCCGATACCTGGCCCGCACGCCGTAGAGGAACTTCTCCCGGCGGAAACCCTCATCACTGTCCTGGGTCAGAGCCGTAAACTCGATCGGCTCGCGATCCTGGAAGATGAACGGGCCGACCACAGCATCGGTCTTGAGCAGATACCACTTGCTCTGATCCGTAAGCCAGGGAAAACCGACGATTCGGGCCGCACCGGCCAGGGCATTCGAGGTGTTGTTGATCACCGTCGCGTTTACCGCCTCAAGTGCGGTCAGGAACATCGTGGTCGGCACGACGGCCACCAGCCCCGTCGCCGAGATCGACATCGGCTCACTCTGGTCGTCCTTAAAACCCATCAAGGTGCCGATGGCCAGCTTCAATCCTGCCTTGAACTCCTCGGGTGTCGGGCTGTCCGGGTCGACCGCGTCGCTGGACAGCTTGTTGTCCTGGTTCCCCGACGAGCCTGAGACATGGGCATCGTTGAAGAAGCTGACGCCATCGTAGCTGTTGAACCCGTCGGTCTCGCCATTGATCAGAAGCTGGGCAATTAGGTAGTCCTTGTGCGTCGCGGCCCGCTGAGCCAGTTCTGCGATCCGGATGCGGATCTGGCCGGTCTTGTCGTCGGCGATCTCGTCACGATCCACCTCGAGCGTGGACTCGTACTTGAGATTCTCGATCGAGTACGACTCGGTTCCCAGGCCCTTGGCTACTCGGCCTGTACCCCATTCACGCATCCGCGGCAGCGAGCCCAGCCACTTGTAGGTCTCGCCGTCCGAAGTTGACTGAATGCGCGTCGCCAGATCCTGATAGTACATCGTTGTGGCATTGAAGCGGTTGAAGAACTCGCTCCGAAGCCCTTTGGTCAGCAGTCCGGTATTGATGATTGCCACAGGGGCTCTCCTTTCTGTTGTTGTTCACGGCTACGTGTCACATTAGTGACAGTGCTATTACACTATTCTTTGGGCTCTATTTCACCCAGGCGATCCCGCTCGGCGGCTAGGGCGCGGATCGGAACGTGTCGAGTCGCAGTATGATCTCACCACCGGTCGGAACGTCGATCACGCGCCCTACGTACGAGTTGCTCGTGCTCGTAAACGTGAGCGTGTCGTCCGCGGAGGCGTAGACCGCGTCGCCAATGTTAGAGATTGCTGCTCCGGACAGTACGTGCCCGAAATCTCCGAGCGTGTAGATCCGCACACTCGTATCACCGTTTCCCCCGCCGGTGTTGTCTATCTCCTCGTAAGCAACACCAACAAACAAGTCACCGGCGGCAAGCGGCCGAACGTAGCCTCCCGAGGTCAGGCCGAGCAGCGCCCCTTTGTACACGTGCGTATCGGCCGCCATCTGCAGACTTCGCAGTTCCTGGTCGATGTAATGATCCACTTCTCGATTTGCTGTTAGTGACATATTCTCGTTATCCTTTCTGTTGTTCCGTTCTCATGTTGATGCCGCTTTCCTGCGTCACCTTCGCGCCCCTTAGATGGCCGCTTCCCGCAGGGCATCCGCTACGTATGCCTCCTCTGTGGTGAGGCTGGACAGGCTTTGGCTGGCCCGAAACTCCGCCTTGGCCCGGGCCGCCACCGCATGGCGGCGCCGTTCGACGGTGTCGCACGCGCCCGGCGCAACCGTTGCACCCGGTTGGACGATGATCGGCGCCGTGCGCAGCCACTCATCAAATAGCCCTTCCTCGCGCGCCACCAACGCCTCAGCCCAGACCCGCTGCGCCTCCACCAGCTTTCCCGCCCGCATCGCTTCGGTGATGCGCTGATCAACGTGCCGCCGTTTGGCGTCCGATTGAAGATCCACCAGCCGCCGGCCGGCCGCCACTAACACCTCCTGGGGATCGGTGTCACATGCAAGACCCAACTCGCTCCGAAGAGCCGTCATCGGATCCTCGTCGGCCTCACTACCATCGATGTTGGCGCGGTTCACAATCGGCTCCATGCCCACGATCGCCGGTTTGTTCGTCAGAGCGGCAGAGTGAATCGCCACGAGCTTGCGATCGTCCTTGCGAATGATCGCAACCGGTGAAAGATAACGATACTCCTTGGCCGCCAGGATCTTCCTCGCCTGGTCGGTCCACTCGATCTCTGACAGCAGGCCGACACCGAATTCTGCCAGCAGATGCTTGATCCACCCGGCCGCAGGAGCCTTCCCCGTCGGTGACGAGTACGTGCCACCCAGTGTCTGATGCTCGTAGTCAATGGGAAGATCAGTCCTATGCTCCTCAAACGCCGCCACGGCCAGCCGCGACGACTCCTCATCCACCACGAAGCTGCCGTTCGTGCTCTCCACCTGTCCCCACGGCGCCAAGAGCACGCGGCGCGGCACCGTGTCGCCCGACAGCGTAGCCGAGTGAAGCGCTTGAACTTCACCGACTTCATCCGTCATCATCCTCTCTTTCGTTGCCATTATCACCTCACGCTTTGAATCTCTGTGTGACAACTCTCATGCACCCAACAACGTCACGTGCGCCTGTCGACCTCCGTCAACTAAGCGATCAGCTTGACGCACCGGGCACCGTCGCCTCCGCGTCGCCGGCCTGCGGGATACCCAGCGCCTCGTGCGCCCACACCAGCGGAACCTTCACGCCAAGCTGATTCACGGCCACGTCCATGACTTCCACCAGCTCACCGGGAACCAGTGGCTGCTTGACCTTGCGCTGAAAATACGGCACCGGCGCATCTACGCCGAACCGCAAACGCGAAAGCGGACCGAGCAAGTCACGACGAATCGTCCGACCCTCCTTGTGCACGTCATTCGCCAGTACGTCCTGCCGGACCAGCTCATGTACCGTCGATGCCGCGTACGACCCCTTCTGACCCGCAATGTCCGTGGTCAACGTCTGCCCCAACCAGGCCTTGCTCATCTCCCGATTCAAAAACTCCACCAGACGCTCGTACGGCGGACCCATCGTCCCACGGTTCGCCTCGATCACCTGCAGCTCTACCGCCCGGCTGAAGATCCCAGCCGCGTTGCTGCCCAGTGACTCGAGCATGGCAAGCAGCTCTCGCTTCTCCTCGGGCGTCGCAGTCGGTTCATACCGCGCAATCCGCACGGGCATCCCGAACACCTCCGCGAAGATCATCCAGTCCTTAAGTGCCAGGTTCTTCGCCAGATACACCATCGCCGTAACGCGCAGCAGCCCGCCACGCTGCGGGTGACCGGAAACACTGTGCGGCGTGTGGACGATGAACTTGTTGGGCGAAAGCTCGATCCCCTCTTCCGGCTCGTCTTCCGTGAGAATCCGCGGGCGGTCCAACTCGTCGAAGATGATGCGTGTAAAGTCGATCGGCACGATGTCCACCGGTCGAAGTTCGCCGCCGGCCACGTCCCACACGATCTCGGTGATCGCAATGTTTCGCCCGATTGCCAGAGACAGGTGCTGCAACACCTCATCGAATCGATCCAGGTTCCTGAGAATCTCGCGACAGTATGCCGTCACCTCATCAGCCCTGCCTCGATCCGTGCCGTCATGCACGTCGGCCGCACTGACCACCTGCCACGCCGATCCGGTCAGCGCCAGTCGCCGTGTGTTCGCCACAGCGAACAGATGCGCGTCCTTCTCCTCCATCTCTTCGAAAAGCTGCATGGCCGTCGAAAGCGAACCATCGTCCGCCTCTCGCAAAACGGCCGCGAGCCGCGAAGGGGTCAGCCCTGCGCTTGGGTAATCACGTACCGAATCCTCCGCGCGCGGGACGATAGCCCGCCCGGGCCTGGGTCTGTCCATTACACTCGCGCGAAACGCCTTGACGATCCGCCGTGTCCACTTCATGTAAGTACACTCCCTATGTCGTGAATTGCGATGGAAGAATAGCGAAAAACCAATCGGTGAATTGCGCAACATACTCGATGTCAGAATTCGCTATTCGCCATTCTGCATTCGACATTCGCCAATCACCAATCCGCCAATCCCCAATTACCAAGTCCCAGTCCGGGCGAAGTGAAGCAAGCCGACGTTCATCGATTCAACCCGGCCGCCGCCCGTGTCCGCTGCGTGAATCGCCAGCGCCGCCGCCCAAAACCGGTCCGCGTGCCCGCCCGCTGTGCGCGGCGCAGCCAGACGAAAATGCCCCAACTCAGTCATTGTCCGTTCAACACTATGCCAGTCATTGCGAATGCGCTCGTCGTTGGGAATCCGGATCCGCTGCGATTCCACGGCGATCCTCAGTGCCGAGGCAATCTGAGACTTAAGCGCCGGTGTGAACGTAACCGCCTCCACCCGATGCCCGCCGAAACGCTCCACCGCCTGCTCAGCCAGTTGCATCCCCAATCCCCCCGCGTCCATACAACAGCGCCGGACGCGCCGCAGTGAGAGTAAATCACTGATCAAATCGAACTGCATGCGAAACGGCGTACCTGCAAGTTCAAAAATAGCTACTGTCGTAAACACGTCACCGTCACGCGCCAGAACCCACACCACCGTCAGATCGTGCACCCGACCAACGTCTACACCGGCAAACAACTCCCGGCGATCACCCGCTAACTCCTCAACCGATCCGCAAACCATAAGCGTCGAATCCACACAGGCCGTGATCTGGTCGTACGTCAATAGTGCCGTGCTCTCGTCAATGAACTCGCAGAGAAACTCCTGCCGGTACAGGGTTTCGTCACCCATCGCACGACGCATCTGATCGGCATCCACGTCCAGACCCTGCGAAATCGCGTCCGGCAAAGTGACCGTGCTCGTGTGGAATAAATCGTTGTGCCTGAGCTGATAGAACGTGTTACCTTTCCCTTTGGGCGTCGACGCGACGTCGAGCTCACCTCCGCCGCGCAGGACCGTCGGAAACATGGCACCCCATATCTCACGGTCGAAGGCGTGCATTGCAAACTCGTCAAGGAAGACGTCCCCGGTAAACCCGCGCGCCGTCTGTGGATTGGCCGGCAAACCGATGATCCGCACACCACCCGGCAGGACGATCTCAAGCTGCTTAATACTGAGATCCTTGAAGAACCGGTTGTCGTAGTAATCCGTGGCGATCTTCAGAGCCTCGCAATGCTGCCGCGCCTTCTGCATCAACTCCCGACTTTGACGCTCGCCTGCGGAAAGAAAGATCTGCGTACGACGGCGCTTGAGCCCCCGAAGAATTCGCCGCAGCGACTTCGTGAAGCTCTTACCCGTCTGCCTCGCCCAGCAATTCCAACGAAACCGCGCGTCGGATTCCACATCCTCCCGCTGATACGTTAGCAGGGAAATGATAGGCCCGACCCCACCCGGCTCGGCTGACTCGGGCTGCGGCACTGTGATTCCCGCCGACATCTTCGACGCTCGTCCGTCGCTTTACCGACCGCGCGACACGCGCAGTCATCACTACAACGCGCAGACCGAACGCTGCCAGCGGAGACTCAAGCGATCAGGCAGCGGGAAACCAGGAACTCCAAGACCCGCGCTCTCGTGCCAGTCAGCTGTTGCCCCCCGGGGCAGCCGTGTGTCCTGGGACGCGACGCCAGGTGGCACAAGACCCGTCCAAATGTTCTGCACCTGCACCTTGGCGCGGGATGAGGTTCCGGGTATAATGCAGGCGTACAATTCTGGCGGTGCTTGGCAAGTGGGAGGACGAGCAGGAAAGGCGAATCACTTTTTCTCATCTCCTTGTTGTGGAGGTCTACGATAAAACACAACAGCAACATCGGAACAATGACGTTTCTCTCGGCGCTCGTGGGCGTGTTCTGCTTCTGTCAGGTTGCCCACGGCGAGGGCGGGTCGATCATCGGCTGGGGCGATCCGGTTCTGGTCCCGCAGGAGAACCTGACCAACCTGGTCGCTGTCGCCGCGGGCGGGTCCCACAATCTCGGCCTCAAGGCCGACGGCTCGATCATGGCGTGGGGAAGGAACGGGTTGCACGGTGCGTGCAACATCCCGGCGCCGAACGCCGATTTCGTAGCGGTCGCCGCGGGCAGCTTCCACAGTCTTGGGCTAAAGGCCCCGTCCGTCGGAGGCGGAATCGTGGCCTGGGGACACAACCTATGGGGACAGTGCGACGTCCCAGCGCCGAATGCCAACTGGGTTGCCGTCGCGGCGGGTCGGTACCACAGTCTCGGCCTGAGGGCCGACGGCTCCATCGTGGCGTGGGGATGTGGCGATCCCGACAACGACTACGGGCAGTGCGACGTGCTGGTGCCGAACACGGACTTCATGGCGGTCGCAGCGGGTCATTGGCACAGCCTGGGCCTAAAGGCCGACGGCTCGATCGTGGCGTGGGGAAGGAACAACTACGAGCAATGCAACATCCCGGCGCCGAATGCCGAATTCGTCGCGGTTGCCGCGGGGCGCGAGCATAACCTCGCCCTGAAGGCCGACGGTTCGATCGTGGCTTGGGGCCGCAACCTCAATAGACAGTGCAACGTTCCGGCAACGAATGCCGATTTCGTCGGCATCGCGGCGGGCTCTAATCACAACCTCGTTCTCAAGGCCGACGGCTCGATCGTATGCTGGGGCGCAGACTCCGATGTAGTATGCGACATCCCGGCGCCGAATGCCGATTTCGTGGGCGTCGCGGCCGGGTCCGACCACAGTGTCGGCCTCAAGGACGACGGATCTATCGTTGCGTGGGGGTCGAACTGGTCGAGCTCATGCAACGTCCCGGCACCGAACGCCGACATCGTCGCGGTTGCGGCGCGCATCGGCCACATACTCGCCGTCAGATCCGATGGATCCATCGTAGCGTGGGGCTCCAACGTCCATGGCCAATGCGACGTGCCGGCGCCGAACGCGGACTTCGAGGCGGTCGCAGCGGGATACTCGCACAGCTTGGGCCTGAAAGCCGACGGATCGATCACGGCATGGGGAAGGAACAACTATGGGCAATGCGACGTTCCGCAATCCAATGGCGAGTTCGTCTCCATTGCAGCAGGAATGTTCCACAGCCTTGGCCTGAGGGCCGACGGCTCGATCGCCGCCTGGGGACTGAACGATTATGGCGAATGCGACGTCCCTGAGCCCAACGCAGACTTCGTGGCGATCGCCGCCGGCGGTGGTCTTTCGGACGGTGGACACAGTCTGGGGCTCAAGCGCGACGGATCGATTGTGGCCTGGGGGCGGAATACGGCCGGCCAGTGCGATGTACCGGAGCCGAATACCGATTTCATCGCCGTTGCGGCGGGTGGGTACCACAGCCTCGGGCTCAAAACCGACGGCTCGATCTTCGTGTGGGGGAACGATTACGCTGGCGTTCTTGACGTCCCCGCGCCCAACAGCGAGTTCGTCGCAATCGCAGCGGGCTACGGCCACAGTCTGGGCTTGAAGAGCGACGGCTCGGTCGTGGCTTGGGGAAGGTGTACCCACAGCGGATGCGACGCTCCGGTGCCGAATGACGGCTTCGTCTTTCTCGCCGCGAGTTTGCACGGCAGTCTTGGTCTGCGTTCAGATGGCGACTGGGACGATGACGGTGTTCCCGACGCACAGGACAACTGCCGGATGAACGCCAACTCCGAGCAAGCGGACATCGATGGGGACGATGCCGGTGATGCTTGCGACAACTGCCTCACGACCTTCAATCCGTCGCAAATGGACCTGGACTGGGACGGGCTCGGAGATGCGTGTGATGAGGACATCGACGGAGACGGTGCCCTGAATACGCAGGACAACTGCCCCGTCGATGCGAATCCAGGCCAGGAGGACTCGGACCAGGACGGCACGGGGGATCTCTGCGACAACTGCACGGACGCTTACAATCCGGGGCAAGAGGACGGCGATGGCGATGGTGTGGGCGATGTCTGTGACCCGTGCTTCAATGCTCGCTCGCCCCTTGTAGAACCGACCGTTCCGGACGAAGGCCTCGGCACGAGAGTTAGGTATTTGAGCCTCTCGTCTCCACCCGACTCCACGGGTCGCAACCAGGCCATCCGCATGAGGTTCAACGATCTGCCGGCGCCCTTCGAGTACGCCGAGGGCCGGATGATGTGGCTTGGTCAGCCGCGCGAGGTTTCGGAGAACGGCGGCGCAGTCTTACCGTCCGAAGCGCCAGGCTGGCCGACGTTCTGGGCTGCCCCGCTTCAGTGCGATCCGTACTACACGGATTGGAGCGTATACGAGGCCGTTCACGTGTATGACCAGGGCATCGTTCCCAACGGCGTCTACGATATTCAAGTGATCGACGCGTCATGCACGCTGTCCGAGGAGGCCAGTTACTCCGCGCCGCTGCCGGTTAAGACGAGCCACTGGGGGGACCTGATCAAGGACTGCACGACGACGCCGTGCGGACCGCCGGATGGAAACGTCAACGTGACCACCGATGTCACCGCGGTGCTCGATAAGTTCAAGAACCTTCCCGGGGCACCGGCCAAGTCGCGGAGCGACCTGGAACCCGGGGTCCCGGACTTCCTAATCAACATTACGGATGCGACCAGCGCTTTGGACGCGTTCAAGGGCTTCTCTTATCCATTCTCCGGCCCACCGACTATCGACCCGTGCCCGTGATCAGCGTTTCTGTGCCAGAGACATGGCACGATGCTATTAAAAAAATCCACGGACGATGATGCCCATGGGTATGACTACGTGACGATCCGCGACCGGTGAGCGTCGCTTACTCGTCGAAAACGGATCGTCGATCGGCCCTTCCCCCCCGATAACTCAGGCTTGGAGCCGACTATTGAGACGAGTTGTCGTCGAGCATCTTGCGAAGCTGCTCGTTCTCACGCCGCGTCGCTTCAAGATCGAATAGCATGTACTTGATGCTCAGTCGCACAAAGTCGATGCTCTCCTGCAGGCTGGAAACGGTCTCCTTGAGCTGCCGGTGCCGCTCGCGCGTCTGCTCCGCGAGCAATTCCAGCTTGTCGCGTTCGCCCGCCGGTAGGGTCGCGATCTCGGCGATCAACTCAGCCAGTTTCCTCTGAAAGGTCTCTTCGTTCATTGGCTTCCTTCCCCCTGTACTTGGCACTTCTTGCCCCGGTCCCAATACCGGACCGAATCCGCTCGCGACCATTTGCGGGCATTGAAGATTCCAACCCCCGACCGCGTGTGTGCACCCCCCATACCATCGCGGCGCAAGACCTCTCCACGTCGGCAACTATCTGTAACTAATTATCCCACAAGAGCTTACGTCGCCACACAACGGCATGCTTGCGCAGCCACCCGCTGACGGATAGGGGGACGTGTCTTCCAAAAACAACACCGCCCGATCCCGAAGGCAACATCCCAACAGCGTTCTCCGTTTTCGTGTAGCGGGCCGCGGGCTCATAGCCCGCGCGGACTTTCCTATGCCTGCGAAAGATCAGCAACCCGATACGTAATGCACGATAACGGAATCTGCTTCAGACCAACGAAGGTCCGAGAAACAGATCAATGGGGGTTGAACGCAATCTGGTAGGATTGATAGTCAGCCAGGTCCACGTGATAATCATGGTCAAAGTCGAACGTGCCACAGCCATCGGCTGATGACTGTCGGGCAGGACCGGCCCAACAAGTTGACATCTGCCTTGCATCCGCCAGATCAACGGCGCCGTCATGGTTGGCATCACCGGGTGTGATCGAGCAGTAAACCGCGCGCACACGGAACTCGTCGATCGCCGCCTCGGTCAGAGAATCGCTGGGCGAGTCCTCGGTGGAGAATCGAACGCGCAATTGGTCGCCCGTCACACTGGGAAAATCACTGAGACGGAAACTATGTGTCACCCACGCGCCGGTCGTCGCAACCGTCTCAACCGTCACCCAGCTCGTTCCCCCGTCACGCGACACATCCACGATGAGGAGATCCTCGGTGCCCTGTCCGCCCCAGTAGAACCAACGGGCGTAACTGACTTCCACATCCGGCGCCTCAATGGGAATCACCGGCGAGATCAGCCGGACCGGGCCTCCGTCAACGTCGTTCGTCCCGGCGCTGCCGCCGAAATGCTGCCCGGTCACAAAGCAAAATCGTCCCGCGTTGGGCGAGCGGTCGTAGCCAGGTTGGGCGGAGGTTCCGATCGGAGCTACACGGGTCCATGCACCCGTTGTTTCTTCGCCGCCCTCGGACACCACCTCCCACCCCCCAATCCTCTTCGAAATCGTCCTCGAACAGCGTCTCGGCGTGGATGGCACCGGCGACATGCAGCCGCGCCGGTGCGCCGAGCGGATCGGTAACCTCCGTTCCGCCGTTGCCGGCTGCCGCAAGATAGTACTCAAGCGTCGAGTCGCACGTGACGGACGGCAACTCGACAACGAACAAATCCTGGCCAAGTGGAGTCAGCGGCTTCGATGCAAACTCCTGTGAATCGCTTCGATAAAACAGCGAGGCTGAATCCGCCACGACCGTTTGGCCCTCACCTACAATGCGAATCACGAATGAGCTTGTCGCACCCGGCGGAACCGTCGTCGGAAGCTGCTCGACATGCTCGAAGCGCATGACCGGTGGCGTGGCCAGTTCCAACGCTCGCTTTGCGTTGACCCGTCCCGCACCGAAGTACATATCCCAGCCTGGTTCGCCAAGGTCGTCCGCCGAGTCAATCAAAATCTGCGTTACCTCCAAGGCACTAAGCTGCGGTGCGTATGATCGCACTAAGGCCGTGATACCCGCCACGAACGCTGACGCCGAAGCAGTGTCCCTCGCCGGCTGCTGATACGCATACCCACCGTCCGTCCACGTTGACCAGATGCCGTTACCCGGCGCAGCCAGATCGACCTCCGGTCCGTAGTTTGAGGCCTCGGACAGTGTATCCTGATTCGTTGTGGCTGATACAGCCAGGCATCCGTCGAACGTGGCTGGGTAGGCGACCTCGTTGTTACCAGCACTGCCGACGGGGGCGATGACCACCACGTCGTCACTCGCTGCATATGCGACGGCATCTGCAAGCTCGTCGGTGCCCTGAGAAAACTGTACAGCTGCGAGGATGACGTCGGCGCCGTGATCCACAGCCCACCGGATTCCCTCCGCCGTGGCCGACTTCGTTCCGACGCACCCGTCCAAGACGCGCACCGGCAACAGCCACGCCCGACCATTCAAACCGGCCACCCCCACACTGTTGCTCGTCGCCGCTGCGATGATGCCGGCCAGATGCGTGTCGTGCGGACAGGCGTCCAACGTGTCAAACGGATCACCGACCGTCGCGCACCCTTCGAGCAATCGATCGGCAAACTCGGGATGGGGATCAATCCCGCGACCCACAATAGCAACGACGATGGACGAAGTACCGGCATGAATGCTCCATGCCTCCAATGCCCGCACGTCGGCACCGACCGTGCCCGGCTGACCGTCAACCGCCTGACCCGTATTGCAGAGGCCCCACTGTAACGGCAGATCGGGATCGTTAGGATTCGCACCAGTCGCGAATTGGGCACACAGCACAATGGCGGCAGGCATGTACAGAGAGATCAACCGGTAGCGCATCGGCTTCCACTCGCTACTCGATGTCCACGTCAACAGAGCCGTTGTAAAACGGCGGGAGGAACGCCTGAAAAACGATCGTACATGATCACGGTCTGTGGCGACAGCCCCGAAATGAATCGAGTTGTCCCCAATCCTGTTCGGCACTCAGATTGCTCTGCCACAAACGCATCACGCCCCACAGAACGTATTCGCACCAAACTTTATTTGCGCTGGGACACTTTATGGCACATACTTAATGGTGGATGGCGCGGAAGAAAAAGCCCAAAATCAGAGTCTGTAACATCATTACCGGGCTCACAGTTGCACGTTCCTCTCATGGTGTAGCGATTGCGTTGTCTGTGTTCGCCCTTGGGCGTGTGCGTCGCGCTGCATGTCCACGGCAATCCGTCGGCTGATCCGGGCTCGGGTTCGCACGCGGTACACGGTCTTCTGCATCTTGCGATGTCGGCGAAAGCCTCATTCAACGGCGTTGGATGCCGACGGCAGGAGCGAATCGCCCAGAGCAGTTTCCGTTTTTTGTGTAGCGAGCAGCGGGCTAAAAGCCCGCGCGGAATCTCCGAGGCAAGCGTTTCTTCCAAGAGCCCAAAACCGCTTCGTGAAATCGAAAAACGCCCTAAGCGGTCTAACGTACGTCCGTATCTGCCTTGATTGCCGGGAATAACGCCTTTTCTCTGAATCACCATCACGAACTTATGTAAGACCGCTTAGCAAGAACAATCGGGCGGAGCGGTTCCACGAACAACGCACTCGCGGCCGGGACACCGGCCGAAATCGCCAAAAACTTGCCGCATAAACGGACATGCACCACTCTGATTGCTTCCATCAACCGAAAGCGATAGAGTTTATAATAATGAGGTACTTATGCCGTGAGGACCAACGATGAAGCTCCTTAGTCTTGAAACCATGCGACTCGGGGTTGATAACCTCCGGCTGCACAAGCTGCGGTCGCTGCTGACCTCACTGGGGATTATCTTCGGCGTTGCGGCGGTGATCTGCATGTTGTCCATCAGCGAAGGCGCCTCTGCTGACGAGTTGAGAATGATCGAGCTTTTGGGCACCAGAAACATCATCATCAACTCGGTCAAACCGCCACAGACGGCGCAAACCTCGCAGGCCAACACGAACCTCGTGGAATTCGGCGTGACCCGCGACGACCTGGCGATCATCGAGGCAACCATACCCCACATCGACCACGTTGTCCCGCTCAAAACGGTCGCGTATAAAGCGTGGCAAAGTGAGCATCAATCCGCGCTGAACGTCGTCGGCACCACGCCGGCGTTCTTCGAGGTCGTCAACATCGCGGTTGCCCGTGGGCGGCCCCTGACCGACCAGGACCTCACTGAACGCACCAATGTCTGCGTGATCGGTGAAGAGGTTAGCCGGGAACTTTTTCCCTTCAAGGACCCTCTTGGTGAACTGATCCTCGCCGAGCGGTTTCCCGCGGCTGTTCCATTCACTGTAGTCGGTATCCTCGAGGAGGTTCAAACGGCTGGCGCACCGGCGCGCGGCGTCGAGGAACGCAACCTGAACCGCGAAATCCTCGTGCCGTTTTCCACCGCTATGACGCAATTCGGGGAGATCACCGTGCGGAGGAGCGCAGGCTCACGCGAGTTCATTAAGATGCAGTATTCGGACCTCTACGTCACGGTCGATGAGCTGAAGCACGTCCTGCCGGTGTCAAAGATGATTGAGCAGGTGTTCAAGCATGGGCACCGCAACCTCGACTACGAGGTGAAGGTCCCGCTCGCCAGGCTGCAGCTCGCGGAGAAGAAGGAGCGCAACAAGAAATACACGCTGGGCTTCATAGCGGGGATTTCGCTGCTGGTCGGCGGGATAGGAATCATGAACATTATGCTCGCCACGGTCACAGAACGGACGCGTGAGATCGGCATCCGCCGTGCCCTTGGCGCTCGACAACGTCACATCGCCGTGCAATTCCTCGTGGAAACGGTCGTCCTCTCGACGACCGGTGGTGTCGTGGGTGTGCTTCTCGGTGTGGTCGGTGCTCACTTCGTGACCATGTTCGCCGATTGGGAGACGATCGTCAGTACCTGGTATGTCACGGTGAGCTTTGGCCTATCGGTCCTGGTGGGGATCTTCTTCGGCATGTATCCGGCTATGTCCGCTGCGAGACTCGACCCGATCGAGGCCCTGCGACACGAGTAGTCGGCTGGGCACTTGGTCCGAGAAAATAAACTCTCACTGATTCTAGGCGTTTTTTGGGCCTGTAAGGCATCCGGATAAGGTTAACACTTGTCAATCCAGCGTTGATGTTGTATAATACAGGTGGCAAGTTGGTCCCCCCCCGCCACTTATTCTCTCCAATGTCAGTGATAGTGTGTCTTCCGTGCGGGTGTCGGTTTTCGGCGCGCTCGATGTGAGGTCGTGATTAGTCGTGCAATAGGGCACACACACCCGCGTCGGACGGCGTACTAAGTGCTGGGGTCTGTTATGGGTCCATCGCTGTCCAGCGATCCGGAGGAGAGAAGCTGAGCGGAAGGAGTAGACCGATGGCTACGCAAATGATCGACGCCGCCAAAGTGAAAGCTCTGCCGGCCGCCCTGCCGGTAGCCAAGCCCCCGAACGATGCTGTGATCACTGCGCTCGCGATCGAGGACCAAGTTCTGCTGACCAAACTTCTGACCGAACCTGCGGACTTCGTCTATCACCCGGACTTCGACAAACCGTCAGTTGAGCAGAATCTCTTCGGCGGTGTCGCGAAGCCCGTTGACCGGAACGCAACCCGATTCGTGAAGTCACCCGATCCCATCACGGACGCGGTCACTGCAGGCGAACGGGTGCCGGCGCTCAGTTATGAGCAGGAAGAGCACCTGTTCATGCGCTTCAACTATGCCCGACGGCAAGTGGCCCGGATACTGGCCAAAAGCAGCGGCAGGAGACTCACTGTCACGGCGACCCGGCGGCTGCTGGCGTGGGGGCATCGTATCCTGATGACACGGAGTGTGATCGTCCGGCTGAACATGCCGCTGGTACTCGCGATGGCCAAGCGAACCAGGCTGACCAACATCGATTTCAACGAGATGATCAGCGAAGGCAACATGGCACTGCTTCGCAGCGTCGAGAAGTTCGACTGTTCGCGGGGTTACAAATTCAGCACGTATTCGTGTCGAGCGATTCTTAAGGCCTTTTCGCGTGTGGCAATGCGCGCCAGCCGGTATCGTGGAAAGTTCCCGACGGCGTTCGATCCGGGCATGGAGCGCAGCGATTACCTCGAGCGGCGACGGGAAGGCATCGAAGAGGATTGTGTGGACGAACTCAAGGACATCCTCCTGGACAACACTGCCGACCTCAGCGACGTCGAACGCACCGTCATCCGTGAACGCTTCGCTCTCGGAGTGACTGCGACCGGGCAAGCTCCCATGCCCAAGACGCTCGAGCAGGTGGGCTGCGTTATCGGTGTCACCAAAGAACGGGTCCGCCAGATCCAAAACAACGCGTTGAAGAAGATCCGTTGCGCATTGGAGGACCAATACCTGGCCGCCTAGCTGACACGCGGGTTGCGGATCTGCAAGGCTGACCGCCTGATCGGCCTCTACAGAGCAAAACGTCCTCCTACTCGCTCTAGCCGCGTGGGCGCCCGATGCAAACGGGCCTCTACGCGGCTCGGTTGTTCTCTACGAAATCCGCCTGGGGGATCGATGTTCCGGTCGACCCTTACCAGGTCAGCAAGGCAGCTCGACAGGCGGGAAAGCGTGTCCCGTATACCACTTCAACAGATCTTCAGGGTAACGCGGGGATGTCAGAGGGCGTGGACTTCGAGTTCTGCAGTTGCGTTCGAAGAACGCGAACCTGCTCGTGGCAGGCGGGATTGGTGCATCGCTCGTTACAAAGGCCGAGAAACAGTTCTGCGCCCTCAAGGTTTCCATCCGCGATGAGCAGGCGCGCCGCCAGACAGAATGTCCACGGGACATCCGGTTGTCGTTGATCGTAGCGTTCGAGCGCCCCCCGCAGACGCCGTCGCACCGCCGCTCCTTTCTCACCCATCTCGCAAAGTACCTCAATACGCGCCGTTGCATCGGTATACCGTCCTTCGACGAGATCGAGATACGCCAGTGTCGCCGTCGGCAGCGGGGATTCACTACGCCCGTCCACAAGCGCTTTGGCCTCCGTCCTCGCCCGTTGAAGATCATCGGCCAACGCGCATGACCAGGACAGAAACGAACGCCCATCCGCCGAGCCGGGGAAGCGAGCTAGGAATCTCTCCCACAGCGATACGCAACGGTCAACAATGCCCTGTGCCACAAAGAAGTCATGAACATCGATCGCCTGTTGAAGCGACTCCGGCCCACTGGCCGCTACGCGTTCAAAGAACGGAAAGGCACGCCCGATATCACCGGTGCTATAGTAGATTTGGGCCAAGTTCAGTGCGGCGGTCACGTGATTGGGGTTCCTTTCAAGGACTCCGATATAAGCCTCAACGGCTTCACTCGTGTGTCCAAGTACCCGATGGACCACACCTAGGTTCGTCAGGGCATCGGTGTTCTCCGGCATCCAACCCAGCAGGTCGATCAGCAAACGCTCAGCGGACCTGTATGACTCGCGCGTACCCTCTTGAATATCCAGCTCGGCCAGGCCCATCGTTGCAGCCACATCATAGGGATTGTTGGTGAGCGCCTTTTCGTACATGGCCCGGGCATCGGCGGGCCGGCCCAACCGACGATATACCATGGCGAGCCGGATGATTCTCGGGTTGTGCAACGGTGCCGCCTCGACGGCGTCCTCGAAGTACGTGACGGCTTCGGCATTCCGGCCAAGATCGTCGTACGCGGTCGCCAGGCGATACAAACCCAGGTTGTTGCCTGGATTGACCTCGAGAGACTTGTGGAGCAGCTTCAGCGCAGTCTCACCGTTCCCACGGCGCAGCTCCGACATGCCAAGCAACTGGTATGCCCCACTCTGGACATTGGGAGCATCATACCGCAGCTCCTTATTGGCACACTTGATGGCCTCCGTATAGTCCCCTTTCCCGTATAGCGTCCACCCCAACCGTTCCCACACGCGCGGCGTATCGGAGAAAAGTGTGGCAATCCGCGTAGTTTTCTTGATCGGTGTCGAATAGAAGTCAGCCACGTACCAACTTATACCGAAGCAGGTCGGCACAATTAGCGCCGCGGCCAGGACCGGCACAGCCCGACTCCACGACAACCTTGCCATCCAGCGTCGATAAACTTCCCAACTGAGCGCCGCGATCAACCACAACAACCCGATGATCGGCAGATACATGTAGCGATCAGCCGCCAATATGTTCCGCGCCGGAACAAACGGCAACGTCGACGCGATGGTCACGAAGAACCACAGCACACCCAGCCACGCCGCGCGTGATCGACGGCACGCCCAGGCGAGAATCAACAGGCTCGGCACCACGACCGCCACCGCCCGCCACGTCCCGGCGTCGGACCACTGAACAAGCGGCGGCGTTGGATAGTAGCTCGCCAGGCCCACCGGCCAGACGACGTGTTGGAAGTAACATCCAAGCGCGAGCAGCACGCGAACCATGCGTGGACCCTGTAAATGTTCAGCCGCCTCGGAGAACAGTGAGGCACCGGCCGTCGCCCACACGTTGACCAGCACGAAGATCCCCGTCACCAGGCTGCAAACGACCCAAAGCGCGATGAACCGCCAACCGAGCTTCGACCGCCGCGCGAAGGCTACGATCACCAGAAGCAGTGGAAGACCGATGCGAACCTTGCTGATCGCCGAAAGCAGAACGAATACGATCGTGAGAACCACCGACCGCGCGGTGGGTTTGTCCAGAAACGCTGCAAACCACCAGAGCGACAATAGCGTAAACAGCGTGGACATCAGCATCATGCGGCCATTAGTCCACGCCACGACTTCCGTTTGTAGTGGATGAACGGCGAACAACAGCGCCGCAACGGTAGCGACAGCGCGTGCGGCATTGCCACCATCCATACTGAGCGCTGTTCCCGCGTCTTGTTTCGCGTGAGGAGCGTTTCCGTCCGCGCGCTCGTGCAATCGCACGATCACTGCGTAAACAAGCACCGCGTTGAGAGCGTGCAGGAGAATGTTCGTCAGATGAAACAGCCATGCTCCGCCGGCGACACTCTCCTCAAACAGTCCGAATACGTTGGCGACGGCGAACTCCGCTGAGAAACTCAGCAGCGGCAGAGGCTGATACAAATCACGATGCACGATGGTGAACAGCTCGACCGCGTGGGAAAAGGATGGGTGATTCACGAGGACGTGATTGAGGGCCAAGCGGTGATCGTCACCGCCCACGAAACTCCCGCCGAGGGTCGGAAGCCCCATGACCACGGCTGCAACGAACACGATCATCACCGGCAACAACCGCCGCAGACGTGATGTACTTCGATTGTCATCGACGCGGGTCACGATGCTCCGGTGCTCCCTTGATCGTAGAGCCGCTTGGGAATCCGCGACGACCGGCGCGCCGCAGCTTGCACGGATGGTTTCGCGCGCGCGTCGAGCCGCACATCCGCGACTGCCGGATTCTATCGCGGTGTCTCCCGCGCCGCCAACCACGCGCATTGACGATACCCACGGTGTGCATCACGCAATGAATGATCGTGGACGATGAGGCACTATTGATGCTCGTGCGAGAATCCTTTCTCGCACGAATGGGCCGAGAAGGGATTTACGGCCCAACCACCCATGCTGACCACGCCACGATAGGACTTGTCCGCACGTCGGACGACGTTTCCGATAACCGTCTAGTGTCGGTTCCCGCCACGTGTCGCCCGGGCTCCGACACTGAAGGTCCAATCGGGCCGCTGCCGGTACGACTGCGTAAGGGTCCCAACGTTACCGGTATTTCCGGCGGCCGTCTGCTGTCCGAGAATCCACTCGGTTTCCTCAATACTCGACGGCACGCGACCGGCTGTCGCGGCACCGCCGGTTCACGTCACCTACACAGAGGCGAAGAACTACCATCCTGCAAGGTTCGTGCGATTCAGCTTGCTCGTTCGTCCGCGAATCGCGTAGCCCTTATCGGGTTGGGCGATGCTGCAAGTGTCACATCGTGTCACTTCTCAGCGACGGGGAATGCATTACCGGATTGTCACGGATAACACGTCCCATGTAGAACCGTTTGCCGCTCCGATAGGGAAGTCGTATTTGCCTGATCGGACGCGTGATCGCGTCATGTCGTCAACACCGATAAGTGCCCGTGATTCAGTACGTTAAGTTGCTCGGGCACCATGACGATAGCGGATTAGACTGCATGCCACGGAGTCGGGGGTAATGGCAAAACAACACGATCGCAAGACGCTCATAATCCACGATGACACCGCCTGGCGCAACGGCGCAGCGGTGGCTCTCGAGCAGCGCGATCTTGCTTGTGCCGTTACAGGCGAATGGCACGCCGGGACCATTGCAAACGCAACGCCGGACACGGCAGTCGTAGTTCTGCAAATACGGACGTGTGATCCCCAATCGGCGACATCGGCGATAGCAACGCTGCGCGACACCCTTCCGGACCGTGCGATCATCGCGATCGTTCCCGCCCGCAAGGCACTGATCATGCGCAGCGTCTTTCGCGCCGGAGTGTGGGACTGCCTCGAGGAGCCGGTCAACATCACGGAGCTTTGCGACATCGTCGCCAAAGCCATAAACCGTCGATCCGTGCGGCATGGTGCATCGACATCTGCGCATGCAAATCCCGGGGCCGGAGCCGACGCGCTTCCGGAGCACAGCGCGTTTCTGGATGCCCTGGGCACTTTGCGCAGTCTGTGTCGACGGCACGGCCAGCCGCTTTCGATCATGATGTTCGACCTCGACCGCTTCCGTGATTGCAACGAGCGCTACTCTCCCGCCTTTGGAGACCGCGTGTTGCGTTGGTTCGCCTCGACGTTAAAGGGCGCATGCCGGCGCAGCGACATCGTTGCACGCTACCAGGGTGATCGTTTCATCGCAGCCCTACCCGACTCGAGGGCGTCCGACGCGACACGACTTGCCCTCCGTTGCGCCCAGACCATGCGAACGGACGCGTTGACGGTTGCGGACCGACCATATGAGATTACGGTCAGCATCGGCATTGCCGAGAGCACCGCTGGCTTTATCGAGGCGGAACATCAACTCATTAAGCGCGCCCGCATCGCCCTTGACCATGCCAAGCGCCAGGGCGGTGGTCGAAACGTGACGTGGACCGATCTTCTTGACGCCCAACCATCGCGCAGGGACTTGGAGCGGTTGACGATCGACGGCGTCTCACACTGGATGGAGCGTCTCCGCCAACATCTGCGCTCGACGTACGTCGAATCGACTCGGGCATTGGTGGCGGCCGTTGAAGCGAAGGATCCACACACCCGGGCGCACTCGTTGACCGTCGCGGGCTACGCCGAGGGGATCGGCAAGCGGATGCAGTTGCCCGCACGCCTCATTGAAACACTCCGGGTCGCCGCCCTGCTCCACGATGTCGGCAAGATCGGCCTGCCCGACGCGATCCTCACCAAACCCGGACCGCTCACCGACGCGGAGTTCGACATCGTCAAACGTCATCCCGAAACGGCGCTGGAAATCCTGGGTCACGTGAGCTTCCTGACCGATGAAAGGCCGCTCATTCTCCACCATCACGAGCACTACGACGGGACCGGGTATCCAGTCGGACTTGTCGGGGATCGCATACCGATCGGCGCGCGCATTCTCGCCACTGCCGACGCGCTGGATACGATGTTCTCTCCACGCAGCTATAAAGGGCCCTACACCATCGATCGCGTCCGCGCGGAGCTTACCGCCGGTGCCGGTCGGCAGTTTGATCCCGCCGTCGCCGATGCGACCCTGAGGTGGCTTAGCGAATCGCCGGACGACTTTCGCCTCACGGCCGCTCTGGGAAATGCTTGAAGGGAGCTCTTCGGGCCCTCATCACCAGCATGACCGGGCGATCCATTCACCGGTTCATCCAAAGCGAATATTCCGACCGTCGGGTTGCTGCGGTTGCGGCTTACGGACGATTGCAGGCCTGGCGATCGTTGATGTGTTGGGCGACGGCTTCCGCGATCGCCCGGTAGCCGATCAGGTTGGGATGACCGTCGGCCGAAATGGGGTAAGGCTGCTCACCGCGGTCGAGACATGCCCGAAGGGCGGGCAGGGTGTCTACCCAGGCAATCCCGTGTTCGTCAAGTTGCGTGATGATCCGGTTGCGGACCGTATGCTCGAAGGTCGTCAACTCAGGATATTTCGGGTACTTGCCCGTGTCATCCACTATCGCCTCGAACACCAGTTCCTTGGTCGGCAGCAGAACGACAACAAAGTCAACACCGCGTGTCCGGCACCGCGCCGCGCACTGACGCATGACTTGCGACGTGATGGAGAGGCTCGCGCGGATCCGAGCGTCGTTAAGGTTAAGGACCGCGTACCGATACGGCGCCGCCAGGACGGTGCGGAAAGGACCGTTTTCAAACGTGCAATAACGATCGGATCGCTCTGCCGCCCATTGCCGGGCCACATCCCAATCGTCCTTTGCGGCGGCGACGGATGCAGGATCGGCGCCCGCGATCTGAAGGCAGCGGTCCTTCGCGCTCCGCAGCAACCCGTACAACTTGCAGTGGGCAGAGAGCATAATTCGACCACGACGAAGGAACGACGGGCTGCCTGTGGGTGACGCCTTCGTGACAGACTGCGAGATGAATTCCCCGGTTACCGCGTCGAACCACGGGTTGTTCTCCTCGGCGGCGGCTACGGCGTCGGTGAACGCGGGATCGGCCAGGTCCTGTCGGCGACCGTGAACGTAGACCTGCTGGAAACAGTCGAACAGATCGTTGCCGAAGAAAAACCCCAGCACGATGGTCTGCGGATTCATCGCCAGGGCTTCGTCGAGCACCTGAAGACACTCGACGGGCCCCCATCCACCCGCACCCATGTTGTAGACCGTTGTGCCCAGCAATTCCCCGACGACCGCCGGCCAGGAATCACGAGGTGAAACAGGAACCCCTCGACCAAGACGGTTCGATCCGACAAGACCATAGGTTACGGAATCGCCCAACGCGACCACGTCGGCACGGTCAGGGATTAAGAGATTGGCATATCCTCGTCGATCGTGCCCCGGATACTCCGGGTTGCCGCGCCGTCCGGTCTTAGGGTCGGGGATTCTGGCGGGGATGGCGGTGACCCACTCGCGTTGATATCGCGGCATCAAAGCCAGGTCGACCGCAGGTACAAGGCGGGACGCGCCCTGCAACGCGACTTCGCAGACGATCACGGCGCCGATCACCGCAACGGCACGAAACGTCCAGCGACGTCGGGTTGTCGAAGCACGCCGAGAGGAGCTGGGATCAATTGAGACCATTGGATCAGCTGTTTTAACGAGCAGCGCCGGATGCTGCGGGCGGCCTGTCCGCCCGTGCTGCCGAATCCGGAGGACACTGGCAACAAGCTGCCAGTGGCACACGCAGCGCGTACACGAGTGTTTATCGGCTGTTGAGCCGGCGCACTTGACGAGTGCCCGCCCGTGTGGTTGGTAGCTTCAGCTTCGGCAGATACGACTACGAGGCCGGCAGTTCGATCCTGATGTCACAGACGTGACCCTACGCTGGCTCAAAGCCCGTGCGGGTCGCTCGGGAATCGGTAGCGTTTCGCAATCCGGAATGTGCTACACGAAAACGGAGTTTGCTGTAAACGTCACGACGTTGTCACATGGGGTGGGTTGTCGACGTGCGATACCGGTTTTGAGTCGGTGGCACATTGCTCGTGTTCGTCGTGGCCGGGGGTATATTCGGGAACGAGGCGTTTGAGTTCGTCCTGAAGCTCGCCGTCGGTGCTCGTGTCCGACATTGCCGTCAGCCGATCGACGCCGCGGCGTATCGTCTCCGGGTCCTCGGGCCGGTGTTTCCAGATACCGATCTTGGGATGGGCGGTGTCGCCGATGTGCTCGCCCTCGCTGAGGAGTTCCTCGTAGAGCTTCTCGCCGGGACGGATGCCGGTAAAGGCGATCTCAATATCGACGCCCGGCCTAAGACCGCTCAGCGTGATCATATCATGGGCGAGATCAACAATCTTGACCGGCTCTCCCATGTGCAGGACGTAAATCTCGCCGCCCTTGCCCATCGCACCGGCCTGGAGGACAAGCTGGGCGGCCTCCGGAATGGTCATGAAGTACCGTTCCATCTCGGGGTGGGTGACGGTAACGGGGCCTCCCTCAGCGATCTGCTCCCTGAAGATGGGGACGACGCTTCCGCTGCTCCCGAGGACGTTTCCGAAACGCACGGTGACAAACTGTATCACTGCCGATGCACCGATGCTCTGCACGTACATCTCCGCGACGCGTTTTGTGCACCCCATCATGCTGGTAGGGTTGACGGCCTTGTCCGTCGAGATCAGGACCATTCTTTCGACACCGGCCTCGACACAGACGTTGGCAATCGTGGCGGTACCGCCGATGTTGTTCTTGATCGCCTCGCCGGGATTGAGCTCCATCATCGGTACGTGTTTGTGAGCCGCTGCGTGAAAGACGATAGGTGGTTTTTCGAGCTGAAAGATGGTCATAAGACGAGGGCGATCCGAGATGTCCGCCACGTACGGGACGATATCGAGGTCGGCGTGTTTGGCGCGAAGCTCGCGGTGGATCTCGAACAGGACGTTCTCCGCTCGCTCCAACAGAATGAGCCGCCGGGGGGCAAATCCCGCGATCTGACGGCACATCTCGGAGCCGATGCTGCCGCCCGCGCCGGTGACCAATACGCACCGGCCGCGCAGTTGTTGCTCGATCCTGTCCGTGTCCAGCTCGACGGGTTCGCGCCCCAGAAGGTCGGCGATATCGACCTCGCGAATCTGGCTGACCTGGACGCGTCCTTCGATTACATCGGTGACGGCGGGGATGGTCCGAAACAGCACGCCGGTGCCCTGGCACCGTCCAACGAGCGCCCGAATGGATTTCGGGGTTGCCTGGGGCAGCGCGATGAAGACCTCCTGCACGTCCTGGCTGACACAGATCTCACGGATATTCGTAGTTCGCCCGAGGACCTCGATGCCGTGAATCCGGCCGTGAAGTTGGGCAACCTCGTCGTCAACGAATCCGACACAATCGTAACGATCGTGGCGCATGCGGAGAATCTGTCGCAGGACAGCCTCCCCCGTGTCGCCGGCACCGACGATCAATACCCGCTTCAGATTGCCCACCCGTTGTGGCTGAATGTCCTCATAGTAGAAACGCACCAGAATACGGGCGCCGGACACGAGCGCTATGGTGGCGGCCCAATCGAGCGAGAAGACCGACGATTGCGCCAGAATGCGGATCGGTGCGCGATCGATCAACAACTCGCCAAACACAACATGCCAGCCGTTCTCCACCAGGAAATACGCGAGCAAAAACAGAAAGGTCCCGACCAGCGACGCGCTGATCACACCGAACAGGTCACGCAGACCGACGTATTGCCACGAGCTGCGATACTGACCGGTCCAGTGGAAGACGAGCAGCTTGACAGGCAGAGCCAGGACAAGCAGGGGCCAGTACAACTCGAAAAACCACAGGTACGTCACGCCCCCACGGCGAAGCGTCCAATGGAAATTGTAGGCGAGAAAGAATGCAACGAGCAATGCAAGTGCAAACAGGACGGCATGGGCCGCCACCACGAGCAACATGCGGTAGCGGACCATGAAACGCGGGTAGGCCGCGTGTGGATTGTCTGCCCCGTCACTCACGTTCCGGCCAAACTCCTGTCACACTGCATCGTGCCATGAAATCGTTGACCACGTATTCCGCAACGCCGCCATCGCCGGTCCTACGGGTTAGACTGATCCGGCTCCGCAATAAAGGCCGATCGGGCGCTGCGCATCTGTGCGGGCCAGTCCACGTACGCTGTATGGGGAATATCACGAACGAGAGCCGTAGCGGCCGGAACGGCTTCATCCTGTTCACCAAGGTACCAGAGCACGAAAGCATGCAATGCCCGAGGATCGGCATCTTGGTCGGCGGCGTTTGCTTGCCATTGAGTCTGAGCACGCACGCGGCGCGCTTCAGCCGCATCACCATATGCGGGTGTCAAGTCCAGATCGTGAATGAACGGATTGGGGTCGCGCCGGATCAGCTCCCCCAACACCGCAAGGGCGGTGCGAAACGCCCCAACGGATAAATGGCAGAACAGCTCGCCGACCCTCGATTCCGCATCCGACGGTTGCAGCATGACGGCGGCCTCAAAGAACCTGGCAGCACGGCGGTAATCCCCCTCCCGAAACTGCGCCCACGCCTCCGCCCGGACGCGCACATGATCAAGGTCGGCGACCGCTCGTAACCTTTGGTCGAGCCCCACAGCGGCTACACCCACATCGTCCTCCCGCGTCTGCACAAAAGGCATCCGGGCGATCGGTGACGGCACCCCGTAAGCCGCTCCAGTACGCGAAAAGGCCCGATGCACGGGAGCGTTAAGCGATGTCGCCGCAAGGAGCGCCGGACGACGCGAAAACGCTGTAAACAGATCGCCTGGTCTTGTCGAGTAGCGGCTGAATCCACCATAGCGGTCAAAGGCCGGTTGTCGTTGCCGAAACGAGCCGGCCGGAAGATACGGACTGACCAAGTTGGCCGTCGAACCGGCCTGCACACGATCGGACACCTTGTGGGCTGCGCTGAGTGGAGTAAATCCCGTGCGCCGAGCTGTCGGCCACCGCCGCGCCTGGTAGCCGCGCAGGGCCTGTCGCTGCACCTCGTTTTGGAAGACACCGGGCGGACGCCGGTACCGATACGCGGGACTGGCATTGCCGTAGGCGTCGATCCTGGTTGTCGCGTTGTATCTGGTATCGGTCTGGGCAAAAGTGACGGGACTCAGAAGACACACGGGCACAAGCAACCCGAAACCGGCGCGGAGCGGCAAATACCGTAACCTCCGCTGACCTACCATGCGCGCACTCCCTATTTTCTGTGCCGCAAATGCACTTGCGGCATGACGTTACAATCGGCAAATCGTAGGTTGCCGCACAGTTGAAATCAAGGCAACAGAAGCCCTGAAAGATGCTCGAGCGCTCCCGTAAGGTTCAACGACTCAAGGGATTACGGCTCGCCACGGTTGCGCTGGCTCGTGGTCGGGATCGCATCAAGCCGGCTTTTCAGTTCCAGAAAGAGCTGCCGGATCGGCTCGTAGGATTCGTGCGTGCCGCGCTGGCGGGTAGGTACACTCTGCAACGATTCGGCGCGGGTCTTGGAAAAGTGATTGGCTCGCTCGAGGAGTTCGGCATGAATGGATTCGGCTGTGCTCATCTGTCCGGCATCGAGGTTGAAGCGCTTCTCGAAATCAAGCACGTACGCGAACCAGGTGGACGGCTCGTGGCCAATCCATCGCGGGATGGCGTCGGATTTGATTCGCCCTTTACCGGCCGGGGGGTTGGCGGCGGAAAAAGTAGACGCACCTCCAGTGTGAGAGGCAGTGGTATGAACCGGATCATCCTGTAGGCCCCAATCCTCAGGCCGCCATTTCCCTTCCGTCCATCGGGCGGTCATCCGGTCCATGAACCGGCGTCGTTTATCAAAGCTTCGCAGGTCCAATTTCAGCGTGCGGTGTTTGGCGGGTTCCAACATCGGCTCCAGCTCCTTGGCAAGCCGATCGACGCTGTTGCGCATCTCGAGGATCAGCGGTCGGCTCTCCCCGGTCCATTCCGCGACCTGCTGAGGCGTGAACGGTGTCCCATCGGCACGGGCCTCCATCCACTCGCGTGTCTGCTTGAGGATCATGCCGCCATTGCGTACCAGCATGCCGGCCGCTTCCCGCATCATCGCCCGTTGGAAGCGAACCGCCTGATCTTCCGACAGACCGTAACGCTGAGCGACGCGCTCGTTGCAGACCTGCAATCGCTTCAGCGGCTGTGTCGGAGGGATGGCGGCAACCTCGCAAACCAGATCGCGCGCGAAGCGGTCCGCCTCGTTCGTCCACCCGTTGCGCTTCCAAATATCGTGCATGGCCCGCTCGATGATGGGGTATTCCCTATCCCAATCGAGTTGACCCATGTGCTCGCTGAGGCGGTGGAACTGCTCAAGCAAGGTGGGATCAATACCGTCTTGCGGTGGGTCGGCCGAATATACTAAGGCCGGACTCACGAGTGGTGTCGTAAGTGTCATCACCGTGACCGTCAAGCGGAAGCGTCGATAGCTTTGTCGGTGTGTGGTCATAGACATGCCCCCACGACTCCGCGATCCCTGTCCCCCAATCGACCCCGCCCAACGAGCGATCCGTAAACCTCCAAATGCAAGATCAGGACGGGCCGTAGTATACCACATCGGACACAAACCAGTGCCGAGCGAAACGCGCACACCTGTTACGGATTGGTTACCGGACCTTAAGTGCACACGCTATCGGAGAAGTTGCGCAAGTGCCTAAAACTGCCGCGCGACAATGAATTCAGCCAGGGCGACAAGGGACGATCTGGCGTCGCCGGGCGGTAACGGTTCAAGTCGGCGAAGCGCATCGCTGACATGGTTCGCAGCTACGGAGACAGCGTATTCAATGCTGCCTGTTTCGTGGAGCCATTCGCAAAGGCGCTCGCTGTCGCACGGAGCCCTGCCGGTGATAACAGCACGAAGGGCTGACGCCGTTTCTTCACCGGCTGCCGCCAGGCAGTGGATGGTCGGCAGGGTGAGCTTACCGAGGGTCAGGTCCCGGCCAAGAGTCTTTCCGAGCTGTTGTTGATCCCCCACAATATCAAGCACATCGTCAATGATTTGGAAGGCGACCCCAGCTGACATTCCATAGTCGTGCACAGCCCGGACGACTGAGTCGTCCGCACCCGCGAAGTAAGCGCCGAGCTCGCAACAGACAGCCGTCAGCGTGCCTGTCTTTCTCCGGATGATGTCGAAGTATTGCGGCTCGCTGATCCGATCGTCGCCGCGTAGGTGATTCTGCAACAACTCACCCTCGCACACCGTGTTGGTGGTTGCCCCAATTCGCCTTGATGCATGCTGAGTGTCAAGCCCGCTGCATAGATGAAACGCATGGCTGATCAGGTAGTCGCCCAGGAGCACCGCCGCCACATTCCCCGCGGTTGCACATATTGCCGGCCGGCGGCGACGTTCATCCGCGACATCCAGCACATCGTCGTGGACGAGCGTGGCCATGTGCACCATCTCGACCACCGCGGCCAGGGTACTGTGGGCGGCCGACAGTTCGCCGGTTGCCTTCCCGGAAAGCAGCAGGAGCGCCGGACGGAGCATCTTGCCCCGGTAAGAACGAACTCGCTCGCACAGGCTGTTCACGAACGGCGTTTCGCTTTGTAACTCGTTGTCGAAGATGCGCTGTGAAACGGCCAGCTCATCGCCGATCGGAGCGTACAAATCAATCAATGACAGGGTGAGGTTACTCATCGGATCAGCACCGCGTGTGCAGGCACGCCATATGTGTGCATGTCTCGCGTTATCGCGTCCAGGCATCCTGCGTTCACATCAAATTTATTTTACCGGTTCACAAACAGGCCCTGCAATTATTTTCAAACGTTTTGAAAGAACAATGAGAACAGGGCGAGCATGCGCTCTGCACGATGGTACCGTTGGATTGGATGGGCGCATGCCGAATCCGAGTTTGCTGGGCCGAGAATCCTTTCTCGGCCCATTCGTGCGAGAAAGGATTCTCGTACAAGCGGATTCTCGCACGAGCGGGCTCAAAGCCCGAGCGGAGCTTCATCTATCAGAGCACACACACGACTCCCGAGAGCCCGTGCAAACCAAAGTCTGCGGCTCAGATGATCGCGGGACTTGTGAGATAACACACCGGGTTCAGTGGGAAAGCGATGAAGTCACCCACATGCTCGTGTGTCATGGTCCTCTATTCACACTGAGCCTGGTGTGGTGACGGGCGAATAATCGGGCGCGGCGAAGGGTGATACGTGAGGACTTATCGGATCGTCCTACGCCGGCGTGCGCCGGTCAACTCATCTACGCCGGAAACCGATACCGACGATATGACTTGGTGTCCGACGACACAGCTTTCCAACACCACGGGTGGTGACGGCATGCACCAATCGTGGACCACGCGGCTCATACACTGGGTGGCAGAGGCCCGCTCGCACCGGGTGATCTGCCTCGTCCTCGGCATCTGGCTGTTCAACGGCTTTGACCTGACATTTACCGTTCTGTCTCACCAGCAGGGCATGCTCCACGAGGAAAACCCGCTCGCCAGGCACATGCTTCAGTACGGAACCCTGTCGATCGTGCTCTATAAGATCGGGATGGTTCTGATCGGGAGCTATCCGCTCTTGCGTTTCCGCAGGGCCCGGATTACTGAGCTGGGGACATACGTCATCCTTGCCGCCTACGCCTTTCTGGCGGTTCACTGGGCCACGTGCTACGAGCTGTACACCATGTCCGCCACGGATAGCGTCGACCTCGCGGGGCTGGAAAACCTCGTCGACACGCCACCGCAGTAGCGTCGGGATCGCGACGGAAGACCGTACGCAGAACCGGCCCGGTGACTACACCGGTGGTGAGCGTCAATTTAACGGGTAACCGCGGATTCGGCAGCGTTCCCCGGTGCAAACGCCGCTCGGATCGCTGATCCCAATCCTCCATACATTTCGCGCGGGCGATCGCCCGCATGGACTCGCTCAGCGAGTGGCGAAATGTCAAGGACCAACGTAGGGTATGCGTTGGTCACTTGTTCACGACTCGTCGCCCGCGATCCGGGCTCGGTTCAAGAATCTCCCATGAATCCGACGCTCACCCCAGCGTGTTGAACCACGTCCTTTGGTTGAAATCCTCACCGTATTTGCTGATAATGGAGTGACTGGTTTCCCCGGGGCCGCTTGGATCGAGAGGTTTGCCATGAACAATGGCCTTGGTGCGGTGTGCGATGAGTTCTACGTGAGCAGCCGGCTCTTCCTCAAGCTCGAGATGAAGCTCGAGCGGGAGACGGTACTCCATTTTTTCGACCGGATTCGCAAGGAGTATCCGAGCCTGGCGAAACTGCACCGCCGGGACAACAATTGCCTCGTCCTGGAGGAGGAGCCCGACGAGCACGGATCTCGTCGATGGATTCGCCTGGACAGCGGCAGCTTGCGTTTCGGTCACTTCGCGCCGTCCAATACGGACGATGTGCGTCGTTTCGGCGAGCTAATCCTCACGCAAGCGCCGTATCACCTGTCGTTCAGCGATCTTGATTTTGACCATCTCGAGGTGATCTACGGATTCGATCTCGAGTATCGCGGAAACCATGACCTGCTCGTCGCGGAGACGTTGTTGGGTGAGCACGCCGCCAGCGGCTTCCTGTTCGGCGACGAAACCGCGCACATCATCGACGCGCAGCCATACTTCGGCATCGCGATGTCAACGGAGTGCGATCTGCAGGCCTACGTCGAGGTGAAATCGCGCACAACTACGTTTGAGGTGCGCAGCAACGTTTTCGAGAACGAACCGATCAGCGTCTTTCTGACGACCCGCAAGTATTGGGGCGTCGAGAATCCCTCATCATTGGTCGACGCGCTGGGGACGCTGTTCGACGTTGCTGAGGAGTTGACGACCGAGAAGGTCGTCCCGAACTTTGTGAATCCGCTGGCGGCGGCCATCGCAAGCAGATCGTAAAGAAACATCGAAAAGTCACAAAGTCGATATCAGTGATTTCTTGATGTTTAACGTGTCGATGCGCGTGGTATGGCTGATCTTGCCAAGATCACCGCGAACGGAACTGTCAACAAGACTGCCGCCAACCGCTTGGCCGAGGTCATGCTGGAACACAATGAGCCGCGGGCTTTCACCAGCGCGGATGCCCAGCGCACAACCCCCTCCCCCATGCAACTTACAGAAGAACTGGGCCTCGTCCAGGTCCAGGATACAGCCGCTACTGAGGTCTGGGTTAACCAGGTCTTCGCCGTTAATCAAAAGGCAGTACAGGACGTGGTCAAAAATCCCAAGAAAGCCAAAGCGGCCGCCGGCTTCCTCTGCGGCCAGGTCATGAAACTCTCCAGCGTCAAAGCCGATCCGAATCTCGTCAGACGAATCATCGAGTAGCGATTGGCACAAGAGCGATCCTGATGGCTCCCTGCTTCCAGTTCAAGCGAAATACTCGAACCGTTCAGGGAGTAAGCGCGCGGGCAACCATCCGTGATCGCCGCTCCCCTTGGTACTGTGCGCGGTGGTTGTTCCCCAAGGCCGGCTTAACCGCCGTGTAGGCTGGTGGTGTGTCTTATCGGTCATGAAGGAATCCGACTCGTGTTGCAAAGACCCATCGGTCCTTCAACAGACGGCAGGCTGCATTACAGATTCGGCGGGTGGCATGAGCAAGCGGTGCAGCACTACGCGGTCGGCGGCAGTCCGGGCTTGCCTACGAGGAATCCGGCCAGCGGGCATGAAGAGGGAGCTTGCCCGTGCACATGCCGGCTTTTCGCTGCCCATGGCACCCGGGTGCCTACCCCGAAGCCACAGGCCTGTCAGGAGAGCACTTGTCCCGTGTATGGGAAGGCCGCCTAAAGTGTCACGCAATCCGGGCGGCAAGCCCGCACGCTTTGTCGTTACGGCTATGTCGGGTACGATTAGACCGTTGGCCTGCTCGCGTAGGCGGATCGCTGGCGAAGCGGGCGATATGTGAGGAACGCCCCTGATGATGCTCCGGATTGTGACAATTGTGATGTTGAGCTTGGCGGTGACGATGTATGCGGCAAGCTGCACGCCGACGACACCCAACGTGCTTGACAAGCTCAGTAGTGTCCGTCTGATCATCAACGGGCAACCATTTGAGCTGTGGATCGCGGACGACACCCGGGAGCGAGAACGGGGCCTCATGTACATCACGCCCGAGCAGATGGCCGACCTCCCCGACGGAACCAAACGGGGGATGCTGTTTGTATTCGACCACGAGCAGCGTCTGAGCTTCTGGATGAAAAACACGATCATCCCCCTGGACATCGCCTATCTCGATTCAGACGGCATAATCGTTGCAATCCACACCATGGCCCCGCTGGACGATCGGCCCGGGCAATACCCCTCCCGCTCACCGGCCCGGTACGCCATCGAGGTCAGCGCCGGTATCTGGGACGAGCTCGGCGTCGCCAAGGGCGATCGAATCGAGATTCCCCCCTCCGCATTAAAGGGTACCACCTAACCCGCCGACTCTCCGATTACCAGCGTTCAGCTATGACATGCCAAGTGTTTGCCATCAGGAGGCTAACGGCTGTTGGTGGATAGCTGCTACTGCGAGTTACGGCGTGCAGGTTCTACTCGTCAATTCGCCTGAACGAAACCTTCCCGAAGGAACGACGGACCTGGTACGGTCAATCGGCTGGGACATCACATTAGCCCGCAATTACCGGGCCGCAGTTGAGGCTGCCGGCAGCGGTTCCATCGACGCCGTCATCATGGCCGCACCGGATAAGACGGCTTTACCGGACGATCGCCCGACCGACTTCGAAGCCTTCCTTCGAGTTGTCAACGCCCAGCGAATCGCGGGTGTGATGGTGACGGATCGCCCCGGCGAGACTCCCTCAAAAGTCCATTCGCTGATCGACACTGTGGACCGAGAGATCACCCTTGCGGAATTGCGGGGTCGGTTTGCGATGATCGAGCATTATCACGGATTTGTAAAGCGTATGGAGCGGGAACTGAACAACATGCAGCGTCTTGGTAAGCGTTTGAACCAGCACTTCCGGGAAGTGGACCAGGAGATGCGTCTGGCCGGCCGGCTCCAACGTGACTTTCTCCCGGATGTCAGTGAGCCCATCGGGAATGTTCGCTTCGCAACCGTGTATCGCCCGGCCTCGTGGGTCTCCGGCGATATGTTCGACGTCTTCCGCATCGACGAAGACACTACGGGCTTCTACGTGGTGGACGCGGTGGGTCACGGCATGGCAGCCAGTCTGCTCACCATGTTCATCAAGAGGGCAATCGTACCCAAACGGGTGGACGGCGATGGGTACACGGTCCTGACACCATCAGAGACACTGGCGGCGCTGAACGACGTCTTGACCGATCAGTCACTTCCCAACTGTCAGTTCGTCACCGCCTGCTACGGCCTGCTCAATCACCGCACGCTCATGCTTCAATATGCGCGCGGCGGACATCCCTACCCGATTCTGATCACGGCGGACGGCATTGTCAGTGATCTTAAAGCACTCGGCAGCTTGCTGGGAATCTTCAAGGGGGAGGAGTTTCCAACGATCGAGACCCAATTGCATCCCGGTGACAAGCTGCTGCTGTACACCGACGGTCTCGAGCTTGTGTTTCAAAGCAGCGACGCCGAATCACTCGACACCAGGGCATATCACCGGGTGCTGAAACAGCTCGCCGACCGGCCGGTTCAACACATGATGATGCACATCGAATCCGAGCTGGACCGCGAATCCGGTTCGCTCGATCCGCATGACGACGTAACCATCGTCGGTCTCGAAATCCTTCACCGTTAGAGCATTTACCGTTTCTGCGTAGCGGGCCGCGGGCTCAAAGCCCGCGCGGAGTCTCCGAGGCAAGCGTTTCTTCCAAGAGCCCAAAACCGCTACGTGAAATTGAAAAACGCTTTTGCACGCGCGGATCTACCGGAGCAAGCTTCACCGCTCCCCCGACGAATTGCGCCCGGATCGACGTGCAACTGAACCACGGGCTGAACCATACGTCTCGCAGAATGCGGAATTGGTCATCTTGAGTTGTGTTGTTGCCTGCGCTGCGACAGACAGTGCCGCACGCGTGTGATCGTACGTTCCTTCCCAAGGAGCACCAGTGTCTCCTCGATCGACGGGCTGATCGTCGTGCCGCTGACGGCTACGCGGACCGGCTGGGCAACCTTGCCGAGGTTGACGCATTTCTCTTCGCAAACGCTCTGGAAGAACGACCTCAATGCTTGGGCCGACCAGTCCGTGATCGCGTCGAGCTTCAGAAGCAGGTGTTCGAGCATCGCATAGCCCTCGTCGTCGTTCTTACTCAGGACCTTCTTTACCGCCTTTAGGTCGTAACTAATGGCCTCATCGACCACGAAAAGGAAGCCTGCCTTTCTCATGACATCCGCGAACGTGCGGAAACCGGCGCAGGCACGCAGGATGTGGGCCAGTGTTGCGTCGTCGGTCTGGGAGATGACCGACTGGAAAGTCGGTCCTACAGACGACACCGGTCCCGCTGATGCGTTGACGACGATGTAATCCTTGAACAGTTCCAACAGTCGATCCGGCGGCAATCGAGCAGCCCAGTCGGTGTTGAACGCAATCAGCTTCTCGCGGTCGAACCTGGCGTTCGTCTTGCCGATCCGGTTGATGGTGAACAGCTCGATCGTCTCTTCCAGGTCGATCTGCTCCCGATCCGCTCCAACGGACCATCCGAGCAGCGAAATGAAGTTGACCAGCGCCTCGGGCAGATAACCGGCCACACGGAAGTCGTGCACGTCGATCTCGGGCGGCGGCTGGCCTTTCTTGATCGCCTTTTCCTTGTCGCGTTTGCTCATCTTGCTGCCGTTCATGTTGAAGATGACCGGCAGGTGAGCGAATTTCGGTGTGGAAAATCCAAGTACCCTTTGCAATGCGATGTGCTTGGGTGTGTTCATCAGATGCTCCTGGCCGCGGAGCACGTGCGTGATCTTCATAAGCTCATCGTCAACGACACACGCGAAGTGATACGTTGGGAATCCGTCGCTTTTTTGAATTACAAAGTCTTCATGCTGATCGACCGCCACCGTGACCTTGCCGAGGATCTCGTCGTAAACGGTGATGTCCGTATCGGGCATCTTGAAGCGAACCACGACGGGTCGCCCATCGGCCTTTGCGAGAAGACCCTGCTTGATTGTCGGGAGGTGATCGGGTCTTTGGTACTTGAATCCGCCGTTTTTAGCCCTGGCGGCGTCGCGTACGGCCTGCAGCTCTTCCGGCGACTCGAGTGCGTAATACGCATCGCCCGATTCGAGCAGTTGTTGCAGGTGGTGGTTATAGATGTTGAGGCGCTGACTCTGAAGATAGGGACCGTAGTCGCCGCCCACTTCAGGCCCTTCGTCCCAGTCAAGGCCCAGCCAGCGAAGATCGTCAAGGATCTTCTTCACCGAGTCTTCCACGTGCCGGATTCGATCAGTGTCCTCGATGCGCAGCACAAACGCACCGCCGGCCTTTCGCGCGAGAAGCCAGTTGAACAGGACCGTTCGGGCCCCGCCGATATGCAGGTAACCCGTGGGGGAGGGTGCGAATCGCACGCGGACCGTTTCTGGGGTATCGTTCTTCAAGTCAATCACTCACGCCTGTTTTCGTTCGACATCCGGCACGGCGGAGGCGATCTCGACGGTTGACCCGGTACGCCTTTCGCGCACGAGGCGGATCAATAGAAAAAGCGGTCCGCTGACTGCATACCACAGCACCAACAGAAGGAGTGTCGGGGCCTTGATCAATCCGAACACGGCGACCAGCAAGAGGAACGTGATGAGCTGACTGAACGGCCTTTTGCCGATAAAGTACGCCCGGTGAAACCGCCGGTACGGAATGCGGCTGACCATCAAAAATGCGATCAACAGCGCCACGAACGGCATCGAGTACACGGTGATCGCCCGCCCCGTTTCCCCCATTTCTTCCTGAAAGAGGATCATCGCCACCATGACGCAGGCGGCGCCCGGGCTGGGAAGACCGCGAAAGGTCCTGAAGTCGAAATCCGCCTTCGCGTGCTCAACGTTGAAACGTGCCAGGCGTATGGCGGTAAAGGCCATGTACACGGCGGCTGCAACCCACGTAGCCCGGCCCACGAAGTGCTGGCTGATCGGCGATGGGAGAATCGATTCGTCGGCAAGCTCCTGGGTCATGAAGGCGACCATCAGTACCGCAGGTGCCACGCCGAACGTCACCATATCAGCGAGTGAGTCAAGCTGCCCGCCGAAGTTCGTCGTGCTGCGCGTCACCCGCGCGACCAGCCCGTCGAGAAAATCAAAAACCATCCCAACAATAACCAGCCCGGCCCCTACCGCCAGAAACGATGGAGGCGTAAGTTCCAACAGTGACTTGTGCAGGGTTTCGATCGGTGTCTTCGGGACGCCGGCTCCAAAGTCGTACATCGCGCGCAGGGCGAAGTGGATCGCCGCAAATCCGCATAACAGGTTACCAAGCGTCATCAACGTCGGCGCGAACGCCAACGACTTTAAGCGTCGTCGCCGACGCCGCGGCTGATCATCGTCAGGGAGCTTCGCCAGAATGGCCATCATGGGGCTCTTTGCACGTTTGACTGCTGATCGCAGTGTCTTACCGATGATTCCCAGAGCAGCGGGCTTTTAGCTTGCGCGGACCTCCGCGCGGGTTGAAATCTGCGGCTCGCAGCCGATGCCCCGGATGTCTTCAACAGGCTGCCGTGCCATGACGGACAGGCCGGCACGGACCTTGTCGCCCACCTCGACTATGATCTCGGTGTCATCCCGACGTGGGATGATCAGCTCCGTTCGCGAGCCGAATTTGATCAGTCCAAACCGGGTGCCGATCGGCAGATGCTCGCTGGGCGCAGCGTGGCAGATGATCCGTCGGGCAAGTACTCCCGCCACCTGGCGAACCTCCACGGGACCCGGCATCGAGTCGCCCGGATCGATAAGCAACGTGTTCGATTCGTTCCGCCGGCCGGACTCTGGATGCCTCGCGTCAAGAAACTCCCCCCGTCTATACGACACGGACCGTATGCGACCTGAGCACGGTGTACGGTTGACGTGCGCGTCGAACAGGCTGAGGAAGATTCCCATCCGAATCGCAGGACCATTGAGTGGCTCGTAGTGCTCAAGCTCCGTCACTTCCGTGACCTTGCCATCAGCCGGGGCACACAGCTCACCGGGTGCGAAACTCCCTTGTCGATTGGGGTCTCGGAAAAACGAAAGCACCCAAACCCAGACAGCGACACACGGGATCACCACCGGCCAGAACAGCCACGCCGATGCGGCGCACAGCGCACCGAGAAACAACGTAGCTAGTGCGATCTCACGTAAGCCTTCTCTTGCAATTGCCATGGTAATGAAACGTCAAAACGCCAAGACCTCGACATCAATGTTGCGCCATCTCTCACGTACATCATTGGGTCGATATGATAACAGCACGAACAAACAAACGCACGCCCCGATCGCATCGACCGATCAGAGCGTGCGCCGTTCATCCCGGGCGGACTCTAAATTAGTTGATCATGGTACTACTTATCCCCCAAACCGAACCGCCAAGTGTAAGCCTCCGTCCCGGCGATCGTATCGGTCGTGAACACGGGTTACGCGAGCGTACGGGCGGGCTTTGTGGACAGCGAGGCGGACACGGCCCGGCCTGTGGGCAGGTCTTATCAGCACCTGTTCGTACACGATTCTGGTTGTTGTGGGCCGTACAAGAACTCGCTCATTTACGATCTCATAATAGCCGGCCCTTATCAGCACTCTCTCCGTTCGCCAGACCTTCCGCGCAGGCCTCACCACTTCTTCGACGATGTCGTAGCCGATCAGACGGCCAAACAGGTCGAATCGCGACACCTCACGCCTCACGACTTCGGCGGGAAGCTCGACCAGAACCTGTCGCTCTTCATAAACGGGCTCATGCCGGATTTCCCTCGGCCGCACTTCGTACACGGCTGGGACCTCCACGGTTCGGGCTACCGTCCGGTCGAGAGGCCGGCCCCGCACAGGCGCCGCGTGATGCAACACCGTGACGCGCCTGGGGCCAGCCCAAGCTGCGTCAACGCCAAACCCTAACCCCAGTCCGAGAGCGGTGAAACACACCAATGTCGTCAGCCGTTTCCGTTGGTCTTTCATGGCCTTCATTGCTCTATTCTCCATAGAATCTGTCTACCGCAATGCTACATCCGCCGAGGTAATTGACAAACAGAAACTATTGCGGTTAGTTAAAAATATCAGTTTCTGAAAATATCGGAACTGGTAGCGACGCCATGTCGACAACAGGAGTGTCGGCGTTGGTCGTCAACAAGCCGAGGGAATGGCGGAGTGGTACGGTCAACCGATGCACGGGCGGAGTGATCCGGGCAACAAGGCCTGACAGGTCAGACCGGGCCACGCGACGCCGTGAATTGCGCCCCACAGGTAGGCAACCACAATGCAACGACTGAATGCCTTGAGGCGGTCCCGATGCACGGGCCGGTGGCGGCTGGATTGACGGGGTGTAGGAGCCGCAAAAAACCGGGCGGGGCGTCTTCCCTACCCCTGAGCGGTTCTACGACGTTTTTCTTATAGGAATCTTGCACTGGCATAGTGATTGTGGTAAATAGATGGATTGAGTGGAGCAGGTCTGGGGACAATACGCCGCGAGCGTTGGGGTATGTGTGCAAATCACAGGATAAAGCGTATCCCAGCCGGCGGTTCGGCGATGCCCGATCAGGCCGAGAATCGACAAGCTTGATGGAAAGGAAACATACGATGCGAAAGGCAATGGTGGTACTGACGGCGGCGTTGGTGAGTGTTTCGATGGTGGGCGTAGGGTCGGTGCGTGCCCAGGAGTCGGCGCGGTCGGTTAAGCGCAGCCCGGTGAGCCTTCACCTTGCGTCGATGACGCCGGTGAAAGGCTTCAAGCAGATGACGCTGGACCGCGATCAGACGGTCTATGTGTCGCCGAAAGCGGTGCTTTCTGGTGGTGACGTGGCCTCGACCGAGGCGGTCGAGACCCGCGGCGGCGTGGACATGCTGCTCAGCGTGAAGGAAGAGGCAGCCAAGCGTTTCGGCAAGCTGTTGCGCACCCGGGCGACGGATCGTCTGGCGGTTTTGT
>Ga0307432_1000194_pt1 | contig 51162 bp, 54 predicted proteins | sample SalMarWE160150MG_FD_202158 | JGI IMG/M metagenome (GOLD analysis project Ga0307432, IMG submission 202158) | Salt marsh sediment microbial communities from the Plum Island Ecosystem LTER, Massachusetts, United States - WE1603-150 | ecosystem: Environmental > Aquatic > Marine > Intertidal zone >...
GTTATTTCCATTAATAATTCTCTTTCTTTCTCGGTAAGCGTTACTTTGTACTTTATCATTTTTTTTTGACAAAGATACAAAAAAAATATTAATACGCCATACTATTATTGACATGACACTAGTAACTCATGATTGTAACATTTGTTGTCCTGATTTATTCATCACGATACTTTTCTATAAACCCAAAAATAAGATTCCTATTCCACTTAGCAAAAGCATTGCTCCTGCTATGGCATGAGTATATCTTTCGAGCTTTTTTAATCTGACAAGGTTTATTCCTTTTTGTAAAATCAATACCATAGCGACCATCGTAGCTATGGTCACAACAGAAAACACAATGGATACAACAACTGCTTCCTCAATGCTTCCTCGGTCTTCTACAGCAGGATATATAATAACAGGTATCAGCGGTTCGCAGGGACCAAGAACGAAAATAACAAACAAAACCCAGGGGGTAATATTTCTTGGATTATTCTTGTGTTTATGACTGTGTTCACTTTTATGTACTTTCTCATTCTGATGGGTGTGCTGATGCTCGTGAACTATTCCTCCGTCATGAATATGAAGGTGCTTATGTGGTTTGTTTTTATAAGCATGATACAACCCCCATAGCATGTAAATCATACCAAAAAATGCAAAAGCCCATGCTGCCCAATTTCCTCTTACAGATTCAATATTTGTCAGTCTGGTGACCCCAATACCAAGAGCAATACCTGCAAAACCCAGAGCAACTGAGCTTAACACGTGTCCCAGACCGCAAAGTATGGTTATGAAAATAGTCTTTCGCTGGTTCCAGCTTCTGGCGCGGGCCATAAAAACAAAAGGAATGTAATGATCCGGCCCCAGGAATGTATGTACAAATCCCAGACTTGCTCCCAGTCCTGAAAAATATATTATTTGTTCTGTTATCATGAATAGTTTATTTGTAAGTGTATTTGTAGAAATGTATTATTTCTCCGTTCTCGTTGTATTTAATTTCTCCGGTTAAAATTCCTGAGGCAGTATAGTTGAAATCATAATACTTTACTTTTACACCCGAAGGATAGAATTTCTCTATAGTCGTGAGATTTCCATTCTGGTTGTAAGCGAATTTCAGGTAATACATTTGCCTGTTATGATCATTCAGGAATATTTCTGATTCAATTCTATGCTGATCGTCTCTGTGGATCACTTTTTTATATTCCAGTATATTATCACCTTTAAAAACTTGTTCTTCAGTGACATAACCATTTGTGAGATCAGTATAGCAGTGCATAATTTTCTTTTTTATGTTATCGGGTGAAAACATAATTCGTCTTGTAAATCTGTTTTGTTCAATATTCGCTTCACAAGTGGTTTTGGAGACAATGTATTCGAATGAATTGTAAACAGTTTTTTCAATCAGAAAACCTTCATGATCGTATGTGTACAGAGTTTTCCCAAGCAATTCCCCCCTGCCTGTAAATTCTGTTTCAGAGAGAAGAGAATTACAGGAATCGTATTTGTATACAACGATTGATATGATGTAACCATTCTCATCGAAGGAGGATATTTCTTTAATTCTGCCAATTCTGTCGTACCTTATTTCACCTGTTTTGCAATGGTTTGATGTAACATTTCCATTCAGCATAATGTATTTCCAGTCATCCCTTTGCGCAATACCTGCATTTGAAATCATTTTCATTTCTTGCTCATATTCCTTTTTGTCTGCAGGTGTCCCGGGATATTCCTGTGCTGTTACCGGCATCGTAAGCATGAGGTATGACAGCAGGATTGAAGAAAATAATTTTTGCATTTTTGCCGGTCAGTTTAAGATAGGTCAGGATGGGTGGATTTCATGTAAATTCAGTAACAGTAACACGAAAATAGGAAAAGCAACCCGATTTTGCCATAGAAAAACAGGTTTTCATGCTCTGCTCATCACAAGTTTTCCATGTTTTACTCCTTTCAGCGCAATGAGCTTATTTGCCAGATATGTAAGTTTTTTTGCCTGTCCTTTCACTGCTATAGTTTCAAGGCACAGATCATGATCGAGGTGTATGTGCTGTGTTGATAAAATCAGATGATGATAATCATGTTGTATTTCATTGGCTTGTTTAGTAATATCATTTTTATGATGATCGTAGACCAATACTACCGCACCTGCAACTTCGTTATTACACATCCATTTTTTATCAATTGTATGTTGCTCGATCAGATGTCTGATGGCCTGAGATCGGTTAGGAAACTGATTGTCTGAAACATATGAATCCAGCATGTCCAGAATATCTTCTTCCAATGAAACTCCAAATCTGCGTACTGCCATAATAAAAATATTTTTTATACATGAATTACATCCCCAACCCGGGGAACTTTGTACATTACTTTCTTCATGTGTTTTTCTTTTGCAATTTCGTTGGCCCATTTTTCCAGCAAATTGCTATCCAGGAGCTCTTTATCATAATTTATTTTATCATAATAGCCAAAATAATGCATCAGATAAACTTCCGGTATTTTCAAATATTCATTTAAATCGAGGATTGTGTGAGGCAACTCTTTTATTTCCTGCCAGTCAGTCAGAAATTCATCAAAATATTCCTTCATTTCTTTTGGCGAATTCTTGTATAGATGGGGAGTAATAAGTTGTTCAATTTTTGTTTTTCTGAACCATTCATTTAATTTTTCAGAATACTCTTCTGATGGCAATACATGTGACACAAAGCTGGCGTGATTTGAAAACGGATCAGGAAATCTGTTGTTGGCATCAATGAACATGACGGTAGCTCTGCCAATGCAATGATAATCTTTTTTTCGAAGCAGGGGACAAAGCATATCACCGGTAATTATAAACGGATGAAATCCATCTCCTTCAAAAAACAACATGGATGCACCCTTTGCATTTTTGCCATGATATACCGGGAATGCCGTTATTTCCAAATTTTCTGCTTCTTTAACAGTTGTTTTCCGGCCTGGAATTAGTTCAGTATGTTCAATGGCATTTTTCAGGTATGGGAATAGTCGTAAGAAATCATTCCAGACTCCTATAGTTGAATATAAAGGGTACTTTTTTGTTTTCCTGTGTTTATAATGAAAGCTTTGCACAATCCAATCAACCCCCAGTACATGATCGTTGTGTGCATGAGTGAGCACAATGGCCTCAGGGATCCTGTTCCCGTTTTGAAGTATGTAAGGAACTGTATTGTGTCCGGCATCTACAAGGACTTCCCAAAGCTTGTTTTTTGGCGGATTTCTTTTGCTTCCGATAACAGAAAAAGAAACACTGGAAAGGTTTTCGGCACTAAAAGGTGTATAAAAAGGATGCTGGCTTTCTATCAATACCGGCCAGGCAGGTCCCCTTCCGTTTATTCTGACTACTACATTCATTTGTAAGACCAATTTTTTTTTATTACTACTAAGATAGTTACAAAATCTTATTCGGCAGAATCTTTTCCCGCTACAAGGTTATTTATTGATAATTTTCTTTTCCATTCATCGCATTCGTAAAGTATACTAAAAGCAGGGTTTTTAGGGGATATCGTATGGATGAGACAGTTATTATGAACGAAATGTCATCGCAAAATGGATTTGTGATTGGGGGAAGTCTTTATAATCGTATAAAATATTCCTTGAATCGTATGTTTTATACAACTTATATTATAAATCAGGAGATACATGGCGAAAAGGGGGAAATCAATTATCTGGAAATACTCTATCGTTTAATTGACGGCATTTATCGTAAAGGTAAAAAATACACCGATGAGGATGGTTCAGAAAGAATGTTTGATCATACAATTATACTTCCGCATTCGGCAATCCTATCATCTATTGAGGATAAAAAATATCACAACATTGCTAATGAAAAGCGCTATGCTCTTAAGCGTTATATGTCCAAGATAGTTTATGATCGTTTGCATTTAATAGTATATTAATGAAAGCATTATTAAAACCATAAAGAGAATCAGCATTATACGATTTTAATACTTTAATGGTCCCCTGTTTACAATTTCGAAGAAGGCAATTAAATTTTTGCTTAAGGATTCAATTTATTGGGAGCTTTTTTAAAACTAAAAAGTCATTTTCCGATTGAGCAGTGGCAATTATTTTCTGCGAAAACTCTATTAATTCTGAAGCGGTTTTTTTACCGCAGTTTCGAATCATTCTATATTCGATTACCTCTTGATTTTTTATAACTTTTTCATAGAAAGAAAAGTAATCGTTTATTTTCAAATCATCCAATAAATTTTTAGCTCTACTACTTAGTTTAGATAACTCCTTTTCAAAATAAAAATGGTCAGTGTTTTTAATCATGAACAAATGGATTCAAACTTTATATAAGTTAAAAAATAAAATTATTAAAGGCCATAGATACCTAATTCATTACAATTCGTTTAATCAAACTGTAAGATCTATTATAATTAACTAAGGTATGATCGGTAAAAAAATAAAGAAAATTTTGTATAAAAAATCCTTTCTTAATTTAATGGAAATGTATTATCTTTCGAATTGTTAAACACAATAAACGTTATGTATCAACCTGTCCGAAATCTTGTTATTGATTTAATGCTTGAAGGATCCCAGGAAAAGTTGGAAAAATTATTCGAAGATGACTCGTACGCCCGGGTAGTATATGAGAAAGAAAGAAAATATTTCCTTATTGAAAAATATTTGAGTAATGAGTTGACTGGTTCCGAAAACAACGAATTTAAAGAGCTCCTTTTAAAAGATCCATCCCTGATGAGTGAAATGAACTTAAGAAAGAGAGTAAATTATTTTATTGATAAATTAAACTTTATTGAAGCACTTGACAGGGCCAGCGAAGAAGCTGAAAAAGAGGAGTTAAAGGAATTCTTAATAATGAAACACAAAGCTACCGGGCCCCGGCTCAGGCCTGCTATTATCTGGGTAGCTGCTGCATCGGTATTGCTTATTTTGGGAATATCCCTAATTTGGAAACTTAGTTCAAAACCGATCCCGGAAAAAGAATTATTTGCGGCCTATTACAAACCGTTAAAGAAAGAAGTTGCCGAGGATTATGTATTTACTAGTAATGTCCTGCAGGAAGGAAGAAAAAAATATTTTGAAGAGGATTACCAGGATGTTCTGACCATTTTTGACAATATTCCTGAATCTCTTAACATTCAGGCCGAAAAAGAGTTTTTCTGTGGCCTGGCCTTGATCGAACTCGAATATTATCCGGAAGCAATTGAAAGATTTGAACATCTGATTTCGATGCATAAATTTGAATATGTATCACATGCTTACTGGTATCTTGGATTATGTTACCTGCAAACCGGTAATAAAGAAAGTGCCAAAGCCACATTCCGGGAAATTGTTAAAAACAGCTCTTACAATCATAAAGACGCTAGGAAGATTTTGAAAAAGATCGAATGATTCTTTTTCTGCCAAAGATGAAGAGAATAGCCACAAAAAACCCTAAAATTAAACCTGAAAAAATCACTCTCAAATCCCGGAATAAAGGATCCTGATTGCCAATAAGAATTAAAGATGACCAATACCGTGGATTTGCGATAATAGGGTTTGACTTATTTAGGTACCTTACTTTAGCCTGTTGCAGAGCATCTGCTTTATTTTTACCTTTTAATAGATTCCAGTAGAAAGTCAGAAGTATTTTGTTTGTAGGCAGTGCCGATGCACTCCAAAGGGATGCAATCTCTGAAGCGGCTCCTGCATTAATAAAACTTCTGGCTATACTCAGAATACCTTCGCCCTTGCTGTGCACTCCCGACCCGGAATAACAGGAGGCAAGCACTACCATGTTACCACTTGTTTGCAGGTTACTGATTTCATACGCCATAAGAGATGGATCACTATCGCCCGGAATCCCAGGATAAAAATACATTTGAGATAACTCAGGGTTTAGTGAATCTTCCATACCATGGACATAGAAATGTATCACCCTGTAGTCCTTGTAGTTTTCCATGAAATTCCGTACCGTGGATTTTTCCCCGGGAAAAGATTTGCCAAACAGTAAAGCGGAAATCTTCTTTAGATTTTGCCTGGATTCAGGTATGTCAGATAGCCCTCCCGGAGAGTTGGGATATTCCGGGGCAAAACCAAGAAATCGTTTCTTTGCGGTCGAGCTCATTCCGGGGTCCAAGGCCAAAGTAGCTGAAAAACCATATCCAATGGAATACCGGTACAGCAAGTATGGTTCGCTTTCATACATATGATAAAGATTCTCCCGGAAGGGTTCTGTAGTTAAAGCTTCAAACGGGATCCGGCTGATCGCAGGATCGGGTATGATGATCAGTTCTTTCCCTTTTATGATGGATTCAGCCGGCTGAATAAGCTTGGTGTACAAATAGTAGGAAGGTTCCCTGAACTCACCGTATTCCATAGAATAATAGCTGCGTAAGAATTTCTCTAACCGGTTTAGCTGGGTATAAAAACCTAGATCAACAGGTAAGGCATGCAGTGCTGTAGTATCTTTTGTTATAGCGAAAATGTAAAGTCTGTTATTTGTGAGAGTATACTCAAGCAATGCCTGGTTTCTTCCGATTTTATTTTTGGCTTCGTTTAAAGAAACGACGCTGTTTTCATATTTTAATTTATAGTACTTCGGGTAGTTTGTTTCCAGGTATTCTATCAGTTGGCCTTTTTGTTGGGTTAATCTGAAAATCTGCCGGTTCAATTTATTAATCAGATCATTATTGGGATTTTCCTTTACTCTTTCCTGATCCAACAGAATCCTTTTGCCAGTTAACTGTTCTTCAAGCTCGTCTTCCATAACGGATAGGCTATCCGGGATCCCCGCGTGCTTTTTTGCATAATTTTCGCCCCGCAAATCACGCAATACGCCATATTTGCTTCTTTCAGCAAATTCGAAAGCATGATCTGCATACTCCAGGTTCCGGGTCTCAGTAAATAATTTGTACGCTATACGTAATCCTTCCTGGTATATTTCATATTCATTGTTTGCCAGGAACAACTTGGAGGCTTCTGATTGGTACCCTGTTCGAAGCCTTTCTATATAATTGGCTATTAATTGAAAAGTAGATAAAGAAGCCTTAAGGTTTTTTACCGTTGATTTCTTATCAGCAAGTCTTTCAAAGGAAAATGCTTTATATTTAAGTATTTCAATTAGTTTCGGATCAGGTAAAATAACATCTTCAGGATTATTATAAATAGATTCCGGTGTGAAATCCTGCAGTTTATAGCAAAGCGCTTCCTGGAAATTTTGTATGGCCTCTTCGACACGATCTTCTTTAAGTAGTATCTTACCTTTTATGTGAAAATATTCAGCAAGATAGGGATGTGACCGGCCTACGGAATTTTGAAGGATCACTTTGGATTTTTCCAGTAAATAAGAGCTTCTTTTCAATTCTGAATTTTCAAGAAGAAATTCCGAATAATTGATTAATCCTAAAGCCTTTTTGTAATGCGAATCACCGTAATAGACAGTATAGGATGAAAGAGCTTTTTTATAATACAATTCCGCTGAATCCGGTAAATTTAGATTATTGTAAGCTAATGCACAGTTGATATAGCTATCTCCAAGATTAAAATTTTCATTATCTATTCCTATTTGAATACTTTTCAGGGAATAGTTCAGGGCAGGTTCCCATTCTTCGCTCAAAAAATACATTGCTCCAAGGTTCGAATAGGTTAATTTTAACATTTCGGCATTGTATTTCCCGGAAGAAATTACATCGTTGCTATAAGTAATCGATTTTTGAATATCTCCAAGATATGCATACACAATTGCCATGTTCATCCATAAGCCAGCAATAAAGATGCTGTCCTTTGAGTATACAGTAGCCTTTTTGTAGTATTCAATTGCCTGATCAAGTTTGCCTTCTATTCTTTTTAATACTCCTAACAGGTTAAAGGCTTTTGCCTTTACTTCGGATTTATTTTTTATTGTGGATGAAATGATCCTAAGACAATTCATTCTGGCGCAATCCATATCTCCTTTCATATAACAATTTCTTGCCGAATCATATAAATTTTGCATAGTTAAAGAGTCCGGACTAGTCTGAGAATTCAGAAAATGAGAACAAATAATGCAAAATATTATTATCCCGATTATTCGTTTTTTAAACATATAGGATGTATTTTACGTATGTATTTACCGGCTAAAAGTTAACCATTTAGTCTGTTCAATTCTATTAATTCACAAATGTTTAATTAAAAATTAAATTATCATGAAAAAACAAAAATTTGTAAAGGAAAAAAATGAACGTGAAAAAAGGGAATTAACTATTAAGGAAATGATCGTTGTAAGAGGAGGTGATACTCCCAGGATGGAAGAATATGTACCTGAATAGTAGTAAGCCTTTATTAAAAAGAAAGGCAGTGTTTTGCAACACTGCTTTTCTTTTAATGTTTGTAGGATTGTTTCGTTTAAGGTGAAATTAAGAAAAATATTTAATCTTGCGAAATAACTTACAATCTGAACAGTTAGTTTGTTTAAATGAGGGTTTTTTGGGTGAAAAAAGACACACCTCCAAACCTCCTCTCAAGAGGAGGCTTTTCCTTATTGCAAAAGACAAACTTATATCATTATGTAGAATAGCCGTATATTTTGGCATCCCCCTCTTCGAGAGGGGGAAAGAGGGGGTGTGTTAAGAAAATAAAACTAACATTTGATTTTAATAACATTATAACATAAGTCAAAATTAAATTTTGTAACTTATTCCTGTAAACTCGTTTCAGAAATTTGTTCCACGTATTAACGTTAAATGAAACCTAAATGAAAGTTGGTTATGCAAGAGTTTCAACACGTGATCAAAATCTCGAATTGCAAATAGAAGCTCTTCAAAATTCCGGATGCGAAGAAATATTTTCAGAAAAAATCAGTGCTGCGAAAGAACGTCCGGAACTTGAAAAAATGATTTCCATACTGCGTAAAGGTGATGTTGTGATTGTTTGGAAGCTGGATCGACTGGGAAGATCTCTCCGACATTTATTAAACCTGATCACAATGTTCAGGGAGAAAAATGTGGAATTTGTAAGTCTCAATGATAATATTGATACAACCACTATCCATGGGCGTCTAATATTTAATATATTTGCTTCATTCGCTGAATTTGAGAGAGAGTTGATAAGTGAAAGAACAAGAGCCGGTTTAGAGGCTGCCCGTAAAAAAGGGCGTGTAGGTGGAAGAAAGCCGGGACTGAATAAAGAATCGCAAGCCAAAGCATATATGGCACATGCTCTTACGTTAACTGATAAGCCGGTTCAGGATATTCTAAAAATACTGAAGTTAAGTAAAACAACTTATTATCGGTATTTGGAATGGGTAAAAGAGCATCCAGATAAGGGGAAGAAGAGGAGGGTGAGATCTGTTTCAAAAAAGTAACTATGGACAAATCGATTAAAATAAGATCAACATCTCGAAATTCTGCAACTGGAGAACCAATTGTTCTGAGACAGACTACAAAATCACGATTGGCTTTTATACCTGAAATTGTAAATAACGAAAAGAATCCAGATTGTTGTGTTAAAGGGGCTTTTATCTATCAAGTAAAATTACCATCAGGTGACTGGAATTTATACAAAACTCTTGATTTAAATAAGTTAAAAGATCGAGAATGGGTGAAATTGTCTATTAAATCCGAGGAACTTAAAAAGCTTATAGTAGCTCTTGATAAGTACTATGATATTTATAAAAGTTATGGCATCCAACTTGGTGAAAAAGATTTTATTCTAACTGATGAAAATGTAAAACCAATACTTGACCAGATTCTCGAAAAGAAAGAGAATTTTCTGAAATTATTAGAAAAAGGTGGAGCCAATATACTTGATAAGCTCTTTAATTGGATATCTGTAACGCCAGATTATGATATTGTAATAAACAAACTACAAAGTCTAAAAATTGATGGCTTAAACCGAATCAATTCTATAATCGGCATCAGCAATATAAAGAGCATACTTAATAAATGGAAACAAAATGAAAATCTTGACGATGAAGAATATTGGCAAGTAATGTTCACAAATCACTCATGGATATTATCGCAAGTTTTCTCTAATCCAGTTGTGATTCTTGATAAAAAAGTATATTTGGGTGGAAAAGATATTTCGAACAAAGGTGGTAACATAATTGACTTTCTATATCAAAATCACCTCACTACTAATGTAGAACTCATTGAAATAAAAACACCACAAACTAAACTTTTAGGTAAAAAGTATCGTGGTGTTTATTCTATTTCAGAAGAACTTAGTGGAACAATTAATCAAGTCCTGAATTATAGAGAAGAATTGCAAAAAAATTATTACAGTTTGAAAAATAATTCTAAGGATGATTTTTCTTCATTTAATCCAAAATGTCTAATAATCTCTGGTTGTATTAAGGACGAATTAAATGATCTAACTAAAATCAAAGCATTTGAGATATTTCGGAATGACTTAAAAAATGTAGAGATAGTAAGTTATGATGAACTAAAAACTAAGATTGAATTATTATTAGAAATATTTGAAAGTAAAAAAGTCAGCAACTAATAGCGCATATAAAAAATAGGCACATTTATATATAAGTTGGTGGTCATTAAGCACCCTTCATTGATATGGAAAAACAAGGATTAGTATATTGTATTCATCCAGAACAATACGACATTTTTGATGAGCGTATATGTAAACCGATATGTATTAAAAGTGTTGAAAATGGAGTAGAGAAAGGATCAATGGTCTTTCAAGAGTTGGATGATGTGAATTTTATGAATAATGCATTGACCTATTTCCCTCCAAATAATGTAGGATTATTACTTTCAATTAACAAAAGACTTCTCAGTGAAGCAAAGTCATTTTACGATGAACACATTGATCCGAATAAAGTAAACCACTCCTTTGTGGATACACAATTAGACAAAAAAAGTTTTCTAAAGACTAAATCAATTGTAATTGCGGATTATATTGAAAAAATTCAGATAACTATAGTTTTTGGATATACTGCAATCGAGGCGTTTTCTAATCTAAGCATACCTGAGAACTATGAGTACAAAGTCAATATAAAAAGCAAAGGCATAAAGGAGATCTATGATAAAAAAGCGATTGAACGATGGATTAACCTTAGCGATAAACTATCGAATATTCTAACAGAGGTATATAAAACAAAAAAAATTGACAAGGAGAAATTTTGGACATACTTTACAAAATTAGAGAAGTATAGACATGATATAATACATCAAAAATCAATTCAAAAAACTGATTTCTATAAATACTATTTTCATAAAGACATCTTTAAAATATGCGAATGCCCAGAGTCTGTACTTAAATTCTTCTATGAATCTGAGGATAAAAATAAACGGACAAATGCTTTGTGGCCATGGTTAATAAACAAAGAGAAAGAATTTCCTTTGACTACTGATTACAATTCTAAAAACTTTGAAGTTATTGGAAATCTTTATGAAGGGAAAAAGAAATAACAACGGACGTCAAACGTTAGATTCACATTATGGACCTGAAGTTACAGAATATGGACATCCATAAGTATATTAGCTCTAATATAAAGTACATATGTAAATAGGTTAGGTACCGTGTACAAAATATAATAGCATGAAAGGATACAATACAAATTTGGCTTCAGAATTCTACGTTTTATCGCAATTATATAGAAAAGGATTTGAGGCTTCACTCACCTTAGGAAATAAAAAATCTGTTGATATAATTATTTTCAATAATGAGAATAAGCTAATTACGATTGATGTTAAAGGGATGATTGGAACAACTTTATTCCCCCTTGACAATGTTGATACAGAAAAGGAAGATCCATATCATTACTTAGTTTTCGTTTCTTACAAGAATAAATTTTATGATGAAAAGTCAGTTCCACTGACATATATTGTTCCTTTGGGAGAAATATCATCTTTATTATATCAGAATCCGAAAGGAAATCGAAAAGGTGTTAGATTAACTACCTTAAAGAAAGCCTCTGAAATATTTGAAAACAACTGGGAAATTATAGGGAGTTATGGATCTGGATATATAAAGAATAAGAATTTGAATAAAAAGAAATGGTTCGAATTTTTAAGAATTTATAATGGATTAAAAGAGAATTTTTTACCATTTGAATATTTCTCAAAGACGATCCTAATAAAAGAATTTTACGAAATTTGGTTTTCGGTTAAGAAATTTTATCCCTTGAATATTGAAAAAGTAATCAATGATTATTGTTCCTACATTGATATAAACGAAGTGAACAGATTAAAAAATGATATAATCAATACCTTCGATAAAAATCAAGTTAATGAGATAATTGCAATCTTAGATATAGTAATTAGCCAGAAACAGGATTGTGGAGAGGCTATATGGACCAAAGGAAATTCTGCACAAGAATTAGGAGAACCATTACCAAAAGTAGTTCTTGAAGGAATGATAAAGCAAAAAGAATACATGAAGAAGTATAAAGATGAATTAAACAAAAAGCTAAAACAGGGTATTTAGTACATAAAAAGATTAGAGAGTGGGTTTCCAATGTTCAAGCATGCTTAAGCATTTATACCATGGTAGTCAAAGACACAACAATACATATCCCAACTTTTCGTATTGCGAGACAGTTAAAAATCTCACAAAACCTAGATTCACATCGTTAATTTAGTAGAAATATTAATACAGAATGTAGCTAAGATGAATATGTTTGACTTTTTCATTGAAATAATACGATCAATTAATAATAATCAAATCCCCAACATAAATCCAACAGAGATATACAATGAAGGTTGGATGACTAGATTATTGGTTTATATTTCAATAAAACAAAAAATTAAACTACTTGAATATTTAGATTTCTCTCAAATTAGAAACTGGACATCCGAAGGATTAATTTCAAGTCCCTTTATTCTTGCTGAAAGAAATAGAGAAGGATACACTCATGCGGATATGGTTTTAGGTGATTTTCAAGTAAATTTTAAAGAGAGAGGACAAATTAAAGTATTGGACAAAGCAAAACTTTTTGGAATTATTGAAGCAAAAATGGGAAGTAATCTTAGCCAGGGCACATCATATGTAAAAGAATATAATCAGGCAAGCAGGAATCTGGCATGTATTTCTTATAATTCGGACAATAGTTGTAAAACTTTTTTTGGCGTTGTAGCGCCAGAAATTATGATAAAAAAACATAGAATAGAAAAGCAGATCCGGAAAGAGTTTTTGATTAGACAAATAAAAAGCAGATATAAACTATCCGAATTGACTATAGATAATGAATTGATTGATAGAGTTCTAAAATGTGAAACATTTGTTGTGTCATATGAAAATTGGATTTCACTTCTTGATGGAAAGGATAAGTCAAACGTGAAAGATTTTTATAATAATTGTAGAATTTGGAATAGATTGGAATAATAACTACCTCCAACACTCTTTTAAAAAGAACTTATTTTAAAAATAAAAAGTCCCACAAAACCCACCTTTCTTGACGTAGCAAGCAGAAGAAGTAAAACATAGTTAGATTATCTACAAAAAGTTTGTGTTTCCTAGTACATCAGTAAGCTTAATTAAAACAGGGCATCAGAAGTAAAGAGCATTATATAACCGATTTAACTGAGATTTACTTTATTTCCTTTTGGTAATAAAATAATTACATTGATAAATATCATTGGATTGTGGTAATCTATGATATCGATCTGATTCTTAAAATACTTAAATTTTTTTCTTAAATTAATATTAAGAAAATTCTTCTCTATCAAGTTAGTCTTAAATACCTGTTACAATGAGCAAAAAAAATAGTTTAATTTTTGTAGTAGAGGACGATATTCCCTTTGGAAAGCTTATTCAATACTATCTTATGAAACATGGGTACAAAAATATGATCGTGTATACCCATGAAAAAGATTGTCTTGATAATTTTAAACGGCATCCGGATGTTCTCATAACCGACTACCGGTTAAAATGTATGGATGGGATTAAGTTGATTCAAAAAGCAAAGAAAATTTATCTGGATTTTTATTGTATTCTGTTATCAGGAATGCAGTATGATGAAATTTTTGTTAATGGGATATCCGGACAATACATCGATAAATATATTCGGAAAGGTCTCTATAGTATGAACGAATTGGTCCTTGCCATTGATCAGTGTTTACATAAGCAATACGTTGAGCAATGTTAATAGAATATACATAGGTACCAAAACCATTTTGTAAACCTGAAAATTATGTCCAGGTAACCTCAAAGGGCTTAAATGTAACAACAGAAATTTCTTTTGTGTGATGATGTATATCATCGGGACAAAATAAATTCCTACTTGATTTTGCGGTAATTTTGATATGAATAAAACCGTATTCAGCTTTTGATGCTCCGTGGTTGAGCATAGTAAAATTTCAGGGCAATAAATATTGCCCTATCACATCATTCATATTTTCAGGTAGTTATTTATAATTGTTCAGATCATGAAACAGAAGCATACCATACTGGTAGTGGATGATGAACCAGTAAATGTCTTACTTCTGAAGAAAATTTTAGAAATCGGGGGATATAAAGTTTTAACAGTAGGATCAGGAGCAGAATCGTTACAGATAATGCAAGGAGTTGTCCCAGATCTGGTATTATTAGATTTATTGATGCCCGGAATAAACGGTTTTGAAGTTCTTGCTCAAATGAAAAATCACCCTTTGACACAAGCCATACCTGTAATTGTAATTACTGCTCTGAGCGAAAGCACAATAAAAGAAAAGGTACTCCGTGCAGGGGCTGTTGCCTTCCTTACGAAACCGGTTTCACCAAAACTTATCCTTGATATTGTCGGTAATGTAATAGACAATAACACGCTAGAATTACTCCCAAATGCGGGTTAATTATACAACCACCACGGAATTCTCACTCTGAAAAACATTAGGAACATATTTATCCGCTTCATTTTCATTTATCCATTCCCTGCTGTCGAGGAGGTATCTAAATTGGTACTCTTTCCCTAAAGCAAGGTTCACGGTAGCCGCGAATTCCCCTGTTTTAAGTTTTTTCATTGGAATACTCTCGATGTCCCAGTCATTAAAATCACCTACCAGGTTTGCCCTGTTAACCGATGCGGCGATTTCTTTTGCCAGTATGAAAGTTACTTTGCATTCCAGCTTTGTTTTGATAGATTGTTTCTTTAAACTCATAGTATTAAATATTAATGATGTATATCAACCTACTTTAGAATAAACTGATTGGCAATATATTTCTCTGATTTTACCAGCAGCATCGGACCATTTCAGATTATTTACTTCCTTGCAGCCGTTGTTTTTTAAAAAACCGGATAAGGCCGGATAGGATAATATTCCGTAAATAGCATCTGCTGTTGCATCAATATCCCAAAAATCAACTTTTATTGCATTGTTAAGTACTTCCGATACCCCGGATTGTTTTGAAATAATTACCGGCACATTGCTCTGAATGGCTTCAAGCGGGGCAATCCCAAAAGGTTCCGAAACAGATGGCATAACATATAAGTTGCTAATCGCATACATCCGGTAAACATCTTCGCCTTTTAAAAACCCGGTAAAATGAAATTTATCGGAAATGCCCAGCCTTGCCACATATTCTACCATTTTCTCAAGTAGATCGCCTCCCCCGGCCATAACAAAACGTACATTATCCATTCTTTTAAGGATTTTATAAGCTGCTTCAATAAAGTACCCTGGTCCTTTTTGTGCAGTAACCCTTCCTAAAAAGGTGACTATTCGGTCATCCGTCCCGATTTTCCACAGTTTTTTTATTTCGTCCTTATTTACGGGTTCTACAGCATTATGAACCGTGGTAACCTTTAAGGGCGATATTCCATATTTCCTGATCACGATATTCCGGGTAAAATGGCTGACGGTTATGATCTTATCAGCAGCTTCCATCCCCCTTTTTTCAATATCAAACACCTGTTTATTATGGTTCTCGCTACACCGGTCGAATTCAGTCGCATGAACATGAATTACAAGGGGTTTTCCGGATGCTTTTTTGGCCTCAATACCGGCCGGATAAGTCAGCCAGTCGTGTGCATGGATGATATCGTATTGTTCATTCATGGTTATCCCGGAAGCTACCACACCGTAACGGAAGATTTCTTCAAACAGGCCGGGGCCATATTGCCCTGAAAATTCCAGTTTTCCGGCCGACGGACCATCACCAAACCTTTTTAGTTTCTTCTGTTTTTCTTGTAATAGTTTATCATACTGTTCGGGGGTGCAGTAAGAGGAGATTTGCTGGCAACAGGCCAATAACTTCATCTTCTCAAATTCTTTCTGTTCACGGACAATTTCGTGTGGAAGTTCAATTTCATCAGCCGCAATCAGTTTCATGCCAGATATATTCTCATCGCCATATAGTTTGGGTACTACAAATGTTAAATCGATATCATCAAATGTAGCTAGGCTTTTTGTTAATCCATAACAGGCAGTACCCAGGCCTCCGGTTATATGAGGGGGAAATTCCCACCCAAACATTAGTACTCTCATAATTTTTTCAATCGGATTTAGTGTATAACCTGGAAGTTGACTTTATTGAATTTACCACATAAATTAACCGCTCGCAAAAATTGGGAGATGATCTATCTCATCTATTATTATATCGATTGAACTCTTTACACATTATTTCAACTTTAGTATCCTTTTCTATGGTAGCTTATAACCGATTCAACCGGATTGTCATTTTTTCCATGCACAACATGACCGGCTTAACATGATACCGGTGATCGATATCACCGCTGAAATTCTAACTTTTCCGGAACATTCCAGTAAACAAAATTACATACCAAATTGGTGCAGCAGACAAACGCCATTTATTCATAATAAATAATAACGTCATGTTTACAAAAGACAGTCTGATTTTTGTTGTTGATGATGATGTTCCTTACGGGAAGCTTGTTCAAACGTATATTAATCGACAGGGATTTCAAAACGTTACATTTTTTCAAGATGAAGGGAGTTGCTTACTTAATATGTTATATAATCCAGATGTTTTGATTGCGGATTACCATTTAAATTTTATGAGCGGATTAAAACTTATAGAACAGGCAAGGGAAATTTGTCGCGGAATCTATTCCATTCTTCTTTCCGGAGTCTATCATAAAGAATTTTACAGCGGTGATATGTCGATACGGCACATCGATAAATATATACAAAAAGGAGACAACGATCTGGATCAGCTATCCGAGACCTTACATGGTTTCTTAACCCTGGGATGCAGCAATCATTATTTTTAAAGAAAGAATGAACCTTGATGCGTACATTATTCACCGGTACTAATTTCAATTCTATCCTGCCCGGTGAAGCCGTCCGGAAATCAGGTACACATTAATTGTGACGGATAAAGCCTGAAACCGCCAAATATTTTCATTAGTATACTATTGGATTTCAAAAAAACAATACATGCGGGTGTTATCCATAATCACTCTCTTTTTTCATTGACAGGCCTTATTCACAATTAAAATCTTAACCCGCTAAAAATAATCAGGTTATCTTTTGGCCGGGTAATGCAGGTATGAATAAAAGTCCCATAAAACCCACAATTATTTTGAATAAGGACATAATGAAAATTGATATGAAATGAAAGGAGTATTAAGTTATACCGTTATTGACAGTCTTGAATTAGATAATTCTATTTGTGAATAGTTAATTCAATATTGATAGTAGATTATAATTTATAGCTCAATTTATGTACAAAAAACACCTCCTCATACCACTCATTTTCACCTTACTTAGCCTCACAGCTTACAGTAAGGATTATAAGAAATATTATGAAAAAACCTGGGAGGTTTCGATGGGTTCCGGATTTTATTTAAATGCTGTTGACTTGGACTTTGGAAGAAGCGTTTCAAGAAAATCTGTTCTTGGTGTTGGAATAGGATATTATAACTGGCTTTTGCGTAATAATAATACCATTTCTTTTGGACTTTATTATAAATACCACTTTGCATATGATGAATGCACCAGCAAAAGGAGTAATTGGTATTTAGCAGCATACATGGATATAATTTTTACAGAGTACAAAGTATCACCCAATTACAAATATTGGTTAACATACCTTAACGGTTCAATCGGTAGAAATTTTTCTATCAGCAAAAACCTAAAGATATATTTTTCACTTGGAGGCTCTCTGTATTTTCCAATTAAGACAATTGAAAATTCGAATAATTATCTTTATAACAATTCAGAACATATTTTTGGTAATTATATAATGTTTGGACCTGATTGTAAGCTTGGTTTAATTAAGTATTTCTAATTTTTCAAGGACAAACAATATGAAAAAGCCTATAATTGTTTGTACCCCCAGCTAAGCGTAGTCTCCAGACAACGTTCTTGGTAAAAGGTAGTCTATGACTACCTATAGCAGGGCAAACTTCTTTTTTTGTATCTTGCTCATCAAAAAAAGTACGATGCAGCGCCTACAACATCATACAACAAAAACTTTGCTAGCATTGCATGAAAAAAAGTCCCATAAAAGCCGGAAAATTGATACCCCATTCTTCCTGACAAATCGAACTGACATTCTGGTTGCATTGTAAAGATACCCGATGCAATGATAGCCCGGGAACAAAACCAGTTATGCTGCGAGGTGAACAAATGTTCTTGTTACTGAATCCATATTTATTTTTTTATTTTACTACCGGAAATTTCTTAAACTCAAATTTTTAGTAATATTGGAGTCCTGATATGAATTCCGATAATAAAATACCAAGGGAGTAAAATGGAAGATACAAATCACATTGGATTTGATAATGAGAAATATCTCCGGGAGCAAACATCTGCCATTCTTGAAAGAGTAAACCGATTCAACCATAAACTGTACCTGGAATTCGGAGGTAAGATTTTATACGACTATCATGCAGCCAGAGTATTGCCGGGATTTGATCCGAATGTGAAGATGCGGCTTTTGCAAAAGCTAAAAGACAAAATTGATGTCATTTTATGTATTCATGCAGGTGCTATTGAAAGAAAAAAAGTCAGGGCAGATTTTGGGATTACTTACGATGTGGATACATTAAAAACCATTGATGATTTCAGGGAATGGGGCATAGATGTCACAGCAGTGGTCATTACCCGTTACCAGGATCAATCGCCTGCAAAAGCCTTCAAGAACAAACTTGAATTACGGGGAGTAAAAGTATATTTGCATTATCCCACAAAAGGATATCCTACAGATGTGGACCTTATTGTAAGCGATCAGGGGTATGGAGCAAACGAATACATCAGGACCACAAATCCCATTGTGATAGTTACAGGTCCCGGACCGGGCAGCGGGAAGCTTGCCACCTGCCTGTGCAATCTTTACCATGAATATAAAAACGGAGTCAAGGCAGGATATGCAAAATTTGAAACATTTCCGATCTGGGACATACCTATCGATCACAAAGTAAATATTGCTTATGAAGCTGCTACTGTTGACCTGAAAGATGAAGTGCTGATTGATGAACATCATTTGAAAGCCTACAATATAAAGACAGTGAATTATAACCGTGATATAGAAGCATTTCATTTACTGAAAGGGATCATTGAAAAAATAACAGGTGGGGAGTCTATGTATCAATCTCCTACGGATATGGGAGTAAACCGTGCAAGTGCGGGCTTTGTGAATGAAAGTATTATCACGGAAGCATCTCATCAGGAGATAATCCGGAGATACTTCAGGTGTGCCGTGGAATATGTGATGGGTCTGGTAGACAAAGACACACTTAACCGGGCTGTTAAAATCATGAACAAGGTTGGTGCAAAAGTTGAAGATCGAAAAGTGGTATTGCCGGCAAGAGAAGCTGCAAAAAACGCTGAAAAAAGCGGAAAAGGCAATGCAGGAATCTTTTGCGGAGCCTCTATTGAATTGCATGACGGGACAATTATTACAGGCAAAAATTCACCCCTCATGCATGCCTCTTCAAGTCTGATTTTGAATGCTACCAAGCACCTGGCCGGAATCCCCGATAATATGCACATTTTGCCTGAAAACATAATTGATTCGGTGGCCTATTTGAAGAAAGATATATTGAATGGCAAAATGGTTAGTCTCGATGTGGAAGAAACATTGATTATGCTTGGTATAAGCGCTTTATCCAATCCGGCAGCGCAAATGGCATTGGAGAACCTGAAATGGTTGCGTGATTGCGAAGTACATCTTACCCATATTCCACCACCGGGTGATGAAGCAGGATTGCGGAAATTACAGGTAAACCTGACATGCGATCCCGAATATTCAAGTAAGAGCCTTTTTATCAGCGAATGAGTGATCATGCAATTATGCAATTGCGGAAGGTTTCCGATGAAGAATACTCCATTCGGCAGCGAACAACAGGTGCAATAAATTGCCTTTGCAGGCGGATACAAATCCTTAATAAAAAATCACGCAAAATAGAGATTACTTAATACAACAATGAATCGATGGCCGATTATCCTATTGATTCTCAATAAAATCAATCAGCTCATTGTAAAGCATCTGAACAGGCAATCCCATGACATTGTAAAACGATCCTTCAATCTTTTCTATGCCGACATAACCTATCCACTCCTGTATTCCGTATGCTCCTGCTTTATCAAGAGGTTTATAATGGGTTACATAGTAATAGATTTCTTCGTGCCTGAGTTTTCGGAAAGTTACATTTGAAATGCTGTGAAAAATTCTCATTTTATCCAATGATCGCAAACAAACTCCTGTAACAACAATGTGTTTATTTCCGGAAAGCCGTGAAATCAGTTCATAGGCTTCCTGAACATTAAGAGGTTTGCCAAGGATCTCATGATTGTGCCAGACAATTGTGTCTGCAGTGATAAGGATAGTATTCTTATCGATCAGATCAAGATAGTGATCGGATTTGCTCTTTGCCAGAAATTCAGGGATTTCTGCCATACCAAGATCAGAGGGATAAGATTCATCTATACAATCCCGGACGATGACATCAAATTTGAGATCGAGGCCTTCAAGCAGCATTTTCCTGCGGGGCGATTGCGATGCAAGGATAATCCTGTATGATTTGATATTTTTATTTAGAATCATGGCTGGTTATTTGTATGCTGAAATAATGTAATTCACAAGAGGACAATAAATTAATCCGGATAGCATGATGAATTTGGATGCCTGGCTGAGTATATGATACTGTTTTTTTGTTGATGCCCAGCTAACACCAAACGCAAGCATAATAAGCGGAACAATAATGAAAAGCACGATGTATACAAAGCTGATCTTATCGGATAAATGCTTTATCAGCAGATAGACAATAGGCACAATCATGGTTACGATCAATCCAATAACAATCCATTTTGCAGTTTGCAAACCCCATGCAATCGGAATGGTCTGCCGACCAAAAACGTAATCTCCTTCAAAATCTTCAATGTCTTTGATTATCTCTCTTATCAGGTTTACTATAAAGGCAAATATAGAATAACTTACCACCCAGAAAACAAGATAGCTGAATTTGACTCCACTGGCCAGAATATAGAGCTCATAACGTTTTACCAACAAAGGAAATTCAAACAATAAAACCATCAAGGGCACCAGTCCAACAAGCATGGAAATGATAAGATTTCCGATGACTACCTGCCGTTTGTAGGTAGTGGAATAAAACCACAATACAACAGTGGCAAAAATGAACACTATGCTAAGATTCAGCCGGTGAATACTATATGCAAGATATGTTCCGGCCAAAATTCCAAGGGCTGAAAAAACAATATGAAAGGCCATGGCATATCTGCGTTTTATTAAACGGCCAACTATAACACGACCGGGTCGGTTGATCAAGTCAGTTTTCCGATCAAAATAATCGTTGATAATATAGCCTGCAGCTGCGATCATAACAGTCGATAACACAAGCAGGGAGAATTGTAAGGTATTCAATTGCACTTTGAAATCCGATACAGATAACAAAGGTTTCAGTATGAACCAGCGCATAAAATATTGTGTAATAGCGATGATTACAAGGTTAGGAAGCCTGATTAGTCTGAGGAAGGCTAAAAATATTTTAAGTTGTTTTACCATTCAAAAGAATTTTTCACCATCCACTTATCCTGTAAACGCAAAACCTGTTCTACAACATCCCGGACACATCCCTGCCCGCCACCTTTATTCGATATATAAACGGAAAGTTCCTTGATTTCATGTGCTGCATCGGAAGGACATGTTGGGACGCCGGCTTTCTGCATAATCTCAAAATCAGGTATATCATCACCCATATAGAGGATATTGCAATGATCCAGCTGGTATTTTGTTCTGAAATCCTCATACAATTCGAACTTATTGGAAGCTCCCAAATAAATATCCGCAACTCCCAGTTTTTGAAATCTTTTGGCTACTTCATCTGATTTGCCACCTGAAATAATTGCAACATGATAACCCATTTTGATGCAATGTTGTATGGCATATCCGTCTTTAATATTTACGGCTCTGATGAATTCCTGACCGGGGAATAAATAAACCTGTCCATCCGTGAAAACACCGTCAACATCAAAAACAAAGGCTTTTACCTGGTTCAGTAAGGATTTAAAATTTGACATAATATGACAATCATGAATAATATGCAATAATACTATCAGAAATTAAGCTATACAACTTTTTCAATTCAGGTTCCTCTTCAAGCAATGCTTTATGTTTTACCAGAATGTCCAGGTTTTTTCTTCTTGCCGGCCCTGTTTGTGCGTCGCGTGGAGATATCTTCCTGAGTTTATTCAGTGTTTCGTTTAACAGGGGGAATAGCAGTTCTTTATCAATCTCATTCTTTTCCAGGTAATCGTATGTTCTGGCAACCAGGTGATTAATAAAGTTATTTGATAGTATACCCGCCAGGTGCAAAATTTTTCTTTTTTCAGAATCAATTGAAAAGACTTTCTGACTTATGGAATATGCCAGATCATATATTTGTGTCAAAACTTGTTTGTCAGATGCTTCAATGCATAAAGGCACATTTGCAATATCTGTTTCAAAACCTCTTGTGAGGGTTTGGAAAGGATATAAAACCCCATAGTACTTGATTTTGTTTTGAAAAACATCCAATCCAATGCTGCCGGAGGTATGCAATACAATTGTATTGTCAGCCTGTATTTTATTTATTATTTCGGGCAGGGCTGAATCATCAATTGCAAGGATGAGAAAATCCGTTGCATTATCACAAAAAGAGAAATTGCTTGTGTAGCTGGCATTCAACATATTGGCCAACTCTTTGCCCTGAAATTCATTTCTGCTGTAAACAGTATGAATAATGTGTCTTCCGGAGACAAAAGCACGCGACAGGTGCCAGGCAACATTGCCCGAGCCCATAATGGAAATACGAAATGTTATATGCTTTTTTGCTGTCAAGAGTAATTATTTATTAACAGGCTAAAATAGGGAATTTCCGATTTCCGGGAATAAAAAAACCCGGCAATATACCGGGCTCTGCTAATAAAATATTTTATTGTGAGAGTTTTTTCTTCAACTCAATCAATTTTTGACATTTCTCGTATTCTTCCATTGTTTCAAAGTGAGATATCATCTTGTCAATAAACTTTTTGTTTTTGAATTTGGGATGTTTCTCATCGAATTTCACGATCCCTTTCAGGGTAAGGTCAAGCACCTCGACTTCATCTGAAATGGAATAAATATCAACAACAGGCATGGTATCATCCAGAACGGCTGTGCCTTTATATTTTTCAAGGAAATTGATCAGTGTAAGTTGAATATTGATGTAATCATTGTTTTCCTGCAACAGCCTTTTGTTTACCGAATAGCATTTCTCGTATTCATTGGCACGTTCGCCTGTGGTATTAGAAGCGAGCAATTGTTTGATCTGCAATTGATTTTCATTGATAACTTTGAGATTCTTCTTCACTCTGAATTTCAGTTCATCAATTGTTTTTTGTAATAGTTCCCGCATTGTGCCAATTCATTTTTCAGTAAAACCAATTCAAAAATATAAATTATAATGGTCGGAATGTTTCAATTTTGACAAACTGCACATTTTTTTTCACAATCCGTCAATTATTGGTTATATGAAGAAATAAGCTGGTTTGTAATTGTTACAATGATTCATCGTATTCTGCAAGAATGTCTTTTGCCATTTCAGGGGCTACACGGCCATAAGTTTTGTCACCGACAAGCACAACAGGTGCCAGACCGCAGGCACCTACGCATCGAAGACAACTGATGGAAAATTTACCATCGGTTGTGGTTTCACCTACTTCTACCTTAAGCTCTTTCTTGAATTCCTCCAGTACCTTCTCCGCACCCCGAACATAACATGCTGTGCCAGTGCAAATTGATATAGGATGTTTTCCTTTGGGCAGCATGGTAAAAAAGCTGTAAAACGTGACTACTCCATATACCCTGGCAACCGGTATATTCAGTTCTCTGGCAATAATTTCCTGAATTTCTGAATGTATGGGTTCTCATGCGATTTTCTTATGGGTTTGTTTTTATCTTCATTGTAAATGGCTTCCATTCTCTTTTGCAATATGCTAAGATTTCCATGATGCAAAGGCTGACCACCACCTCCGATACAACCTCCCGGACATGCCATTATCTCAATGGCATGAAACTGGCTTTTCCCCGCTCTTACATCTTCGAGAAGTTTTCTTCCATTTCCTAATCCATGTGCGATACCAATCTGTAAAGGAAAACCGTCAAAATCCAATTCAGCATGACGAATACCATCCATACCGCGCAATTGTTTGAAGTCTACTTTCTCAAGTTTTTTCTTTGTATAAAGCTCATAGGCAGTTCGAACTGCTGCTTCAATTACTCCGCCTGTTGCATCAAAGATCACTGCTGCGCCGCTTGATTCACCCAAAGGCTGATCAAAATCCTCATCAGGCATATTGATCAGATCCATATTGGCTCTCTTAATAAGTTGGGCCAATTCTCTTGTAGAGATGGAGTAGTCGACGTCAGGATTGTCATCCACCTTAAACTCGTCTCGCTGGCATTCGTATTTTTTTGCCAGGCAGGGCATGATCGACACAACAACCATATCCTTACGATTTACACTGATCTTTTCGGCAAAATATGTTTTTGTGATTGCTCCGAACATTTGTTGAGGTGACCTGGCTGTAGAAGGTACATCAAGAAGATCAGTAAATTGTTGTTCGAAGAAATTAACCCAGCCCGGACAACAAGATGTAAGAATCGGCAATTTCACATTCTTATTTCCGTTCAGATGCCTGGTAAGTCTGTCAAGAAGCTCCGAACCTTCTTCCATGATGGTAAGGTCGGCAGCAAAATCGGTGTCGAATACATATTTAAAGCCAAGACGGCGCAGGGCAGTAACCATTTTACCGGTTACCGAAGTTCCGGGTGCCATGCCAAATTCTTCTCCCAGAGCAGCACGCACTGCAGGAGCTGTTTGAACAAGTACTGTTTTTTCAGCCCTTGGAATTTTTGCCGGAACATATCTTGCATATAGTATTCACCGGCTGAATCTTAGCATAGTGTTCATTTTTGCCATTAATCTGCCCGACAGATTTTGTTCGGGTTGAAACACAAAAACTCAAACTTGCCTGCCAGCCACGGGCTGGCAAACCCTCCATAGGCGGGTAAACCGGCAGGCAGGGATACACCAAAATGCTCACTTTCAATAATTGATCTATTGTATGATAGATTTCGAACTAACGTTATTTTAACAATTCATCAATGAATTTATCAAAACCATCTCCTGTTTTTGCAGACAATTGCAAGAGCGGCAATCCTGGTACAACTTTATTCAAATTAGCACGGAATTCTTTAACATTGAAATCCAAATGTGGCAAAAGATCTGTCTTGTTGAGGACACAAATCTGGGAACTCTGAAACATAGTGGGATATTTCAGAGGTTTATCTTCTCCTTCAGTAGTGCTGGCAATTACAATCCTGGAGTTCTCACCAAGGTCAAAAAGGGCCGGACAAACAAGGTTGCCAACATTTTCGATAAACAGCAAACTGTTTTCCTGAGGGTTGAGGGATTTTACCGCATGATTGATCATGTGCGCATCGAGGTGGCAACCGTTTCCCGTATTGATCTGGATAGCTTCTGCACCGGCAGCTTCAATTCGTTTTGCATCGTAAGAAGTCTGCTGATCGCCTTCAATGACATATATTTTTTTTGAGGAACTCATTTGATTTATTAATCTTTCCAGCAAGCTGGTTTTGCCGGAGCCGGGAGAACTAACCAGGTTAAAGACCATGATGTTTTTTGCTTCAAAGAAGCCTCTGTTTCGTTCAGCAAGAAGATTGTTTTTCGATAATATATCTGTTTCAACCTGCAAAACTTTTCTGCTTGTATCTTCATGAGAGTGATGATGACCTGTATGTTCATGATCATGTTGATGAGAGTGATCATGTTTATGGTGAGTATGATCCATAACACTTTCCTGGTCCGAATCCCCGTTTACTTTGTAAATCGTAAAACTATCATGTTCTGATCCACATCCGCAAATATCACACATAAGTTATATTATATTTTAGATTACAAAAATAGAAAATTCTGAAGTCATTATTCAGCAATGATTGATTTTACCAGTAGTTCTTTTCCTGCAACAATTTCCGGGCCATAGGAGGAACAATTTGGGCAGGGAGAAAAAAGATCTTCCGGGTGATATGTTTTTTTACAAATTCTGCACACGGCTTTTGCTTTAACAATGATGAGCTTAATTTTTGTATTTTCTAAAACAGACTGAGGTTTTAAGCTTTCAAGAGCCATTTTAAGAGCAGGTATTTCAACGCCGGACAGAGTTCCGACTTCCAGTTGAATTTCAATAGCCCTGCTGACTTTATTTTTTTCTAAAGTTTCTTCTACTATCTCCAGAATATTTTGTGCCAATGAAAATTCATGCATAATATGAAACATTAACAGATTCTTGGCAACATTTCTCCACTAAGCATATCGACTATTCGTTTCCCTCCTATAACAGATTGCATGATTACCCTGCCCGGATGTTTATCTGTAACTTCCCCGGCGATAATGGCATTTTTGCCAAGCTTATGTTTTCGGAGAATCTGTATGATGCATTCGGCTTTATCAGGTTTAACCACCATCATAATTTTTCCTTCGTTGGCCAGGTAAATGGGATCAAAACCATAAAGTTCACAGACTGCACGAACACTTTGTTTCACAGGTAGATCCTTCTCCCGGATTAACATCCCATATACTCTTTTTTTGCAGGTTTCAACCAGTATGGTTGCCAATCCGCCACGTGTAATATCACGCATATAACAAACATTCTCAGGATGTTCCAAAATTCCTTCAATCATTGAGGTTAAGGGTGCAGCATCAGAAAGTATGTTTTCATCCAGAGAGAGATTCTCACGGGCTGCTAATATTGCGATGGCATGATCGCCAAGAGTTCCTGTAACAATTATTTTATCACCTGCCTTTATACTTTCCCGGTTTTTTAAATGATGTCTGCCTTTTGGCACTATTCCAACACCACTTGTGTTTATAAAGAGTTTATCGCACTGTCCTCTTTTCACGACTTTCGTATCGCCAGTAACAATCAGGATACCTGCATTCTGTGCCTCTTTTGCCATAGAGGCAGCAATTTTATCCAGATCATCTATTGGGAATCCTTCTTCAATGATCATACCAGCACTTAAATATTTCGGAATGGCGCCTGACACACACAAATCATTCACTGTCCCGCTTACTGCCAATTGTCCTATGTCTCCTCCGGGGAAAAAAATGGGATCTATAACATAAGAGTCTGTAGTATAGGCAATTTCTTCTCCGTTCAATTGAATACGAGCAGAGTCACTGAGTTCTTCAAGAAATGAATTGTGAAAGTGTTTGAGGAAAACCTCTCTGATAAGTGCATTGCTTAAGCGGCCTCCGCTGCCATGTCCGATTTGTATTATTTTACCACCCATTTATCTATCTGAAATATATTTTGTGTTATTCTATTAATTATGTTCCATTTGTATTATTACTGTTTAATTGTTTAATCGAACATAAAGGATCATGGTACCAAAATCAATTGCCAATGTCCAATTACCAATTAAACAGTTACACGATTCAACAGTTAAACACTTCCCAGCAACCTGCACCCAGTAAACAAAACACAGTCTCAAGTCTTTAGTCTCACATCTTACTGTCTCATATTCTCATCCTCTTAGCTTCCCAACTTCTCAACATCTCAATTTTTCACATTCCGACTTATTTAAATTCTCTTATGGATCGATACTAGAAAGTGCAAATCTATTCTACTTCTTTGAAATTGTAATACGCGTGGCAAGAACCTTCCGATGACACCATGCAAGCACCAATTGGATGAAAAGGTGTACAATCTTTTTCAAACAGCGTGCAATCTGTCGGCTTTTTCAGCCCTTTTAAGATTTGACCACATATACAACCTTTTGGTTCAGGACCGCTTTCTATGTTTACCGGGATTTGTTTTTCCGCATCGTATTTACTGTATTTGTTGTTCAGGCACAAACCGCTTTTTGGAATGATTCCTATGCCACGCCAGTGCTGATCACAAGGTTCAAAAACATCAGCGATCATCTTTTGTGCTTTCAAATTTCCTTCTTCGCTGACCAGTCGGCTATATTGGATTTTCACCCCGCTTTTCCCGTTGTTTATCATCTGTATCAGGAACAAAACTGATTGAAGCAGGTCCACAGGTTCAAATCCTGAAATAACAATTGGGATATTGTATTTTTCGGCAAGGGCCAAGAATATTTTGCTGCCTGCAATTGTACTCACATGTCCCGGGCCAATATACCCATCGATAGGAATTCCTTCCTCGATTAAAGCACTCATTGGAGGTGGCATTACTTTGTGTGCACTGATGATAAAAAAATTATTCAATTTTTCTTCCTCTGCCTTTGTTATTGCTATTGCTGTTCCGGGAATAGTAGTTTCAAAACCTATAGCTGCAAACACGATTTTCTTTTTCGGATTTTCACGAGCAATTTCAAGAGCCTGAAGTGTCGAATAGATAATATGTACATCAGCACCTTTTGCTTTTTCATTTTCGAGAGATGACCAAGTTCCGGGTACACGCATCAGATCGCCATATGTCAGAAATATGATATCTTTCCTTTTTGCGAGGGCAACAGCAAGATCAATGTACCTTTGATCAGTTACACAAACCGGACATCCTGGACCTGAAAGCAATTCAATATTTGAAGGGAGCATGGTATGAATTCCATACTTTCTGATTGCCATAGTATGCCCTCCGCATACTTCCATAATCCGAACCTGTCGAATAGAAATCTTGTGGATTTCAGTCAGCAGAGTTTGTACAAAGCTTTCATTACGGAAATCATCGATAAAGTTCATTCCTCAGATAAATAGGATTGGTTGTTGAATTCCTCCAGCTCTCGCAATGTTTTTATTGTTTCGAGGGCATCTTCTTCACTAATTTTTTCCAGGGCATATCCTGTATGAATAAGCACATAATCGCCAATGCAGATATCTTCCAGCAGCTGGATACCAACGTTAATGGTAGCGCCATTAATATTTGCTTTGGCAAATTCTCCTTCTATTTGAATGATCTTTGCAGGAATTCCTAAACACATAATTTACTTTCGTTTGTTTGCTGCAACAGCAAGTTGTCCCAGAGCTATTCCACCATCATTACAAGGTACTACTTGGGGGTAATAAACATCATATTGATTTTTACGAAGCAAAGGTACAATTTTTTCAGTGACGTATTTGTTTTGAAATGTGCCACCGCTCAATACTACTTTATTTATATTGCTTTCTTTTCTTGCCAGATGAACCTGATACATGGCAATGGAAGCAACAGTATTATGAAATTTGGTAACTATCAATTCAAGGGGTTTGCATTTCTGAATGTCTTTTACAATTTCCTGTATCATTCCCTTGCAGGAAATTATTCTATCGCCTGAAAAAGTATACGATTCATTTGTATGATTCGTCAGATGATTTTCCAGCCGTAAAGGAGCTTCAGCATGGTAGTTGCTTTTGTGACAAATTCCAAGTATCGCTGCAATGGCATCAAACAATCTTCCCGCGCTACAGCAAAGGGGACTATTAACAGAGTGATCGATAGCCTCAATCAGTTGATTTGTTTTTTTTATACCAATCGTTGTGAGGAATGGAATATCAAGATTTTTACAGTTAATGCCGAAAGTGTGATACAAATAAGAAAGGCCGCTTCTCCAGGGTTGTTTTGTTGCCAGGTCTCCTCCGGGTAGTGGTACGTATTCAAAATGGCTGATGCGATTGAATTCATTATAATCGGCAATCAATGCCTCACTTCCCCAAATATTGCCATCCGTACCATAACCTACTCCGTCATAACTTATACCAATGACAGGTTCTTTTATCTTATACTCTGCCATTACTGCAGTTGTATGAGCATGATGATGCTGCACACGGATCAAAGGCAAATTGGTCTCCTGAGCATATTGGGTGGAAAGATAGTCAGGGTGGAGATCACATGCGATTTGATGAGGTTTGAATCTATAAAGACGACTAAACTCTGCTATGTTCTCACAAAAAAAATCATAAGTTTCCATGTTTTTCAAATCACCAATATGCTGACTCAAAATAGCTTGTTGTTCTTTGCCAATGCAAAAGCAATTCGACAATTCCGCTCCGGTAGCAAGAATACCGGATGCATCAAAACCAAGGTCAACTGGCTCGGGAGTATATCCTCTTGCTCTCCGCAGAATCCTTGGGTGTTCGCTGATCACTTTTACTACAGAATCGTCAGCACGCCTGGCAATTTTTCTGTTGTTGATCAGAATTCCTCCTGAAATTTTCTTAAAAGTTTCCAACGCTTTTTCTTCGTTACAAAGAATGGGAATATCAGACTCATTTCCACTGGTAAGTACAATGGCATTTGACTGAAGCTGATCAAACAATAAATAATGCAGCGGCAGATAGGGCAGGAAAACCCCGATTGAATGCAAACCTGAAGTGATGTTTGGCGCAAGAATGTTTTCCATCATTTGATCAATTACCACAATAGGTCTGCGCCAGGATATGAGAATTTCTTCTTCGGCAACGGATATATTGCATATTTCTTTAACTGTTTCAAGAGAGCGGAACATTACGGCAAAAGGCTTTTTTTCTCTTATTTTGAATTTGCGCAGTTCTTCTACAGCCTTTTCATTTGTCGCATCGCAGGAAAGATTGTATCCGCCAAGTCCTTTCATGGCAACAACCTTTCCCTTATTTATATTTCCACCGATTGTTTTTATTAAGTTTTCAAAGTTGTTGTACCTTTTTCCTTTCATGAAATATTCATAAACCGGTCCGCAATCAGGACAAGAAATGGGCTGAGCATGGAATCTTCTATCCAGAGGATCATCAAACTCAGGCATGCAATTTCTGCACATGGTAAATTCATTCATTGTTGAATTTACTCTGTCATAAGGAAAATCATCAACAATGGTAAATCGTGGGCCGCAATTTGTGCAATTGATAAATGGATAATGATTTCTTCGGTTTTCAGAGTACATTTCTTTTAGGCAATCATTACATACTGCAATATCCGGACTTATTTCCGTAATTATTCTATCAGATTGCCTGCTTGGAATAATTTTAAAATCACGGAAGCTTTTTGTTCCGATGGAATGGTAAATTATATCTTTGATGTTTGCTGCAGGAGGTGCTTTTATTCTGATCAAATGTAAAAATGCATCACAATCCTTTGCATTTCCTTCAATGTGTGCGATAACTCCGTCAGGACGGTTAAAGACATATCCTGCCAAATGAAGTGACTTTGCCAGATTGAAGACAAAAGGTCTGAAACCGACACCCTGCACGCGTCCTTTCATGTGAACATGATAAGCCTGACAATTCTTATTTTTTGAAATTCTTTGATTCAAATTTTAGTATCTTGTCAATGGAATTGTTTTTATTTTGCATTTGAAATAAAAGGCTAAACTAAATTAATTATATTAAAAAGTATCCATGAATCTTTCCCCCAGAACAATTGAGAGACTGAGCAAATACCGCAGATTGCTTGAAAAGTATAAAAAACCTGATGGAGAGTATATTTTTTCACATCATCTGGCACGTCTGCTCGATCTGACACCTGTTCAGGTGAGACGTGATCTGATGTTAATCGGGTTAGCCGGAAACCAGAGGAAAGGATATAATATCAGGGAATTGATACAACTCATCGGGAATACTATTGATGAAGAACTAGGTCATAATATAGCCATAGTTGGTATGGGAAATCTTGGCAGAGCTGTTACCAGGTTCATTAGAAAAAACAATACGAAAATGAATATCGTAGCGGGCTTTGATATTGATTCTGTAAAAATTGATGAGGAAGTGGATGGTGTTCCATGCTATCATGTATCAACCATCCACTCTTACATTAAGAAATTGTCAGTTGATATAGCAGTATTGACTACTTCGGCTGAAGCAGCCCAAGACATAACCAATCTTTTGGTTAATTCCGGTGTTCGGGGGCTACTCAATTTTACTTCGGTGCATCTGGATGTACCTTCCAATGTATACCTGAAAGATTATGATATTATGACATCGCTGGAAGAAATAGGGTTTTTTATCAAACATCCTAAAAAGAATGTCTAGTTTTCCAAAGAATTTATTGGTGGAGCATTTCCTGTCTAAAGCCAGGGAAACACACTCATACACTCTTTTTTATAAAATTGACATCCTTTTGCTCCCGGTACCATAAAAACAACGATCAGAATATTACTTGCAAAAACCTGATTTATCCGGAAAAATGATTTGAAGTCTTTTTCATAACATGATTTACAATTTTTTTATAACTTCAATTCAATAATGATCAGAGGGAAGATATTTATTCAATCCATTGTATTGAATTTAAAATAAATCTAAATTCCTTACAGACTTTGGCGATGAAAAATTAATGTTCTATCTTTATTTGTGAAAAAATTAACAAATAACATTTAAATAATTGTAAATCAATAAAATATCTTCTTTTTTATGAAACTCTCATCATTCATTAGGGTTGGTATAAAAACATAAAATTCTCTTTATTATTTACAATAGGCAAATATGATAAAAGTTACTCATAAATATATTATTTTTAGTGGTATTCGTGAACTCTCTTCGGTCGGTTCGCCGCCTGCCTGCCGGCAGGCAGGAACACCGTTAAAAACTAAATAGTGTGAGGCAACAAGAACCAGTAAGATCGATAAGATATAAGCAATAATAAAATGACAACTTAATACAAAGATTTATACTGATGAAGAATATTGCGCAGAAGGTCATTGAGAAATATCGTCACGATAAAACTCGTTTGATGGATATTTTAATAGCTATTCAGTCAGATGCAGGATATATTTCTCCTGAAGTTGTGACACAAATTGCGAATGAATTGGATATGTCGGAAGTTGACGTGGAGCAAACCATTTCTTTCTACCATTTCTTTTCCATGAAGCCTACGGGTAAATATAACATATACCTGAACAACAGTGCTGTGGCAAATATGATGGGCCGGTCAGAAGTTGCTGCTGCTTTTATAAAAGAAACAGGAATTCAATTTGGTGAAGTAACACCTGATGGTCTGATTGGTCTTTATGAAACTTCATGTATTGGGATGAATGATCAGGAGCCGGCAGCCATAATCAACAATCAGATTTTCACAAAACTTACCTCTTTCAGGGTAAAAGAGATTATTCGTGATATTAAAGACGGAAAGAAAGTTGAGGATATGTATTCAGCAAGTTTTGGCGATGGGGCTAACCGTGATAATCTTGTGAAGTCGGTCGTATCCAATAACATCAGAAAAATAGGGCCGGTTCTTGATCCGAATTATAAAATTGGTGATGCCATCAAAAAGATAATTCAGATAACACCCGAAGAAGTGATTACAGAGATAAAACATTCGAATATCAGAGGCAGGGGAGGGGCAGGATTCCCAACCGGACTTAAATGGGAGTTTTGCAGGAATGCAAAAAACGATAAGAAGTATATTTTTTGTAATGCAGATGAAGGTGAGCCGGGAACATTCAAAGACAGGGTAATTCTTACCGAGCTTCCCAGGTTATTGTTAGAAGGGATGGTAATAGCTGGTTATGCAGTTGGTGCTAACGAAGGTATTTTATATATCAGGTATGAGTACAAATACCTGGAAGAATATCTGGAAAAAATACTGGAAGGAGCACGGAAGAAGAATTACATAGGCAAGGACATTATGGGAAAAAAAGGGTTCAACTTTGATATAAGAATTCAGTTTGGAGCGGGTGCTTATGTTTGTGGAGAAGAATCTGCGCTTATTGAATCAGCGGAAGGGAAACGAGGAGAGCCACGAGACAGACCTCCCTTCCCGGTTGAAAAGGGATACCTTGAGATGCCAACAGTAGTAAATAATGTTGAAACATTATGTGCTACGGTGAAAGTAATCCTGAACGGTGGTGACTGGTACAGATCATTTGGTACTTCCGAATCAACAGGAACCAAATTACTGAGTATTTCAGGTGATTGTCGTAATCCGGGCGTATACGAAGTTGCATGGGGATTTTCTGTAAACGATATTCTTGAAATGGTTGGTCATTCAGGAAAAGTGCAGGCAGTGCAGGTTGGTGGTCCCTCAGGAACGCTTATCGGTCCGGATGAGTTTAATCGGACACTTGGATATGAGGATCTTGCTACAGGTGGATCGCTTATTATTTTTAATGAACAGAGAGATCTGCTTGCGGATGTTGTTTTGAACTTTATGGATTTCTTTGTTGAAGAATCATGTGGTAGCTGTTCTACATGCCGGATCTTACCCAACGTTTTGAAAAAGAAACTTGAAAAGATTTTAAATGCAAGGGGAGTTGAACAGGATATTATTGATATGGAAAACTGGGGTAAATTCCTCAAAGCCAGCAGATGTGGATTAGGTCAGACAGCAGCTAATCCTATTTTGTCGGCCATTAAGAATTTCAGACCACTTTTCGAGTCAAAAATCCAAACAAGAAAAGAATATGATAGCGGTTTTGATCTTTCAAGTGCTGTAAAAGAAGCATGTGAAGTTACCGGACGTGTACCAAATATTTAATAATACAGATTATGAATCAGGTAGTTAAATTTACTATTGATGGAGTTGAATGCATGGCAGCAACAGGACAGTATATTATTGATGCTGCCAAGGAAAATGGAATTTTTATACCAACCTTATGCAATTACAAAGGAGTAAAACCTAAGGGAAGTTGCAGAATTTGCACCGTAAAAGTGAATGGAAGGTTAATGACGGCTTGCACCACTCCTGTAGTTGAGAAAATGGAGATCGAAAACAACTCAGAGGAAATACAGGAACTCAGGAAAGCGATAATAGAGCTTTTATTCATTGAAGGGAATCATTTTTGTCCGGCCTGCGAAAAAAGCGGAAGCTGTGAATTGCAGGCCCTGGCATACAGGTATCATATGATGGTCCCCCGGTTTCCATATTCATTTTCGCAGCGGGAAGTGGATGCAACAAATCCAAAGTTGGTGAAAGATCAGAACAGGTGTATATTGTGTAAAAGATGTATAAGAGTCATAAAAGATGAGAAAGGTCGCTCAATTTTTGCATACAAGAAGAGAAGTCGTCACGTTGAAATAAGTATCGACCCTAAAATTGGAAAAGACTTGTCAGATGAGACAGCGCAGAGAGCTATGGATGTTTGTCCTGTTGGAGCTCTTCTGGTCAGGGAGGTTGGTTTTGAAATTCCGATTGGCGAGAGGAAATATGACAATGAACCTATCGGAAGTGATATTGAGAATATGAAATAAAAACAAAAGTGTCAAAAGATAATAATAATGAGTAAACCAGTTGTTGCCACTACTTCATTGGCAGGTTGTTTCGGATGCCATATGTCGCTGTTGGATATCGATGAAAGAATTCTGGATCTTATTGATCTTGTTGAGTTCAATAAATCACCCATTAACGATATCAAGAAGTTCACAAAAAGATGCAATATTGGCCTGATTGAAGGTGGATGTTGTAACAGTGAGAATGTTCATGTATTGAAAGATTTCAGGGAACATTGCGATATACTGATCTCTGTTGGAGAATGTGCCATTATGGGAGGTCTGCCGGCTATGCGTAATGGGATTCCTATTCGTGAGTGCCTTGAGGAGGCATATATTAATGGACCAACTGTTCAAAACAACACAGGAAAAATTATTCCAAACGATGCCGAGATACCCATTTTACTGGATAAAGTTTATCCTTGTCACGAAGTAGTGAAAATGGATTATCATTTGCCGGGATGCCCTCCAAGAGCAGATCTTATTTGGGAAGCCTTGGTTGCTTTGATTACCGGCAATGAGATGAAGCTTCCATACCAGGTTATTAAATTTGATTAATGTTGAAATATGGGACAGAAAATAACTATTGAACCTGTTACTCGTGTTGAAGGACATGGCAAAGTAACTATTCATATTGATAATAATGGAAATGTAACCCAAACAAGGTTACATATTGTTGAATTCAGAGGTTTTGAAAGATTTGTCCAGGGAAGACCCTATTGGGAAGCTCCGGTTCTGGTTCAGCGTCTTTGCGGCATTTGTCCTGTCAGCCATCATTTGGCAGCAGCGAAAGCATTGGATGTTATTGTAGGTGCAGGAACAGGTGAAGGCTTAACACCTGCAGGTGAAAAGATGAGGCGGCTTATGCATTATGGGCAAATATTTCAATCACATTCCCTGCATTTTTTCCATCTTGCATCACCCGATTTGCTTTTTGGAATCGATGCTGATCCTCAAAAAAGAAATGTTCTGTCTCTTGCTCTGGAAAACAAAGAGCTTGCTGTTCAGGGTGTGATGATGCGTAAATTCGGACAGGAAATTATTGAGGCCACAGCAGGTAAGAAAATTCATGGAACCGGGGCTATCCCTGGTGGGATCAACAAACATTTGTCGTCCTTCCATAAAAAACGATTTCTTGAAGGTGATTCACCTATGAACATCAAAACGATGATTGAATGGTCTGTTGCAGCTCTGGAGTTTTTCCATGACTATCATGAAAAAAACAAAAATATAATTGATGAATTTGTTGAATTTCCTTCAAGCTATCTGAGTCTCGTAAGAAAAGACGGTGCGCTTGATTTGTATCATGGTGTTCTCAGAGCAAAAGATCAGGATGGGAATATTATTCTTCATGATGTGGATTACCAGGATTATCTTAAATACATTGATGAAGAAGTCAGGAATTGGAGTTATATGAAGTTTCCCTATCTGAAAGAATATGGGAAAGAAACCGGCTGGTATACTGTGGGACCACTGGCCAGGTTAAACAATGTGGATTTTATTGATACACCACTTGCTCAGAAAGAATTTGAAAAATTCAAGTTTTACAATAACGGTAAGCTAAGTCACAGACCCATGCATTCCCACTGGGCAAGGCTGATTGAAATATTACACTCAGCCGAAAAAATGGAGGAACTACTCAACGATCCTGACTTAATGGAAGGTCCGCTCACCAAGAAAGGGAAGAAACAATCCGAAGGTGTTGGTTTGCTTGAAGCCCCTCGTGGCACTCTGTTTCATCATTATAAAATAAACAGCTATGATCAGATTGAGATGTGTAACCTCATTGTTTCTACAACAAACAACAATCAACCTATGAACAATGCGGTGAATCAGGTGGCTGTTAAAATGATGACGGGCAAAGAGGAAATCTCTGAAGCTATGATGAATGCTGTTGAAGTTGCGATCAGGGCATACGATCCCTGTTTGAGTTGTGCAACACATGCATTGGGTCAGATGCCCCTGGAAATCTCATTGTTTAAGGGTGACCAATTGATTGATAAGAAACAAAATCGCTGAAATGCGAAATAATTTTCCCCGTATCCTGGTCTATGGGTACGGGAATCCGGGAAGACAAGATGATGCATTAGGTATTTTGCTGGCAGAGGCGATCGATATCTGGGCCAGGGAAAACAATATTTCCCGATTGGAAACAGATCAAAATTATCAGCTTAACATTGAGGATGCTGATAAAATTGCTCACTACGATCTTGTTATTTTTGCAGATGCGTCAGTAGAAGATATTGATTCTTTTCAGATCGATGAGGTAGTGCCCGACACAAAAATAGATTTTACCATGCATTCCGTTACACCTTCTTTTGTTGTTGGATTGTGTCATGAAGTTTTTACAGGAAAAACAAAGGTATACCAGTTACAGATAAAAGGATATGAGTGGGAATTTATGAATAGTATAACCAGAAATGCTGAAAATAATCTTATTTCTGCTATCGCTTTTTTGAAAAAATTCATACTAAAGAAAATAAATTCCGAAAATTAAATTATGAACTATTTTTTCTCAGTTTTCTGATCCTTGCAAGAAAAGCCAGGATGACTTTTTTCTCTGTTTCTCATGTAATTCTAAGGGAACTTTTTCTGTATTTTATTATTTGTCGATGTATTAAATACTTATTATATTGCATAGAATTGGAAAAGGATCTATTATTAGCTTTTTATCAAACGTGTCGTTATGAATACAGAAAGTTGGGAAGGGAAAGTTATTCTGGCGGTTGAGGATGATGATGTTAGTCTGGAATTTTTAAAGGAGTTGTTTGAGCCTTATAAAGTTAAACTTCTCTCAACAAACAACGGTCAGTCAGCCATTGATATTTGCAAATCTGAAAAACAGATAGATCTTGTTTTAATGGATGTTCAACTTCCTGTTTTGAATGGGAAAGAAGCCATGAAACAGATTAAATTTTTTCGCCCTGATTTACCGATCATTGCCCAGACAGCATTTGCCATGGCCGGAGACAGAGAGATGTATATTGATGAAGGTTTTGATGATTATATACCAAAACCCATTAATGTTGAACAACTGCTTTCCTCGATCGATCATTTTATTGGATAACAATCATAGTTTTGTGCATAACTCTTGATTGCAAATCATCTAAAAACTTCTTAGATTTAGCCGCTGGTATGTTTATAATTAAAGACTTTCTTATGAATTTGAAAAAATTAATTCCTGCAGCATTCATTTTGATATGCTTTCTTTTTGCATGCAAATCAAACAGGAAGTATAATCAGGTTATTGAGTTGGATAGTATTAATTTATCTGATTCAATAAATGTGATCAGTCCATTGGATACTGTCGGTGAGGGGCTACCTATCTTCTACAATATGTATCTTTCAGTTGAATTGTCTTCTTTGTTTGAAAGTGCAGGTGCTATATTTACTTCCGAACTGATGAACAACACGGACAAAACATCCGAGTACATTACCAGTGCACAAAAGGCAGTGAACCTTGGTATATATGCTGTTGACCTTAGCTATGCAAAAGTTTTTGATCAGGTTGAAATTGCAGGAAGATATTTTAATGCAATGCAACAATTGTCGCGGGAACTTGGAATACCTGGCGATTATTTTGAAAATACCGCAGAACGATTTGAACGAAACATAGCGGATAAAGATTCATTGATCAAACTGGCAAATGAGGTGTATTATACAACCGAAGATTATCTTAAGAAAAATGAGAGATATACAACAGCTGCAATGATTATTATGGGAGGATGGATTGAAGCAATTCATATAGCTATTGATGTTGCCATTGAAAGTCGAGATGCAAATATTATTGAAAGATTAGTTGATCAGAAATATTCATTAAATAACTTGATGCTCATGCTTTCTGAGCATAAAAGCAATGAAGTGGTAAAGGAATATCTTAATCAACTATCTGTTGTAAAAAAAGAATTTGATAAAATTGACGTGGATTTTAATGCTGATTTTGATGCTGATACTAAAGAAGGAGAGGAACTTATCAATCAGACAATTAAACAGATTGATGAATTCAGTGGCATTGTTAACGATTTCCGCGACCAGTTGATCAATTAACTTCTGTCATAGAAAAATCAGTATTTTTTATTTGAACATTTTCAACAGGCAGAAGGTATTATCATACCAGATATTTTTTCCTGCAACTATGTTAGCAATTGACCGGTTAGATTCTTTATTTGTAATGAATTGAGCAGAGGGTTATTTAATTCACTTTTAGCGAATAAACTTAGTATTCCATTCCAAATTATTATTTCTTTATTTGAATAATTTAACTAACTTAATGCCAAAGCTATTAACACGCTAGATATTAATATTGAATTTCAGCGTAAATGGATAAAGACCTAATTTTTATTCAGACCATCCTCTCTGATGAAATGATTAGCCATGGTTTTCCACTGGTTTATAAAGGTCCTCTGAATCATCAAACCATGAAATTTTTCACTCGCATGGCAGAAGAGAAAATTTCAAAACGCTGTTCCGATTCATCCATAAAACGAAAAATATTCCACGTTATGGTTGAAATGCTTCAGAATATAACCCGCCATTCGGCTGATTATGACGAACGTGGTAGCGGCAACGGGATTTTCGTTATCGGTGAACGAAAAAATTATTACTATATAATAACCGCCAATGTTGTTAAATCATCAGAAGTGCGTGAACTCGAAGACAGTATTGAAAAGTTAAATAAAATGGATAAAGATGCACTTGATGAGTTACATAAAGACAAAATGAAAACAGGTCAGCTTAGTTCAAAGGGAGGAGCAGGACTTGGTCTTATTGATATTTTAAGAAAAACCGGTAAAAAATACAATTATCAGTTTTTACGTCTCGATGAAAAATATCATTTTTTTGTATTAAAATCTTCTATCAGTATGGATTCCCCATATTAGAATCATTCTTTGGTATTCGGAAAAGGTTAATTTTTCATAGATTTTATGACTATTTCATTTGTTATTGTTATTTTTGTAACAGTAAATCCGAGAAATTGATTGGATCGATTTCAAAGAACTCCTTAACAGTCTGATCTAAAGGTACATATCTGATGGAAAAGAGAATTGGCGCAGTCATTATTTTGGTTGAAAACAGAGATTTTGTTGATAAAATAAATGATATTTTATCAACCCATGCTCAAATTATCCTTGGACGTCAGGGTGTGCCTTTGCGTGATAAAGGAATCAGTATTATCAACTTAATTGTTGAAGGTACAACTGATGAAATCAGTTCTCTGACTGGTAAATTGGGAAGACTTCAGGAAGTTCAGGTGAAATCGGTACTGACGAAATATAAGTAAATAGAATTTTCTGACTAATTCATAGAATATGATTTTTAATCCTGAAAAATACAGTATTCCTGATGAACCGGGAGTGCCATTTATTGATCCTCATGAGATAAATCAGTACCTGAGCCGGGAAAGATCGGATACTGTCAGGATAAAGGAGATAGTAGAAAAGGCAGTTGGTAAAAACCGTTTGAATTTAAGCGATGTTGCCTGGCTTATTCATGCTGACAATCCTGAGCAAGCAAACCAGCACCCTGCACCCAGTACCCTGTTAAAACTACCTCCAGGGGCTCCATTCCATAGTTAACCGGTTACGTTCACGAGTTTTTCCGGTGGTATTGTTTACCTGGTAATAACTAACTCCATCATCTTCAAACAGGCAGGTAATTGTTTCGACTTTTTGCCTGGTTTTTTCAGGGTAGTAATTCACAAGCAGGGTTTTGCGCACGATCCCTTTATTCTGGTATACATACCGGCTTACATAACCTGATTCATTTACCTCCACAATGGTTTTCCAGTTTTCTGAGTTTTTATTATTGACAAAAGAGACACTCTTAAGGTTATTGTCACTATCAAATTCATAGGTAAATTTGCCATCAGCAAAGTCATTTGCCGGATCGGTCGTTCGGGTGAGCATATATGAGTTTCCCGGCCTTTGTATTGTAAAAGTCATGTTCGTGCAAACCTTCCTTTTATCCTGAGCTTTCTCTCTGTCGCAAAAGTTTGTTATCTGGTATCGGGTCAAATGACCGGTTGCATCGTATTCAAATTGTTTAACCTGTGTTAAATGTGTAAATAAATATGCTCCTTTTTGGTATTGACCTGTTGCCTGATAAAACTCGAAGTACCTTTTAATCTTAATAGCTTTTCTTCTATGATCAAACCATACCGAATCAATTGGTATTTTGTATTGCTTTCCTGAGGATTTACTGACAATCGAACTTTTACTGCTGATAATTAAAATAGTATTGCGTGTGTTGTAAGCAAACGAACAACTTAAGCCCGGAGCCTTGATGGCCATGATCTTGTTTTTTATTGTGTCAATGCTGAGCTTTATTGGCTTATCTGATAAATTCATAACAGATTTCCAGGGTGCATAAGGCTGATCGATGGTAAATGGCAGGATGAGGCTTGTATAATCGCTAAGGATTGAATCTCCAACAATTTTTATTGTGTTGTTAGTTACTATTACATCTTCTGAAAAGGTTTTCAGCGAAGCTTCCAGCAGAGGTGGTAATTCATTTTTCAGAAAAGTCAAAGAATCAAGTATTTCTTTTCTTCTTTGAATGGAATCCCGCACAAATTTTTCACGGGCTAATATGGAATCCTGTATGAATTGCAATCGCACTGAAATAGAATCCCGGATAAATTGTAATCTGGCATTAATGGAATCCTGATTAACTCCTTTGAGAGTATCAGACGATTCCCTCATAAGGTCCGTATTCTGATGTTTTTCTGAATTCGGTCGATAAAGGTTTCTGCCTCGCAAAGTATCCGTACCCGATTGAGCACAAATAAAATTCAGGCTTAACAAAATGACAAAAAAAACAAAGAATGTCTTTTGTCTGATCATACCAATATTCATGGATTTCATTTTGCAGGTTTTGATTTATAAATATAACTATTCAAGATAACAATTTTTTGCAACTCCATGGTTTATTAAATTCTTAGTTTGCAATTGCCGATTATTTTATTTGCATTATGAACAATTTCTGAAACAGAAGGATCTTTTGCAGCAATTAATGATTCAAATTTATCCAATACATCATAAAACAAATTCCATCCCTTTCTTTCAAGTTCTGCCTGTATTTTAAGGTCACTTTTATTACCGGCAACAAATTGTATGGCTTTCTCAAGTCGCCTGGAATTCTCAGTTAAAAAACGATTCCCCTGGTTTTCTTTGCCTTCTTCATAAAACTCTGCACCTTTAAGAGCAAATCGTAACATACAAACAGTAATAGGAATACGCGAAACAAAACATCCTGTAAACGGATCGATTATTTTTTTCAGTTTACTAACATCTTTGCAAATGATCTTTGCATATTCGGTAAAATATAGCATACGGATATAATCGCCGATAATATTGCCAAATTCTGCAGCCTTTAGTGCCTCCCGGGCAAAGGCTTTCTTATCATGCCGCATGATCAATCCGTCTTTGTGGAGATATGCCAGGCGGGGAGTACTATTATTTGCCAGTACAGAAAGAATATAACACTGGTCTTCGGCACGACCTATAAAGGAAGGTGTGAATGGACGATGTTTTCTAAGTGCCTTAACAAGTATTCCATTTGTACCGCCAGTAACATGTATACGTTCGATGCATTTTTCCCTGCCGTCAATTTCTGCATTTTCTTTATACCTTGTCATGAGTTCTCCTTCTGTCGAAAGTGCCATTAGCATTTTGCTGAAAAAAATATTCGCTTCTTTGTCAGGTATTTTATCAGGAAAAGTTACATCCGGCGTATACAAACTTTTGTGAATGTCTTTTTCATTTACCAGAGCACCTGCGATCATGTCCAGTTCAACTTCTTCGCTGTTTTTGGCTATTCCTGTCGCGCCCCAAAGCGGTGTTTTAAAATGTTCAAAGGCTGAATACCCTGTTTGTTCTATAAGCTCCTTCTGTGCAAAAACCTGGTCCAGGTCTATTTTAAAGGTAGCTTTGATTTTTGGATCTATCAGCACATTCCATATCGCAGATATGGCTTTCAAAAAACTATAATGGCGACCATATTCTCCATCAACTCCTATCATTTGAAGAAGTTTTCTCATTTCTTCTCTATCACCATCTTTTTCAGTGATTTTGAGGAAAACATCTTCAATCAGCAACTGGGTATCATTTTCAGTGAATACGTATACTTCCAGGTTTTTTAATTTGCTATGATCCTGTAATTCCCGGGCAATGTAATCTTTGGCAATTTCATGCAAACCATTATGGGTTACCGAAACTGATAAAACACACTTCACCTTATTTTTCTTCAGATTTCCCCGATCACGTTCCTCATCCAGTGATTTGTCCAGTTTACTCAATCCATAAAGGATTTCATTTGCTTCAGGTGATACACCGATCTGAACCGGATGGTCGTACCAGAACAATTGAGGTTCGTTCAAAGTTTGTTTCAAAGCTTTTCTTAATTCTGCGTCGTACTCCAACTTACTGATATTCGTATTTTTATTGGGTATACCCAATAAAACATTTGAGGTAAACAGTATTTCGTGACCAGGCTCTTTGATAGAATCCGAATTTGTCTTTTTGATCCTGACTATTCTTGATTTCCGCAAGTTTTCTGAATGATGAAGGTGATTTCGAAAAACACCCACACCCTCAGGAAAGAATAACTGCCAGACTTTTTCATGAAAAATACCATCTTCTGTTGAAGGTGCATTTTTAAGATAAGCTTCGAGTTCTGTTAAAGCACGTTGAAAGTCTTTGTGATTTCGTTCGGCAAAAACTATTTCGTTTTCAATATCGGCAAGTCGTCTGAGATAAAAATCAGACAATTCATTTAAGCCTGAATCGCTGTAGTTTTTTTGTAATGCTGCAATTGCCAGGGAATAAAGCGGATGGTCTGTCCCCGATAAACAAATCAGGAATGCTGCGTTCAGTTTGTTTGCAGGTGGAATTTCCGGATCAGAAATCAATCGGTCAGCATCGCAAAGCAGATTTTTAGGCCGACAGAACAGGCTGTTGATGATATATTGAAATTTCTTTGAAATAGCAAATTACTTTAAGAATTACAAACGTAAATATATAAAATTAGCTTTGGAGCCAGACAGAAAAACCAACTGATGGATTTTCTTATCAGAGAATGATTTGAAATGCAATATTTAACCAGTAAACAAAATAAGATTAAGTAACATTTCTCATCGAATATGAGTATAAAATATCGAAAAGATATTGGATTATTCATTACTCATCACAGATCAATTGAACAAATACCAATCCTTATATTTAAGCCGACAGTTTATTTTAGCGCCGGAAGAGATAAATGAGAGCTTTCATTGCAACAAATATCCTTTATCAAACGGATATATACTGTATTCTCACAAAAATCTTCCTGTAACCATACAAACCAATCGAAATGATTTTGTCCTGTTATTGGGAAATATTTTCAGTTCACTTGATATTCATGCAACCAATAAAAGTATTATTTGTGAATTGGCATCTTATTCTATTGAGGAATTATTGAGTAATAAAATCAAATATTATTCCGGCAGGTATGTAATTGTTGTTAAGAATAAAAAGGATTTATTTTTGCTGAATGATGCTTCAGCCCATCGCAAGGTATATTATACAAAAAATACGGATAAGATTTGGTGTGCTTCTCAACCGCATATTCTGGCTAAATTATTAGGTATAAAGATTTCTAACAATCCGGAAAAATCTAATTTTTATAATTCGAGGCAATTTCTGGACAGAGGGCTTTGCGGTATACTAAATGATACTCCTTATGATGAAATCCTGCAATTAACCCCAAATAAGCTTTTAAATCTGCATACTAAAAAAGTTACAAGGTTCTGGCCTGCTGATAAAATTTCAGTAAGCCCCATTGCCTCAGTGTACAAAGAAAGCGCGAAATTATTAAAGAACATCATCACAAATGCTTCCGAAAGGTTTGATTTGATGTTGCCGGTGACTGCAGGAAGAGACAGCAGATTATTATTAGCTGCTTCAAAGGAGGTCCAGGATAAAATTCTATTTTACACGAACAAAAACAATTACGAAAAACAAGATCATTGCGACATTAAAATTCCAAAAAAAATATTTAAGAACATTGAATGCGAGCATCATATCATTCGCTATGATAATGAATGCCCTCAGGAATTTGAAGATATTGTAAAGAAAAACATCTTGTTTTCTTATAACAAATACAATACCCTGTTTTATCAGGTTTATTATAAACAGTATCCTGATAGATTAAATATGCCGGGAATTTGTGGCGAGATCACATACAAGTGGGCTAATCGTGGTATAAAGAAATATGACGGATATAGTTTAGCAGAGTTTTTTCATTTTCATAACAATGAATATGTATCAAAGCAATATCAGATATGGCTTGATGAAGTTCTTGAACTTTGTAACAAGTGTAATATTCCGCCACTGACATTGTTCTTCTGGGAAGAAATAATTAGCAACTGGGCAATTCATATCTCACAGATGAAAGATATCGCCCAGGATGAGTTTTATCCTATGAATTTTACTGCTCTTCAGGAAATCCTGTTTTCTGCTCCCATAAAATATCGTGATTATTACAGCAACTACTTGTTTAAAGGGTTGATAAACTATATGCGGCCTGAAATAGCCGGGATAAGTTTTAATCCAACCTGGAAATTTAAATTGATTATTTTAATCAAAAAGTTAAGATTATACCCATTCGCTAAAAAAATTAGTTGTCTGTTCCACAGTTAATGTGTACACGCAATAAAGATTTTTCTCGAACAGAAGAAATGAATTTCGTAATGAATTTGAAGTGCAAACCTCATTTTTATCCCGTCTGTTTCTTCTTCATATTCCATTACGCCGGGCCACAGAGGAGGCATTAACTTTTCCTTCCATTCTGTAAGTTTAAACAGCAATTGCTTTACAATTTCCGGAGGTTCAGTTTTCAGATCAATGAAGTTTATTTTTATGTAATGTGGTCTTTTTAAGGTGATATTATACATCATTAGCCTTTAACTATTTAGTCTATATGTTTTGAAATTACAATAAGATAAATTATTAAATAAACAGAAATCGATACGTTTATAAAACATTCTATTCTCAAAGACAATTTCATTTTCAATTCACAGAGCAAAAAGACAACATCATGTAAGTGACAGGGTGGGGGAATATTATCATAATAAAACCTGAGTGTTAATGATCTTTATATATAATTTAATTCCTTAAAAATGTAAAAAAAATGATACAAGATTTTAAAAAATTCCTTAGCAGAGGAAACGTTGTCGAAATGGCTGTGGGTTTAATTATGGCCCTTTACTTTGGTGCTATTGTGAAATCCCTGGTCGATCATATCATTATGCCTCCTATCGGATTGTTATTAGGAAATATAGATTTTTCGCAATTAAAGGTTGTGCTGACTGAAGCCACAATGGAAGGTGGTGTCGAGGTGCCTGAAGTAGCAATAAGTTACGGTTTGTTTATTAACGCGATTATTACATTCCTCATTGTTGCTTTCTGTATCTTTCTGATTGTAAAAGCCTACAACAGGATGAAGGAAAAAATGGAGAAAAAAAAGGAAGCAGCACCTGCAGCACCTTCAAAAGAAGAAGCACTGTTGACCGAGATCAGGGATCTGCTTAAAAAGAACTAAGCCGGAAGATTTTGAAAGAGGAATGCGAATTGCTTTTAAATACAAATTCGATGAGGAAATTACAGCCGATCATATATATCTGATCAGAAAAAAGGGTCTGAAAATTCAACTCTGGGTTGTAAATGAAGATGATATTATCGAAGAAGCACTGTCTATCAATCCGGATTTTATACAATCCGATAATATAGATTTTTTCCTTTCTTTATCAAGTGATTGATGATTTCCTTCTCATGAAAGGAGAAATACTTTTTTTTTATTCCTTCAAATTTGCAACAATGCTTTTTCCTGAGAAAAGCTGTTCCATTTTCTCCTTGTAATATCGGTCTGTGATCAGTTTTATTTTTTTTGTATTTGAAGAGCCGGAGGGATCAATGCCGCCATCTCTGCCTTCCACATTGTTTTCCGCTTTGAGTGTTCCTGTACCATCAAATACCTGCAGCCTGAAATTCCATATCATTTCCGTGGCGACTTTCATGTGCCATGGTCTTGTATCATTTCTCCATTCATCAATGATTACCAGTATCAGTTTATCGGCATTTGTTGCTTTCAATTTATCGGTTACCTCTGCTGCATCCATTTTAAAACCGGTTGACACCTGTGATACTTTTGCTCCTGTTTTTTGAATGGCATTGCTGATGGTAAGCGAAACATCATCAGCGAAGGGATTTCCACTCTCTGTCTGGATAGGAAATGCAATGACAGTTGTAGAGCGTATATACCCGACAAATTCAGGTCCCTGGTTTTGGTTCGTAACAACTTCCCGTTTGTCAAGCACAGCTACTGCATAAGTAACATCGCTGTTTACCTCTATTTGAAGTTCAATATTCCGGTATTCAATTGTGCGTTTGGCTTCAGAGGGGAAATGAACGACCATTAGGGATATAAGTAAGATGAATGATTTGATAAGGTTCATAATTAATAAAATTTCAGGTTATGATTAAGGTTTAATTTAAGGCAATAAATATAGGAAATAATGATTGAATTTTGGAGGTCTTATTAAGGTTTTTTGCTAAGAACAAATGGCAGGCAGTTATAAAGCCTTTAGGGCTATTTCTTATTCAGGAGGAGAGAATTTGATTCGCAAAGTTACAGTTTGTGTTGAAGGTGTTCCGTCAATGGTTCCGGGTTCCCATGCCGGCCCATCCTTAAGCAAGCGAATAGCTTCCTGTTCAAAATCAGTTCCCGCACTTTTCACTGCACGAATATGGGTAATGTCCCCTGAAGCAGTAACTTCGAATTCTAACTTTACTACCTGGGCTTTGTCAAATTCCGGTATATTTTCATAACGAATATTCTCTTTTATGTATTCTTTATAATTCATCATGCCGTCAGCCGGTTTTGGTACCACGATCTGGGCAAACTCTTCCCGCGATTCGAGATCTTCTGATTCAATCGTAGCTACTGCGCCGGTCAGATCACTTTTTTTCATGGTTCCGTATCCAACTACAACTACTTCTTCCAAAGCGATGATATCTTCTGTAAGGTTTACGGTGAGATTTTTGTTGTCCGAAATTTCTATTTCTTCGCTTTTGTAGCCAAGAAAATCAAATGCAAGTGTGCTTTGTTGATCAGCAGGAATTTCAATACTGAAATTCCCGTCAAGATCGGTCACTACTCCTTTGGTAGTGCCTTTTATTCGTACGTTTACTCCCGGCAATGGCAAATCCTCGCTTCCGGAGATAACTTGTCCCCTGATAGTCAAATTATTTTGTTCAGTATCTTCACTGTACGATAAAGCAGAAACTTCAATTTGTTGTTCAGTCTCTATTTGTTTTTTAAGTGCGATCATATCATATTCAACAGGTATCACCTGAGTTGTTTCAGGTGCTTCAGCTTCCTTCAGATCGCTTTTGGCAATTAATTCACTACTGACAGGTGCAACTATTTCCTGTTCCTTTCTTGTTTGAACTACAATAACATCTTGTTTTTCTTTTAAAATGGATCTTGTAGTTTTTACTTTGGCAGAATCCCCGGTCTTACTCACAGGAGTCGGTATTCCACCGGATGAATCTCTCATGGCAGTTTCTTCTTTCACCTGGTTCTTAAATTCATTCGATTTTTTAATAAGTATTGTTATGCTGCCGACTGCAAATATGAGAACGACAGCTGCAGCATACCTTAGAACAGGAATGATCCTGTTTTTCTTTTTCCCGGTTTTCTGATTAATACTTTTATGAAGCTCTAAAACATCTTCTTCCAGTTCATCAGCACTGACAGATGACATACCTTCAAATGCCTCTTCCTCAAAAACATCCTGCATCATCTCTTTTTCAAGCGCATGCTGTTCTTTCTTCGTTAACAGATCTCTGAAATACCTGATATAACGAGCAAAAGAATTGTAATTGTATTTTTTTCCTTTAGCCATTTTTATTTTCCAGGCAGATCTTTAAGTTTCGTTTTCCATTCTGTATGTAACTTTTAACTTTATTTACAGGGAGCTCCAATTTCAGGGATATTTCCCGGTAGCAATTTTCTTTAAAGTAAAAAAGTACAATACATGCTTTTTGTTCTTTTTTTAGTTTTTCAATACACTCGGCGAGTGCTTTGTTCATATCTTTTTCAGGAGTTTCGTCTAAAGGAGACAACTCAATGGTCGATTCCATAATTTTCTCATCGTAAAATTGCTTAATTTTTTTCGAAGCACTGGTCTTTTTCTGCAATTGACGAAGACAATGGTGTTTGGTCATTACATACAGCCAGGGCCGAAAATTTTCCACAGCATGTTTTTCAATTTCTGTAATGAGCTTTTCAAAGATCTGCATTACGGCATCCTTACTCTCTTCCCTGTCTTTGAAATATTTCAGGCATACTCCGTATACCAGGTAAATATATCGTTGATATAGTATTCCCAGCAATTCAAGATCCTTTGTTGCAAGGTATCTTCTGATGAGTTCTTCATCACTCTCTTTTGTGGTATTTCTATTTTTTTGAAAAAAATCCAATCTTCTAATAATTTGAAATAGAAGAATTTAAATTACGAATTCATTAAAAAATACAAATTCTCCATTACAGTTTTATGGAATCCGCTCAATGCCGGTATCCTGTTTTCAGAAATCAAAAAAAAGAAATTCTTGTCGAACTAAAAATTATAATTATGAAAAAATCAGTTTTATTATCAGTCATTTTGTTGGCTCTGTTAGCATTTGAATATAGTGCTGAAGCCAACATTACCATTAAGGGTACAGTAACCGATGCCGCAATAAGTGATCCTTTACCCGGAGTAAGTATACTTGAGAAGGGGACTTCTAACGGTGTAATTACTGATATCAATGGATACTATTCAATTGCTGTGGGTTCAGAAAATTCTGTCCTGAGTTTTTCTTATGTAGGTTACCTTACCGAGGAAATTAAAATTAAAGGCAGAACAGTTATCAACGTCCAGCTTACTGCCGATGTCCAGGCTCTTGAAGAGGTTGTTGTGGTGGGTTATGGTGTGCGGATGAAGAAGGATTGTACAGGTGCAATAGCAAGTATAAATATATCACAACCTCAGTCGCGATCTTCTATGGTGGCATACGATATGATGTCGATTAATCATAATACTGAGGGTTATTCGACCATTCATGAGAACGGATTTAAAGACGTAAAAGTAAACCCGCTTTCCACATTTTCAATTGATGTGGATGCTGCTTCGTATGCAAACCTCCGGCGTTTTCTGAACAACGGACAAAAGCCCCCGGTGGATGCAGTTCGCATCGAAGAAATGATCAATTATTTTAAGTATGAGTATCCCCAGCCTGAGGACGAACATCCGTTTACAGTAAACCATGAGCTGGCAGAATGTCCGTGGAATAAGGAAAACAAACTTCTTCATGTAGGCTTGCAGGGAAAAGACATTCCTGTCGATAATCTTCCGCCTTCGAATCTGGTGTTCCTTATTGATGTTTCGGGTTCAATGGATTATTATAACAAGCTTCCCCTGTTAAAAAGCGCATTCAAATTGCTGGTGGATCAAATAAGGCCCGAAGACCGTGTAGCTATTGTCGTATACGCCGGGGCTTCAGGACTTGTGTTGTCTTCTACGTCCGGAAAGGAAAAGGAGAAAATTATCGCCTCATTGGATCGTTTACAGGCAGGTGGGTCTACAGCAGGAG
>Ga0307432_1000197_pt1 | contig 50817 bp, 35 predicted proteins | sample SalMarWE160150MG_FD_202158 | JGI IMG/M metagenome (GOLD analysis project Ga0307432, IMG submission 202158) | Salt marsh sediment microbial communities from the Plum Island Ecosystem LTER, Massachusetts, United States - WE1603-150 | ecosystem: Environmental > Aquatic > Marine > Intertidal zone >...
AGGCGGCAGGCCAAAAACGCCCGGAGGCGTAGTTTGCTCTACGTCGAGGACGTTTTTGTGGCTGACAACACCGGCATCGGGCTTTGCAGCCGGCCGCAATAGACTGAGTTATTAGGATAGGCTCTTAATACCTGAAATTGAAAGCTTATCCCGTCTCCTGACTTTTTTACTAACCATTATTCTAAATCTGTTATTATCTAAGACCATTCCATTCTTTTAATACAGGTTAATGATATTTCCCTACGATTCCTTTTGAAACGTTTTTGTCCCATTCCCAGCTTCGTTTCAAGCTTTTCCAGTCCCAACTGTTACTAAATACGAGCAAATAAGCAGTGAGATTGTTCTTGTTGGCATTCAGCTTCTTATGCAGCAGTACCAAAAAGATCTCCGTTTTTGAACAAATAATGCGGTTTTTTATCCGTTCAAATTATGATGTATCTATAAGGTTCTGAAAATAAAGAGCTTATATTGATTCTGTAAAATTATAGGTGTTTTTTCTACAGAATATATTGCCTATTTTAACTAAAGATTTTTCTCATCACTCACCGATACTAATATAACCATCAAATAAGATTGCCTATGTTAACATTGTGAGCTATGCGAGTATATGCAAATGTGCATATAGGAAATATACATAAAGTAGAGAATATGAATGGAGACCAAATCATGTTGAAAGAAGGTGTTTTGGAGCGTTATTTAGAACCACTTTTACGTGGCGACAGAAAAGCATGCCGAGCCGTCATAGAAGAGACCTTACAGAGCGGAGTGCCCGCTCACTCTGTTTATGTCAATATTATATGGCCGATAATGATAGAGATTGAAAAACTGCTGCGTGCGGACAAAATCACTCCTATCCAGGAACATTTAGCTACCCGAATTAACCACACAATTGTCGACCAGCTTCAAAATAAACTACCATGTAAACCAATCAAGAGCAAAAAAGCAGTAGTATGCTGCGCACCACACGAATCGCAGGAGCTTGGTGCACAGATGATGGTAGATTTGTTTGAAAGTGGTGGCTGGGAAGTAAGGTTTTTGGGTGGCGGACTAACTAATGATGATATTCTTGCCTTTATAAACGAATACGGCCCTGATATTCTACTGATGTACGGTATCTCTCCAAAACAAGCACCTGATATACGGCGGCTGGTAGATACGATAAGGGCTATAAATGCTTGGCCGAATATGCGAATAATGGTTTCGGGCGGTCTATTTAACCGTGCTGAGGGACTCTGGGAGGAAGTTGGTGCTGATTTGTTCGCTGAAACAGCCCTTGAGGCGGTCCAGATAGCGTCAACAGAGAATCCAATCCCGCGTTTCGAGCGCAGAACGATAAACCGCAGAAAAAAGAAACAACAAGCAATACCACAAGAGCTGCAAATGCTGGTAAATAATAGCACTTAAAAACAAGCGGTTATTTTGCGTCTTTTTGTAGTTTGTATTCGACGGAGTCGACGAGTGCCTGCCAGGAGGCCTCGATGATGTTCTCCGAGCAGCCGACTGTACCCCAGATATCGGTTTTGTCTCTCGATTCAATTATTACACGCACACGAGCGGCGGTACCGGCTCGGGCATTAACGACACGCACCTTATAATCGATAAGGCGAATATCCTTGATAGACGGATAGAAAACCTCCAGCGACTTTCGTAAAGCTGCATCGAGTGCATTGACCGGGCCGTCACCCTCGCCAACAACATGCTCGACTTTCTCACCGACCTTTAGTTTAACCGTTGCCTCGGTGACAAGATCACCGGTTGCGCGTTTCTCTGTAGTTACAAAGTACTTTATAAGCTTAAAAGAGGGCCTGAACGTGCCCATAATCTTTTTGACCAGCAGGTCAAAGCTTGCGTTGGCGGCTTCAAATTGGAAACCCTCGCTTTCAAGCTCCTGAACGCGTTCAAGTATCTTTTTAGCTAATTTCTTGTCCTGAGCTATCTTTGCCTTTTCGAGCTCTGCCAAGACGTTAGACTTGCCGCTTAGTTCAGATATGAGGAACCTGCGCTCGTTGCCGACAAGCTCCGGAGCGATGTGCTCATAGGTACGTTTGCTTTTTCGCAGGGCGTCAACGTGCAGGCCTGCCTTGTGGGCAAAAGCGCTTTCGCCAACATAGGGCATATTCATCACCGGCGTAAAGTTGCCTATCTCGAAGATAAACCGCGATACCTCTGTTAGTGTCCTAATTTTTTCCGGACTAAGAACTTCAAAGCCCATCTTAAGCACAAGGTTTGGAATAACGGCGCAGAAATTGGCGTTGCCACATCTCTCGCCGAGGCCGTTCATTGTACCCTGGACGTGGCGGGCACCGGCTCGAACCGCAGCGAGCGTATTGGCTGTGGCACAATCGGTGTCATTGTGCGTGTGAATGCCGACTACCAATGGGCCGAACTTTTCGCAGACAGTCTTTGTGATTTCGTTCACTTCATCCGGCAAAGAGCCGCCATTAGTATCGCAAAGCGCCAGCACATCAGTGCCGGCTTCAGCAGTGGCGGCCAGGACCTTCATCGCATATTCCGGATTATTCTTGTAGCCATCGTAGAAATGTTCAGCATCGAATATAATCTCCAGGCCGTGCTTTTTTAGAAACTCGACCGACTCGGCACACATAGTCAGGTTTTCATCAAGCGAGCAGCCCAGCACATCGGTAACGTGCATATCCCAGCTCTTGCCGACCAGAGTGGCAGCTTGAGTTTTGCAGTCGAGTATTGCATTTAGCGAGGCGTCATCGGAAACGTTGGTATCGGCCCTTCGGGTGCTGCCGAACGCTACGACTTTTGAATTCTCCAAGCCGAGTTTGGCCACTTCGGTGAAGAACTGCATCTCTTTGGGGTTAGAGCCGGCATAGCCGCCCTCAATATAGTCGAGGCCAAGGTTATCGAGGCATTTGGTGATTGAGAGCTTATCTTCCAACGAAAAGCTGACGCCTTCAGCCTGCATACCATCGCGTAGGGTAGTGTCATAAAGTTTTATCTTTTCCATATCCTATCTCGTCTATCGCATTTCATGGTCTGGTTCACACTGAGCAAATTTACCCCGTTAGAAATAAGACGCCAAAGGCGATCAACTCACGTTTGACAGGATTTTCTAACGGGGTTTACGCTATTTTCAAGGTTTAATTCTACTATTATTGGGCTGGATGTAAAGGGAAAATGTATCTTGTATTATGCTGACCTAATACGGATTTTCAGCGTATGTACGGTGGAAAAAAAGAAAAATTTTGTAAATTTGTTGAAATGAAATCCATAAACGGTTACAATTAAGGGTTTGTATAAATATTGACCCCGTTGGAAAAAAAGCCCCGTCTTTTGGTGGTGAGGCGCTTTCTAACGGGGTGAACAAGATGTGTATTACAAAGGTGCGTTTTAAATGATACTAACACAAATATTGCAGCCGACTTGCGTAAAGGCTCCGCTACAAAACAAAGACAAGAAATCTGTAATAACCGAGCTGGTGGATTTGCTCAACGATAATGGATTGTTGTTAGACAGAGATGTTGCTTTAGAGGCAGTGCTGGTGCGTGAGCAAACCAAGAGCACCGGCATCGGCTCAGGGATTGCCATACCACACGGCAAATGCAAGGCGGTTAAGGAACTGGTTATGGCAATCGGAATAGCAGGTGATCCGATTGATTTTGAAAGCATCGACGGAAATCCTGTAACAATTATCATTTTGCTGGTGTCGCCGGCTGACCAAACCGGCCCGCACATACAGGCGCTGGCCAAAATAAGCAAACTCATGCTTGATGAGCCATTCAAACAGGCACTTGAAAAAGCAACCTCCCCTGAGGAGGCTTATGAGCTTCTGAGCAGTAAAGAGAATGAATAGTTGTTAGTTCTTCGTTCTTCGCTCATAGTTCATAGACTACGAAGTCCGAAGACATGACAATAATGAGCTAATTCGTCTTTTCCCATAGAATCAAGCCGAGTTCATAGGGATTAACTAAGTCAGTGTGCCTGGGTAAAACCCTCACAGCCACGCCGTGCTGACCGGTTTTTGCGCAGTTCATCGTGCCGGAAAACCAATGTTCACCATCCTGCCCTGAGCTTTCTTTGTAATCCATTCTTACAATTGAGCTGTCTTTAATGTTACCCTGGGTGTTTATAGGGCCGTGATAAAGCTCAACCGAAACATCGTTCGGACTAATCGTCCCGAGCTTGATTAGTGCCTTGACGCTCAATTGTGAGCCGACTTTAAGCTGCGGCTTTTTGCGATTGAGCTGTTTCTCGCCATCGCCGTTTTCGACTTCCATTATGACATCTTTAATGGCAAAGTTGGACCACGCATTTCTCATACTTTTTTTCCATTGTGCGAATGCCTTTGCTTTGGCCATAGTATCAGCGGTTAAATATCGCCATCTGGCGGCAGACGGGCTATAAAATCTTCGCGTATACTCAGCAACCATACGGTGAGTGTTGAACCTTGGCGCTATCCATTTGATGGAATCCTTTACTTTGCGTATCCAGGCCCGCGGCAGATTGTCAGCAGATCGCTTGTAATACATTGGGATAACCTCATTCTCCAGTAAATTGTAAATTGTCTGGGACTCTATCTTGTCCTGATAATCGTTATCCTCGTATCTCTCGCCTGCACCAATGACCCAGCCACAATCAGGTGTATAACCTTCAGACCACCAGCCGTCTAAAGTGCTCATATTTAACACGCCGTTGATCGCTGCTTTCATACCGCTTGTGCCGCTGGCTTCCATTGGCCTGCGAGGACAATTTAACCAAATGTCAACGCCTTGGGTCAAAGCCCTCGCTACATCCATATCATAATCTTCCAGAAATACCAAACGACGCCGGACATTATACTGCGTTGCAAAGTGAACAATCTGGCGTATAATGTCTTTGCCTGCTGTATCCTTCGGGTGGGCCTTACCGGCAAAAATAACCTGGATAGGCCGGCTTGGGTCACTAAGCAGCTTTACGAAGCGTTGTGCATCTTTAAGCAGTAAATCCCCTCTTTTATAGCTCACAAACCTTCTTGCAAAACCAATTGTCAGCACATCAGGGTCAAGTACCTCCTCTGCCTGATTCAATTCGGTATGGTAAGTGCCTCGGCGTTGCATTTGGGCCATAAGCCGTTTGCGTGTAAAAACAATCAACCGCTCTTTACATCTTTGATGTGTTCGCCAGAGTTCCTCATCAGGAACTTGTTCGATTGTTTCCCACACTGATTCAGCAATGGTTTCATCGGACCAGTTCGGCCCGAGATACCTCTGGTATAAAGAATTCATCTCATCAGACAGCCAGCTTCTGATGTGAATGCCGTTCGTAATCGATATTATTGGCACTTCATTAATAGGGACACTGGGCCAGAGACTGCCCCACACCTCGCGTGATATCTGCCCGTGCAGTTTGCTTACACCGTTAATATAGCTGCTAAGACGCATTGCCAGAACCGGCATCTTAAATGACTCGTTATCATCGTCGGGGAGAATCCTGCCCAAGGATAAAAAACGCTTTCTATTTATTCCAAGATGAGGAAAGTAACTTCCAAAATATTTGTCCATCAGCTCAACGGGGAACTCGTCAAGACCTGCTCTTATAAGTGTGTGCATTGTAAATACGTTGCCCGCCCTAACTGCTTCCAAAGCCTCATCAAAAGTCATATTCTGAGCATTTCGCAATTCTCGGATTCTCTCCAGTGCCATAAAAGCAGCGTGCCCTTCGTTTATATGGCAGACAGTAGGAGCAATACCTATAGCTGTTAGGGCCTTTAGGCCGCCAATACCCAACATAATTTCTTGGCGAATTCGCAGCTCCCGATCGCCACCGTAGAGACTGCTGGTAATCATACGGTCCGCTGGTGAATTAGCAGCTATGTTAGTATCCAGCAGATATAGTTTAACCCTTCCGATGTAAGCACACCAAACCTGTGCGATGACACATCTGCCTGGATATTCAACGCTGATGGTCAGGGGTCGGCCACTGTCTTTTCGGACCAGTTCAATCGGCATATTATATATATCATTTTCGAGATAAACTTCCTGCTGCCAACCATCGATGTTTAAATACTGGCGGAAATACCCTTTCTGATACAAAAGGCCAACTCCAACTAAGGGCACACCGAGTTCCGAAGCACTTTTTAGGTGGTCGCCAGCCAAGATACCCAGCCCACCGGCGTAGAAAGGCAGGCATTCGTGAATCCCAAACTCGGCGCAAAAATATGCAATAATCGGCTCGGTGGACTTTGAACAAACTTTTTCAAACCATGCTGGTGCACTAAGGGATGACTTGAGCTTTTCCACAGCTCGCTGCAACTCACATAAGAAGCCCTGATTTTCAGACAAGGCTTCCAATTTTGACTGCGCAACACTACCTAAGAATTTTACCGGATTATGACCGCAAACTAACCATAAATTACCGTCAATGCGCTTGAATAGCTCAACAAGCTCAGGGTTCCAGGTCCAAAACATATTCCTGGCAATAAGCTCAAGGTCTTTCAGGCGGTCCGGTAGAGATGGTAGAACAGTGAAGCTCAATACATTTGGCATTTTGCATCTCCTCTGCGTAAGTCCTTTAATAACAACGACTAACAATTTAAACTAAAAAGCAGCTCATCATCAGCTTATATTTAATCGACAAATCTATTCTCTGGCTTAAAGGGAAAAAAACGGGGCAGGCATTATGTCAAGCAGAGTTTACTCGTCCGATATTATTGCTTCTTTATAGTCCATAGATTCGATATAATCCATAAAAGCATTACAATTATCCAAATCTTGGAAGTTTCTAAATATAGTTTTGACTTATCTCAAAAATAATTGAAAAAAATCAATTTTTTACTTGCAATAATTAAATTGTAGTTTAATATAGTTAAATAAAGGATACATTTTATGAAGTTTATTCTTGAGAAAGCAAATAATAGAATATTAACAAAGGAAAAAGAAAGAGGTGTATGAAAATGACAAGAAAGATTGTAGGTATAACTGGTATCGGTCTCTGGGTGATACTAATTGCGGCTGTAGTAACATTTCAAGGAAAAGCCAATGATAATGAGCAGAAGCTTAAGAACCTTCCTGAAGGCTGGAAGGTCGAGAAATCCTTACTTAGTATCGAAGGAGTAGAAAATGACTAACAAGATTTTCCCAATAACCCCAGCTTCTGCTTTGGCAGACCTAAGTATCTTAGGTATTCTTTTGATAATGCTTGTAGCTTTTATAGCGCTGTCGATTTGCTGTTATCAACATTTCAATCCATTTAGTCGAATCGTTTTCATAGAGCTGTTTTTTATTGTATTGATATTAGCGGTCAGTTTCTTATTTATATATTTCGGCTACTCAGCACGAAATACAAAGTTTATTATAACTGATGAGGATCTCAAAATAAAAGGGGCCTTGTACGGAAGAACCATCGACAAAAATTCATTAGTTACACAAGATGCAAGAATAATAAATCTGCTTGATAATATTACGTACAGGCCCAGAATAAGAACCAACGGCGTTGGGCTTCCCGGTTATCTTGAAGGATGGTTCAGATTGAAAAATAGAGAGAAGGCACAAGTTGTTTACATACCAACGAAAGATGGTTATTCAGTCATGCTAAGTGTTACTGAGCCAAAGGTTTTTTTACGAGAGGTTAGCCAGTTATGAAGCTATTGCCAACAATATGTCCGGCGTGCAACAGTCAACTCAAGGCAAAAAGTCTTATTTGTGAACAATGCCAGACCGAAATACAGGGAGAATACGAACTGCCGATACTAACGAGACTGTCGCCGGAAAACCAACTGTTTATACTTGAATTTATCAAATCAAGCGGTTCATTGAAAGAAATGGCTCGGCTTTTGCGGATGAGCTACCCAACAGTTCGTAATCGTCTTGATGAGATTATCAAGCGCCTCAAACAAGCTGAAAACACTGAGGAAAATAATGGAAGGGAAAAGCTGTGAACGAAAATAACAATCTTATCAAGACTACGTCCGGCAGAAGCGTTAGTCAATGGCTGTTTAATCCTTTTAGATTTGTGGCTGGCTATAAGGCCTTGCTATTGGGCTTGGGGATTATGTTGATAAGCGCATTTATTGGCTCGCTCGGCAATACTCATTTCGATGGTGTCCTGGATGTCCATACGGGTATGGAAGCTCCATTATGGTATTTCTTTGCCGAGGGCGTAATAGATTGGTTATCTTTGGCAGTCCCGCTTTTTTTCTTTGGTTTGATTTTGTCGTCTTCTTCACTGCGAATGATAGATGTTTTCGGGACTCAGGCATTGGCTCGCTGGCCATACTTAATCACCTCCATTGCAATGCTTCCCGATGCCAATCGAAGATTCGGTGTATATCTAATGGCCAGATTTACAACAGGTAATAGCTTGGCGGTCAATTTTACAGATATGGTCGTATTTGGATTTGCCATAGTCATAAGCACTATTATGGCAATCTGGATGGTCGCATTAATGTATAGGGCCTATGCGGTATCCTGCAATATAAAAGGGGCAAAGGCAATCATCACTTTCATTGTGAGTATAATAGGTGCTGAGGCGCTATCCAAGTCTTTGATATTACTGCTGTTGCAGTAAACCCCGTTAGAAAGCAAGGGTGTGGCTTTTAACCCGCCTACGGCGGGTAAACCTTCACCTCGTTAGAAAAATTATTTCTAACGGAGGCAAGCCCTCGCTATGTATTTTTTGCTTCGCCAAATGGCAGGCAGGCAAGCCCGCGCACTCGTCGCGATGCGCCGCGGCGGAAAGAACAGAGCTCTCCTTCTAACAGGGTAAAAAGCCGCACAATCAATAAAACCCTCGTAATCCATAAAATCTATTGTTCGTTACGAAAAAAAAGGCCTGTTTTCACAGGCCTTTTATATACTGCGTAGCTACCTCCGCTTGTGCCGTAAGAAAGCGTTTGAAAAGAACCCATTATTTCCAGGTGGGCAATCGTTGCTTGCGTTCGAAAGTCCTATCAAAGCAGGCATTTCCGACCCGTCAAGACCTGATTTCCCTTAGTATGGGTATCGGTTCTTTCAACACGTCCTTTCATTACGAGCACTGCAGGGGTTAGCCCGCATAAATAATTTATACCAAATCACAATATACAAGTCAAGGAAATAACGCAAAACTGAGCAAGAATGAGCAATTTTTCAATGAACTTCTAAAAAATTAATCGGCCGTTTCATTCCTTTTTCTAAAGCTGAATCTGGGTTTTTCAAAAGGAATAAAGCGTTTATATTATTTGTGCTTGTTATTATCTGATGATTTTTTATACTAAAGTAAACGTGTTTTTCCGTAGTTTTATCAAAACACATATTAAATCTGATGCTATTTAAACCTACAAAGCATTTCAAATTTTTTGCATTTTGTGCACACACTACACAGTGGAGCAAATCATGGCGAGATTACTTGTCATAGCTAATCGGTTACAGTTTAGTATCTCGAAAAGAGCAGGTGAGTTCCAGTTTCGTCCCAGCCCCGGAGGTCTGGCGGTGGGGCTATCCTCACTTCCTGATTCGTATGAGCGTCTTTGGGTAGGCTGGCCGGGGATAGCCAGCGAGAGATTGACCGATGAAGATAAAGACCAAATCAAGAAAAAACTGGCTGCTGAAAATTCTGCACCGGTTTTTTTGTCAAAAAGGCAAATAGACCTCTACTATTTAGGATTTTGTAATAAGACGATTTGGCCTCTTTTTCATTATTTTCCGACCCGTACTGTCTATGAACGGCGTTTCTGGCAAGCTTACTATCAAGTAAACCAGTTTTTTTGTGATGAAATATTGAAAGTCGCTGCAAACGATGACCATATCTGGGTCCACGATTATCAATTAATGCTGCTGCCCAAGCTTATTCGACAAAACCTTACTGAGGCAAAAATAGGTTTCTTTCTTCATATTCCGTTTCCTTCTTTCGAATTGTTTCGGCTGCTACCATGGCGTAAAGAGATAATAGAAGGTCTTTTGGGAGCAGACCTGATAGGTTTCCATACTTATGATTATGCACGGCATTTCCTGAGCAGTGTCTGCAGAATAGCCGGCATCGAGCATACATTAGGTAAACTGAATATAGATAATAGAGTTGTCCATGTTGATACCTTCCCGATGGGCATTGATTACCAGAAGTATTCCGCCGCCGTGAATGACGCAAATGTTAAAAAGGAAGTTAAGAAGGTACGCAAACAAACCGGTGACCGTAAAATAATCCTATCTATAGACAGGTTAGACTATACAAAAGGTATTATTCAGCGATTGGAGGCCTTTGATTTATTTTTGTCGGAAAACCCTGAGTATAAAGGCAAAGTAACGTTAATTATGGTAGCGGTGCCTTCTCGCACAGACGTCGGGGATTATCAATTGCTCAGGGAGCGACTCGAACATATTGTCAGTAGAATCAACGGAGAACAAGGCGCGATTGGGTATATGCCGGTTTGGTACCTTTATCGATTTATGCCCTTTGCAAAATTGGTGGCTTTATACAATGTGGCTGATGTTGCTTTGGTTACTCCGCTACGGGATGGTATGAACCTCATAGCAAAGGAATTTATAGCTACAAAAAAGGACGGTAAAGGCGTTTTAATTCTAAGTGAAATGACCGGTGCAGCCAGTGAAATGGCAGAGGCCTTAGTCGTTAATGCCAACAACAAGAAACAGATTGTACAAGCAATAAAGCAAGCCCTGGAAATGCCCATTGAAGAGCAAATGGAGCGTAATAGATTGATGCAGGAAAGGTTGTCCCGCTATACAGTATCGAGGTGGAGCCACGACTTTATTGGAGCTTTGATTGATATCAAAGAGCAACAGCAAAAGCTATCCGCTCGGAAGTTGTCCAAATCGTCGAGAGAGCAATTAATCAAGGACTACCAAAAAAGCCAGAATCGATTGTTTTTATTAGATTATGATGGAACGCTGGTGAGTTTTAAGGATAGGCCGGAAAAAGCATGTCCGGACAAAGAAACCTTAAATTTAGTAAAGTGCCTATTAAGTGATAAGAGTAATGAAATTGTAGTGATTAGCGGCCGAGATAAGCAGACATTAGAGCAATGGTTCGGTTCCCTTAATGTCGGATTGATTGCCGAACATGGTGGCTGGTTTCGCCGCAAAGGCCGGGACTGGCAGAGCATCGAGACCTTTAAAAGCCAATGGAAACAAACTATTAGACCTGTGCTTGAACTTTACGCAGACCGTACTCCGGGAGCATTCGTCGAAGAGAAGGACTTCTCTTTGGTATGGCATTATCGCCGAGCATCCCCTGAATTGGCCAATGTTCGAGTTCAGGAGTTGAGGGATACTCTTTTGAACCTGACAACCAATTTAGATGTGGGCGTATTTGAGGGGAACAAAATAATTGAGGTTAAGAACCTTGGTATTAACAAGGGTCGGGCTGCTGAATTGTGGATTTCACAACAAAATTGGGATTTTTTGTTAGCTATAGGAGATGATTATACCGATGAAGAAATGTTCGCTGTGTTGCCGCAGAAGGCTTATTCGATAAGAGTAGGTTTTAGTATGTCCAAAGCCAGATTTAATGTTGATTCCGTTGATGAAGTCAAATCATTGCTCAAAGAGTTAGCAGGAGATTGAATATGTTAAGTCTGGAAAGCTTCCGTGGTATTGTACCTGATAAGAGGATAGCCGAGATTTACGCCAGAGCGAGGGGGCTTTATGGCAAACATATTGTGCATGTCAATGCAACATATCAGGGAGGCGGTGTGGCAGAGATTCTTTATTCTTTAGTTTTACTTATGAATGAAGTCGGCATTGATACCGGCTGGCGGATTCTGTACGGTAGTCAGGATTTTTTTGAGATTACGAAGCAGTTTCACAACGGACTTCAGGGAGCCGATTTAAACTTAACGGCGAGAAAAAAGGATTTATATCTACAAGCTAACGACACTTTTTCGAAGTTTACACATCTACACCATGACTGTGTTATTGTACATGACCCTCAGCCGCTTTCAATGATTAGGGCCTATCGGAAACGTCAGCCCTGGTTATGGCGATGTCATATCGATTTAACCAATCCACATAAAGGGCTTTGGGATTTTCTGAAAGGTTATCTTCTCAAGTATGACCAGATGATAGTATCAAGCGAGAAATATTTTAAGGATGATTTGCCAGTAGGCCAGAGACTGATGTTTCCAGCCATTAATCCACTTAGTCCTAAGAATCAAGACATCTCTGACAAGACTATGCTTGAGCATATTAAAAAAGCCGGGATTCCGACGGATAAGCCGGTCATTACGCAAGTTTCTCGGCTGGACCCATGGAAAGACCCTCTCGGAGTTATAGATGTATTCAAAAGAGTCAAAGAGAAGGTCGATTGTCGGCTGGTTTTTTGCTACAACGTAGCCAGTGACGACCCGGAGGGCCTCAGGATGTATAACAAGGTGCTCCGCAAGGCCAATAAAATGGTGAAAACGAGGGATATTTTATTCGTCGTCGGCAATCGGGAGCTACTGGTTAATTCTATACAAAAGTACTCCAGTGTTGTGATACAGAAATCTATTAGGGAAGGCTTTTGCTTATCAGTTACCGAAGCTCTCTGGAAGCGCACACCGGTCGTGGCATCTAATGTGGGGGGCCTTCCTGTTCAAATACAGGACGGCGAAAATGGATTCTTGCTTGAACCTGATGATGCAGACGGATTCGCAGAGCGCATTATCCACATTCTTAAGAACCCAAAAGAAGGCAAAAAACTCGGTGATAAGGCCAGAGAAACGGTCAGGAGAAAATTTTTGATAACCCGCCTGCTTTCAGACTATCTGGATATGCTGAATTCAATAATGAACAGATAGAATATATAAATAATGCGCAATTTTTGAACTTATTACACAACAAGTAACATGCCCGATAACGTTCCGTGTGCTTATGAAGTGCAAAAAGCATTTGTGTAAGCTAAGTGAACCCTGTTAGCTTGTGCCACAGGTAGAAAGCCCGCCTCGAGGCCATCGAGAGAGATCGGATGGGGCTTTAAACCACACCCTCACTATCTATTTTTACCTCGCCATACGGGCAAGCCCGCCCACTCGTCGCGATGCGCCGCAGCGGAAAGGACGGAGCTTTCTTTCTAATAGGGTGAATCGTTAATATGTTGTTAAGCTAAGCTCTGCTATGGCTCTATTGTGTCCGAGCGCCGCTTGTTAAAAGCGCCGCCCACCACCTCCGCCTCGTCTTCCTCCGCCTCCGCCTCCACCTCCGCCACGACCACCACGACCTTCGGCGCGAGGACGAGCCTCATTAACGTTCAGAGCCCGTCCCTTCAAATCCTTGCCGTTCAGGCCGTCAATCGCAGCCTGAGCTTCATCCTTAGAGGGCATCCCCACGAATCCAAATCCTCTCGATTCGCCACTGAACCTGTCCTTGATAAGGTTGGCGGATTCAACCTGGCCGAAATCACCAAAGGCCTGAAGTAAATCCTCTTCCGTGACATCACGCGACAAATTGCCTACATAGATATTCATTTCGATTTCCTTTTCTAATCCCTAAATTAACCTTAAAAACTTCTGCCGGTATTTCGGCTACTATTAATCACCGCCTTATTACAGCTCACCTTCAAAAGGCCAACACATCCATAGTATCGCAGGTATCTCTCGCTTTGTCAAAAAAATTTTTATTTTTTTCTCTGTGTTTGTTTCGCATTATTATTCGTTAGCAGCCGGTCGGGACAGGGCGATATGGTTCATATAGTTCGTAGCTCCGCGTTGACCAATTGCGTTAAGCTTTTCACGATATCAGATTCGAAGCGGTCAACGGTTTCGTGTGTCAATGTACCCTCCTCGTCTCTAAAACGCAGCGAGAGGGTAACGCTTTTTTGGCCGCTCGGGATACCTTCGCCGCGGTATATGCCGATAAATCGAACATCCTGAAGCTCAGCAGTTGCCTTTTCGTTCACAGCTTCGACAATATCAGCCCACTTTATTGTCTCGTCAACGATAATTGAAAGGTCACGCTCTATTGCCGGAAATCTGGGGATTGGCTTGACCTTTATGGCGCCAGTGTGCAAAACTAAAAGCTGCTGGAAGTCTAGCTCTACAGCGACAGGCGAGAGATTCTTGAAATCGAATTTTTCTTTAACAGCTTGAGAAACAATCCCTGTGGTACCGATTACTTTGCTATTTACCTCAATTTGGGCACCTGTTTGCGCCCATACCAGGTCAACAGGGGCAAAGACTATTTGGGTATCTCCTTCGATATTTTTTATCAGGCCTTCAATCACACCACATAAATCTCTTAATTCACCGTCGCTGACCAGAGCCAGTTTGGTCTTTTCAATTGGCAAAATACCAGCTTTGCCAGTCGGAACAAAAATATCCGCAATCTCGAATATCCTGCATGGCAGGTTCTTGGCATTGACGTTTGTTTTCAAGACGCTAAGCAAAGAACCGATGAGACTTTGCCGAAGCAGATTCGCACTTTGCCTGGACTGCTCTCTTACCCTCAGATGTCCTTTGTGCCTCGGGTCTGTAAAAAGTTCAGCGATGGAGCTGTCAATAAACCCCACAGTAATTGTCTCGTAAAAGCCACAGCCGTTAAGATACGTTCCAATCATCCCAGCTAATTTCTGACGAGCATTAACCGTTGCCACTTCGATACTAATTTTCTGCTCAGTCGGTATTTTATTATAGCCGTGTACACGAGCCACTTCTTCGATTAAGTCAATCTCGCGATAAATGTCGCTTCGCCAGCAAGGTATGGTGCATGCTACCGAATCACCTTTTCTTTGCGGCTTGAAACTCAATACCGAGAGAATTCTCACTACTTCTTCTGCAGATACTTTGATGCCGAGGAGTTTGTTCAAGTGCGAAAGCCGCAATGTAACTTCTTTTTGCGCTGGCTTTTTGGGATAAACATCGACCACACCCCTGGCCACTTTACCACCTGCTACCTGCGTTATCAATTGTGCAGTGCGCTTAGATGCCCAGTCAATCATCTCGATATCCACCGTTCGCTCAAATCGAAAAGCTGCTTCTGACGGTAAGCCAAGCCGGCGGGATGTCGTACGGACACTGACTGGGTCGAAGTAGGCATCTTCCAGAAGGATTTTGGTGGTGGTATCGCCCACTTCTGTCTCCAGACCACCCATAACGCCGGCTATAGCCACAGGCCCTTCGGCATCTGCGATAATCAGCATATCAGCATTGAGAGCGCAGGTTGTACTGTCAATACTGACAAGCCGTTCACCTGAAATGGCCTTTCTCACTACTATTTTGCCCTGTTTTATTTTGGCGTAGTCGAAGGCATGAGGCGGCTGGCCTGTCTCCATCATCGCATAATTTGTTGCGTCGACAACGTTATTTACGCTTCGCAGCCCCACTGCTTCGAGCCGTTTTTTTAACCAGTCGGGTGATGGCCCGACTTTAACAGCTTCGATTACTCTGGCGGTATATCGGCCGCACAAATCCGGCTCAGCGACTTCAACGCTGGCAAATTCCATAACGTCTTTGTCCAGTTCGTTCACCCCGTTAGAGAGTTCTTTGTTTTCTGTTTTCTCTCCGGCCTTGGATTCTCTAACGGGGTTCAGCTCGACTTCCGGTATCTTTAACTCTTTGCCTGTTACAGCAGCCAGTTCACGGGCGATGCCAATATAGCTAAGGCAATCACCACGGTTGCTGGTAACCTCGATATCGATTACCGTATCATCACCGATTTGCACTATCGCCTCACAGGGAAACCCTAAATCACTCAAAATCTCTGCGATTTGTTCTGAGGAATTCTCTATTTCGATATAATCACTTAGCCAATTTAGCGAAATTTTCATAATGACAACACAATTAAAAAAAATCAGCCACAGATTTCACAGATTAGCACGGATAGTATTCAATTAAGAAATTTGCAATAACATAACTGCCAGATGTGCCGCTGTCAACATCAGAACCGGTTTGCTGTAATAAAAAACAGGTAAACCCCGTTAGAAATTCGCCCATATGTACGGCAGGGCCACATCCCCCCACTCGCTATACTTTTTTTTACCCCGCCCACTCGTCGCGATGCCCGCCGTGTCTGCGACACGTCGCGACAGGCGCCGCAGCGGAAAAGGCGGAGCTTTCTTTCTAATGGGGTAAATTTTAGGCTTTCTAACCTTCTGGCTTTTCTTTATAATGTGGAAAATTAATCGCCTTCGGTGAAATCTGTGTAATCTGTGGCTAAAAAAAAGGAGAGCTGTTATGGGAAAGTGCAGTATATCGGGTCTGGTGGTCGTTGGTCTAATCGCAACTCTGTTGCTAACTGGCTGCGTGGAGCGTCAACTGACGATTAATACCGAGCCAAAGGGAGCGTTGGTTTTCTTAAATGACGAGGAGATAGGCGAATCGCCGGTTACGGCCTCATTTGAATGGTATGGCGATTATAACGTCAGGATAAGCAAGGAGGGTTACGAGACACTAAATACACACCGCAAGTTAAAACGCCCGTTGCATGATAAGTTTCCGTTCGATTTATTCGCTATGGTTATCCCCAAAAGAACCGTCAATTCCTACCAGTGGACATTCACGCTCGAAGAGAAAAGGCAAATCAGCCGAGAACAACTAATCCAAAACGCCGAGGAACTGAAGGAAAAAGCTGTAACTACAGATTAACACGGACTTATTAGACACTGATTAACACGGATTTACACAGTTAGAAAAGGCAAAAATCAAAATAAGTTATTGCTTTACAAGCTCAAGCTCGGCAAAATTCAGTTAGTTACTTTGAGGGAAACATCGGCGAGAAAAGAACAGCTCGAATACTTGGCGGAAAGAGTTGAGGTATTACAGCGACTGACGAAAAAGATTTGCGTAGCGAAAATGGAAAGTTTTGTTTGAGTGAAGCCGAAGGATGTTAAATTAATAAAACCATCGCTGAAATAGGTGTTGTGATGAATGACAAAGACATGTATCAGTTCTTCAAGGATGCTTACGAATTTGAGCACCAACGTAAGGATGCGCTCAATGCTCGCCTAAGTTTAATCTTCACTGCACTTATTGTAATAATCGGAGCGATGACTTACTTTATTAATAATATAAATTTCACCCCTATAAATATTCTTAAAATTATATTTTTTATTCCGTTGGCTATAACGTTAATATTAATCGCACTTGCCTTTTACTTCCTATACAAATGTTTATTTTCGTTTAAATATCGATATGTTTCAAGGCCAAATAAGATAATAAATTACATCACGAAGCTAGAAATTTATAACGAAAAAAGCAGCAAATCAATAGGTATAAATAAGAAGATTGAGAGTCTTTTAAATTTACAGCACAGTGATTCTGCTTCTAAAAACAGGGCTAATAATAAAATAAAAAATGGTTATTTCATACGTGCTTTAAGGGCTATTTTTGTAGCATCAGTTTTTGTTGGACTTTCAGCTATACCTTATTATATTATTAAAGTAGGCGAACCTAAAAAAATTGTTTATGTAAACGTAAAGAACTTTTCGGAGATTTCTCAAATGTTGAATGGAAAGGAAACCTATCAAAATACCTCAGACCCTGAACCTGAACCAATTGAACCTACGCCTCCAGACACTGAGGATATTAATGAAGCAGATGTTAGTGACTCGGATATTGAAACAAAAATGGAACCTAACGAGTAGGTGGCATAATTTGCAGAGATATTTTTTGATGGTATTCCTCGGATAAGGGATCGGCCGGGTGTACAACTTTTTTGCACACGCGGAATCATTCAATAAAAGAGATTGGCCGAGTCCGCCATAGGCGGATAAATATTGAAGAAGCAACGGGAACTTGTTATGCTGGCAGAAACAATGGATGGAACATAATCAAATGTCATCAATAAAGGTCCGTGATATGCAGGAGGCAGATGAGTATTATGTCTCGACCTGCTCGCATGTAAATGAATCAGACGAATTAGATGACCACGCCCGGCAAAGGCTACAATGGCTTAAGGCCAATTATGAAAAAGGTCTGCGAGTAAAGATTGCCTTTCTCAATAACAATCCATCAGGATTTTTGTATCTTATGCCTATAGAGATATGTCCCTGGGGCCCGCTGGGGGAAGACCTTATGGTTCTTCCGTGTCTTTGGGTAGTGAATGAAGCCAGGAACAAGGGCATTGGCAAGATGCTAATGGCAGCAGCCGAGCAAGAAACAAAACATCAAAGGCGCAAAGCACTAACTGTCTTCGGATTCTACTATGACTACTGTCTCTGGTTTATGCCGGCGTCGTTTTCTGAAAGACTTGGTTATTCCATAGTACAGCGCAAAGAAGAAACTGCTATTCTGTGGAAGGTGTTTGACAAATCGGCCAAGCCGCCGAAATTGCTCGAGCGAAACTACAAGTTCGAGCCCGTACCCGAAAAAGTTGTTGTCGATATTTTCTGGCACAGCTTCTGTCTAACGAGTATTGGAGAGGCGCAGCGAGTCCGCGAAGTAGTCGCTGAGTTTGGAGACTCTGTCATCCTTAACGAATATTGTGGTGATGACAGGGATATTCTTTTGCGCTATCAAATACCACGTGCCATCTTTCTAAACGGAACTGAAATCGGCTGGGGTTATCAAGCCCCCAAAGAAGGCATCAGAGAGGCAATTTCCAAAGCCAAAATGTAAACTTACAATGCTACGATGCAAACTTGATTTGCCTCAATGTAAACGCCCAAAAGAAATGGCCGATTCGTCATTCGCGGCTCGTGGCTCGGAGATTAGTTAATAGTTGTGCTTAACGTCTTTGTCTTGGTCGGCGTCGAGAAGTAAATCGTTTTCCTCTTTTTGCAGTTGAGAATTTTCCCCTGTGCAGCCCTATAAGCGGTTTTGGTTTATTTGGTTTTGTGTATGTAAAGCCGGGACATTCGGCGGGAGTAAAATCACGCCCAATGAATTTTTCAATTCGACGAAGGTACTTGTGCTCCCCGCGTGAAACGAATGTAATTGCATCTCCCGTGGCCTCGGCCCTTCCTGTTCGGCCGATGCGATGAATGTAGTCTTCGGGGAAGATGGGGACATCGAAATTGATAACGTGGGAGATGTCTGTGACATGGATTCCTCGAGCGGCGATATCCGTAGCAACCATAACGTGGTATTTTCCGCTTTTGAAGCCATCCATTGCACGTCCCCTCTGGCTCTGGTTTCGTCCTGAGTGGATAGCGACGGAGACGATGCCTGTCCGTTCGAGGTGTCGTTGAATTTTGTCTGCTCCGCGCTTTGTTCGAGAGAAGACCAGGACGCTGGAGAGTCGGCCATCCTGAAGCAGGTGCAAGAGAAAGTCGATTTTCTGGTGTTCCTCGACGAGATAGATGTTCTGTGTGATTGTTTCGATGGGGTTTCTGGGCCTGCCAATCTGAATCATCAGAGGTGATTTCTGGACGCCTTTTGCGAGGGAGCTTATTTCCGGAGTTACAGTGGCGGAGAAGAGCATAGTCTGGCGATTTTTCGGCAGAGCAGCGATGATTTTCTGTACATCCCTGATGAAACCCATATCGAGCATTCTGTCAGCCTCATCGAGAATGAAGACCTCGACCCGCCTGATGTCTATTGTGCTCTGCCGCATATGGTCGAGCAGCCGGCCCGGCGTTGCAACAACGATGTCAACGCCGCGACTAAGCCTGGTAAACTGACTTTTGATATTTACGCCGCCATAAACGGCAAGGGTTCTTAAATTCAGGAAACGGCCATAGCGGAGAATGAACTTTTCGATTTGGAGAGCCAGCTCACGTGTGGGCGTAAGGATAAGTGAGCGGACAAATCTTTTTTTTGGCGGCTGCTCGTGTGAGAGGCGGTTCAAGATTGGCAGTACAAAGGCGGCGGTTTTTCCGGTTCCGGTCTGTGCGCAGCCGATGATGTCTTTGCCGGCGATTGCGGCCGGAATCACCTGCGACTGCACTTCGGTTGGGGCAGTATAGCCGGAGGCAAGAATTCCCTGCACCAGCGGGTCGGAAAGGCCAAAAGTCTTAAATGGCATTAAATAATCCTATCAGAGTCATTGCCGGCATAGCTTTGCCGCCAAGCCAAGTTTGTTTTCAGGATTTTTTTGTTCCTTCGTACATTTGGTATTTTAGCAAACGGCATTCGATTTTTCCATTGAAGAATATGATGCGAGCTGAAGTTTTCAGGCCTACTTTTCCAGCGAGTTTCCTGTTACCGGTAAATATACAGCAGGTATAGCCGGCGCAGTTTTGTTTGAAGAAATCTCCGATGCGTTTATATTCTTTTTCGAGCTTTTCGAGTTCCCCTAATCTTAAACCATATTCGGGATTGACTATTACAATGCCCTGGCCCTTGGGAACATCGGTATCGGCGAAATCGCATACGTTAAATTCTATTAGATGTTCGACGCCCGCGGTTTTCGCGTTTTGCCTGGCTGCGGTGACAGCTTTGGCATCTATATCTGTTGCAATTATACGTTTTTGCAGTTGGCCTTTGCGCACAGCTTTGCGGGCATCATTTCGCATTTGATTCCATATCTGCTCATCAAAAACCTTTGTGTGCATAAAACCAAAATTGCTTCGCAGGCCGGACGGCGGTTTGTTCATAGCTATAAGAGCCGATTCGATAGCGAGCGTACCGCTGCCGCACATAGGCAGGACAATATCCTGCGAACCGTCGTAGCCGGCAGCGGTGATGATTCCCGCGGCTAACGATTCCCGCAGGGGGGCTTTGTGGGGCATCTTGCGATAGTTTCTGTCGGAGAGTTTTAAACCAGATGTATTGAGGTATATCCACGCCCTGTCGTTCTTCCAGAAAAGGTTGACGACGACGTTGTTTCTATCCGGGCCACTATCGGGCCTCGAGCCGGTCTTTCTATGTATGCGGTCGACGATTGCGTCTTTGACTTTCAGGCTCGGGTACATGCTGTTGTTAATCGAGAAGGTATCGACGCGTGAAAGTACGCATAGATATTCCTGAGGTGCGATGATATTTTCCCACGGCAGGTTGCTGACTTGCTTGTAGAGCGCTTCGCTGCTGCCACATCGGAATTCTTTGAGAAGATAGAGGACGCTATAAGCGGTTCGCAGATACAGATTCAGTTTCATGCAATCGATAAATGAGCCTCGCGTGATAATACCGCGGGGATGAGCGCTGACTATTTCAAAGCCCAGGCCTTGAAGCTCAGAATTTAGATAAACTTCCAGGCCGGGTCCACAGGTCACTAATATGTTTTTGCGCTCGTTAATATCCATCTAAATCAAATTTCTGTTCCCGACCACATACTACCCAACCCTGCACTCTTTATCAAACCAAAAAGTACATCAACGACAACTCTCCGAGACGGCATCGGGAAATGCCTTGTGTTAATCCCGCAAATTCATATAATTGCAAATAGAAAAAGCAACGGGGCAAGAAAAATTTGACATTAAGTTGGATTTATGATATATAAAGCAAATCTGAAGTGGATGGGAAATATATTCGTATCTTGTGAAGCGTGAAGCGAAAGATGCTTGTTAGCAAAAACAGGCTATGGATGGCCTGTTTTTTAATCCGTTTCAAAAAATCCGCGACAATCTGCGTCAATCCGCGGCTTAATTAGAGTCGTGAATTACTTAGTTACCACGCGCTATAAAAGATTATCGCGATACCAATCTATAGCTTTTTGCAGGCCGTCTTTGAATTGGATGGCTGGTTTGAAGCCGATTATCCTTTGGGCGAGAGTGATGTCGGCCAGAGAGTGTTTTACATCGCCGGGGCGAGGGTCGGTGTGAATAGGCTTAATATTTTTGCCTACAGTAGCGTTGATTATATCAATAGTCTCATTAACGGTTACAGCCTGGCCGCAGGCGATATTCAGGACTTCTCCTTTGGTTTGCTTTACCCTTGCAGCCAACAAATTGGCCTCGACGACGTTGTCAACATAAGTGAAATCCCGGCTTTGCAGGCCGTCTCCGTAAACGGTCGGCGGTTCATCCTTCAAAATAGCCGTTACAAAGGCCGGTATGGCGGCTGCATACTGGCTGGTTGGGTCCTGATGGGGGCCAAAGACGTTAAAATACCGCAGTGAAATCGTCTCCAGGCCGAAAACCTTATAAAATACCGAGCAATAGTATTCCCCGACGAGTTTGCCCACTGCGTAGGGCGAGAGGGGCTGTGGTGGCATCGTCTCAACCTTTGGCAGTGTTGGTGTGTCGCCGTAGGCTGACGAGCTTGACGCATATACGAAGCGTTTTATACCGGCATCGCGAGCAGCCAGAAGAAGGGTGAAAGTGGCATCGACACAATGCTTATGGGTGACGGCGGGGTCGTCAACACTGCGAGGCACCGATGGTAAAGCCCCCTGGTGCAGAACAACGTCTATATCCTTCATCGCAGAACGGGCGACCTGCTCGTCGCCCATATCGGCTTCTACAAACTCGATTTTGTCGATAATGCCGGCCAGATTGTCCTTTTTGCCTGTGAGCAGGTTGTCAACAACCCGGACGAAGCAACCTTGTGAAGTGAGTTTTTTGCAGATATTCGAACCGATGAATCCGGCTCCGCCGGTTACTAAAAATCGCTCCATAGAACTATCTCTTACAAAGAAATTTTATATAGAAACGACCCCATTTTACAAAACATTGCAAAATGGGGTCTCCAGGTTCCATTTCTACTATTGCACGCTCTACGCTTAGACGGCAACAGGTTGTGCCTTCTGATATTCCTGATAAGACCTGAACTGCTCCCCGAAGTAGCCGCCCTTCATAGTCCTCGCGCCAAGAAGCACACAGCCAGCAATGTGGGCATTTACTTCTTTTAGTTGAGCAATGGTTCTTTGAGCTGCGCCTCTTCTTGTTGAAGCGGCGTTGAAGACCAAGACCGTCGCATCAGCAAGTTTCGCCAGCACCTTGCTATCACTTACCAGCAGCACAGGGGGGCTATCAAGTACAATGTAATCGTAGTTTTCACGTTGTTCTTTGAGCAGTTCTGCCATCTGTGCACTATCGAGCAGGTCAGCCGGATTGGAAGGCAATGGTCCCGCATCAATTATGTCCAATCCTTCGACACCGCTGGACCTTGTGGCATCCTTGGCGCTACACTGCTTCATTAACACATTGCTTAAACCAAAATCAAAACTCTCAGCTTCCAGACCCTGGGTCCCTACCTTCGGGAACAATGTTTGTAAACTCGGACGCCTGAAATTGGCATCTATTAACAGCACCTTTCTATTCTCGGCAACACAGGTTGTCGCAAGATTAACAGCTACAGAGGTTTTACCTTCCCCTGCCGAACCACTACTAACAAGCAGAACTTTAAGCTCAGTAGTACCGGATAGTTTCAAATCTGTCCGAAGTTGTCTATAGGATTCACTTATAAGGGAATAAGGCACCTGGCGAACGACATGACATGGGTCAATCCCACGAACCTGGTTATCTTCAGTTGTATCAGGAATCATGCTCAAAAGCGAAATACGCAGAAATTTGCCTACATCTCTCGGCGTACGCACCAAGTCATTAAGTACCTCAATGAGGAAAGAAAACCCTATGCCAAGTAAAAAGCCCAAAATCGTCCCACTTGGAAAATAAACCCACCACTGCCGAGAAGCCGCCATTTCCAATGGCACCGGAGCTAATCCAACACGCTGGACCTTAGGTGTCGTAGGGTCATCGTGTATTATTTTTAATTTCTCGATTTGCTCTTTGATCGAATCGAGCATCACGATTCTTTCATCTCTTATTTTTGCCCTCTGTTCATATTGTATACGGGCTAGATCGAGATCTCTTTTTTTCGCAGATATCTCCGCTCGCAACTTTTCCACCTCTGCTAATCTTTCTTGCATCACAACCAAAGTATCTTGTGCATTTTCGAAGTTTGCCTGGCGGGTCTGTTCTGCTATTTCTTCTCTCCTGAGTTGTCTTTCTTCCCTGACCTCGTTTATAAGCTCTCGCATTTGGAGCACAACTCTATGATTTTCACCAAACTTTGTAAGTCTGCTGGATAGTTCAGCTTCCAGCAAGGCAAGCCTCTGAGCAAGCAGAATCATAACAGGGTCGACCTCTATAATATTTTCAACTTGCACAGTAATAGGACCTGTCGCCAGTTCCTCGAGATTTTTCATGTTGGCTTGAAGCTGCTTTATATTCAGAGAGAGTTCATTTTCCTCAAGTTTCAAAGCATCCAATTCTAATTCGACTGTGTGCCGGAAATAACGCCCTGTAGGTCTTTCCAGGTCAGTTATGCCCCATGCCGTACGAACTTCACCAAGTCCTCTTTCGGCTACATCTAATTCTCTTTGAACTCGATTTCTTTGCTCTTCCAGCCTTGCCAGTTTCTCAGCAATTTCTGCCTTTTTTGTGCCTCCTTGCGTAGAAACAAACAAATCTACCATCTCGTTAACTATAAGTGCTGCTTCATCAGGTTTGTGACAGGACATCGATACTTCAATGTAACCAGCATCTCTATGAGCAAAAGCACCAAGTTCCTCGTCCAAATCCTTAATGCGTTTTGCCTCGTTAGCTTTTCGCTCGTACCACTTGGTTCGTTTAATATTATCCCTAGCGAGCAATTGTTGCAGGGTATTTTGTTGTTTTATGAGGTTGACCATTGACAAACGGTGACCGTATTGAAGATCCTTTTGCACCTGAACCGCACTAATTTCCATTGGGTCTGTTTCTATGGGTGGCAGGACTTCAATATAAGTTGAAGCAGTATATTTTGGAAAATGCTCCTTTAAAATATACCAGACAACACCGCCGATTACAAAACCTAACGCGGCCAGAACAATTATGAGTAATACATGTCGACGCAATATTCCGAAGGCTTCTTTCGGCGTTAACCCGGTAGCAACTGGTGGCCTCAGCACGGTTTGTCTCGCCATCCTACTTATTACCACTGGTTTTTCTTCTACCATTTTAATCTCCAATCAGGATTCACTATATTACATATATTTCCTATTTCTCGCGTGATATAGTATATGACGTATCACCGCGAGAGGCGCTCAATGGCTTTTTCTATCCTTTCTCTTACTCTTTTCGATAATCTATCAGCTCCTACTTCCAATGCTTGTTTATAAGCATCAAAGGCCTGCTTTTTCGCTCCGAGTTTTTCTTTTATCATACCTAAATGCTCATAAACCTCCGATGGTGCAAGGATTCCCCTCTGCTCATATTGTTGTAAGGCAGCAGCCACAACCTCGGTAGCTTGGGAAAGTTTACCATTTCTATACAACACATAAGCATAAGTATCCAAATAGCTCGGATTATTTGGGCTTGCCTCAATTGCCTGTTCGATATACCGAAGGGCCTCAGAGACCCTTTCGTCGTTTTCAGCAAGCATATACGCTAAATTATTGAGAACATTGATATTATTCGGCATTTTAGCTAATAAACTTTCGTAATCTGCAATACCATGCTTAAGATAATTATTATCGGAAGTTCTTTCGAAGGCCAGGGTTAAAGTCTCCACTTTTTTCACTATGTAATTAACCCCACGAGGAGTATCTGGCCCGGATATTTCAATGCATTTGTCGAGATAATCTATTGCTCTGTTGTAGTCGGCATTAATATTGGCAAGATTAAACATGGTCCAATTAGCAGCGAGTGAGTCAGGATTAGTTGAAAGCTTATGCGTGCAGTACTTTGAAACCTCTTCAGGTCCCAGCAGTAAGAACATTTTGAGAAGAATCTCAGAAGCAAGCGTCTCATTTGTCTGGGCTTTGTCAACAGCTTTTCGGCAATATTCTATGGCACCTTTTTCATCACCGAGCTTCAGTTTCGCTTCAGCCATTCTGTAGAAAGCAATAGGGGCGAGGGAACCGTCAATATGTTTGCCGCTTTCTTCAAGAACCTTATCCAACTTTCCTGGTTGCCAGTTACTTGTGTTTGAGGTTCCTGCCCCTAAGACAAGTGACTGCAAATATCCATCAAATGCTGTTACATATTCATTATCTGGCATTTCATTTTTCAGGTCCTGTCCAAGATATTCTTGTTGTTTTCGCAGATATGCTTCTTTATACAATTGCTCTGCTTTGTCGAAATCGCTCTCAGATATAGCGAATGTCCCCGCGAGATTATACCAGGACACATCATCGGGAAACTTCTTCAGAGTATCGTCGTAGAGTTGTCTTAGAGCTTCTTTTCTGTCAAGTCTCAGGTAAATCTGCTCAAGCAACATTCTTGCTTCATGAGGAACACTTGGTGAGTCAATTGTATTTTTAAGTTCAATTATAGCGTCTTCTTCCCGACCCATTCGCAGATAAGCTTTGGCCAGGTTAAACCTGATGTTGGGCTCATCAGATAGTACTTTGCTCCTTCTAAGGTCAGCGATTGCTTGCTCGTAATTTGCCGTTAATAAGCTGATTTGGCCTCTTAGCTGCCAAGCTGTTGCATTGTTCTGGTCGCTTTGAAGAACTCGATTTACCAACTCCACTGCCTTTTCCAGTTGCCCCTGTCTCATCAGCAACCACGCCTCAAACAGCACTGTCTTGGGTTCGTCTGGATGGCTTTCCTTGAAACTTTGCAGTTTGTGTTCGGCTTCCTTGATAAGCCCGACTTTAAGGAAAGTCTGAATTTGAAGAAGGTGGTTTTCTGCGCTGTCTTGAAGTAATAAAAGTTCGTCAGAATATCTCTTTGCGCCCTCCTCATCGCGGGTTTTTTCTGCAGCGTATAAAAGGCTTTTAACCACACGGACGTCCTTCGGATTTTCTTCATACAGTTGCTTTAAAGCATTCTTGGCTTTTTCAAATTGCCCGCCCTGAAAATAATGGTCCCATAACAATATCCGCTCTTTCGATTCTTGCAATATCTTCTCAGCCACTTCCTCCATCCCCCTGGCACGATAGTATTCTGCATAGCCATGAAGCATTCTTATATCATCTGGGTCCATTTTCTTGGCTTGCTCAAAGGACGCAGCCGCAATAGCAAACAGAGCTTGACTGCGCTCCGCATTCGTTTCTTCAACGGCTAATTTCACCGATAGTTGCCCGAGCAGTACAGCGTTCCGAACACTCGGGGCAGCTTTTTGTATATTCTGCCGAATTAACAATGCTCTTAATGGCTGTTTCTGGCTTATATAATCAGCATAAAAGCTAAGTAACTCTAAATTATCCGGATTCAATATCCGTGCTCTTTCTAAAGCAGATGTGGTCTCAATTATTTGCTCTGGCGGTACATTATCACCGAGCTTTTGATTGCGACGGTACAACATAATAGCCAATACCTGTGCAATAGTTCCATCCAAGGGATTCAGAGATGCCGCCTTTTGAATATCCTTAATAGATGCGTGCTCATTTCCAAGTTTAGCGTTGACGCTGCTTCTGACCATATAAGCACGTGAAAATATGGGTCTTTGCTTCAGACATTCATCGAGTTTTGCCAATGCGTTTTCAAAATCGTCTTTAGCCATATCAAAGCGAGCTGCAAGAAACCGGCCTTGACATTTATCGAGATTGTTACTTTGAACTGTTTCTACGACTTGCTCTGCCAGTTCCCAATCCTTCGTGCTGACAGCTATATCAAAAAGATTGTCTGCAGCAAGAAGCATCATTTTTGTTTCTTTCGCTTGTTCAAAAATCGGCCTCGTAATAGTACCCACCTGCGGAGTTTCTGTTTTAAGGACCTTTTTAAATTCTGCAACGGCTTTCTCTAGTTCGTCATTGCTTCGATAAAATAACCCAAGGTTGACGGCCCGACGAGTCGGGTCAGCAATATCCGATAGGACATGCTCTCGTATTTCTCCATACCTTTGTTGCGAAATGTTTCTGGGCTCGGGCTCAGAAAGTATTTGCTTGTAGACCAAAACGACAGTATTATCAGGAGAATATTGCAGCAACTGATTGACTAAATCCTTGACCTCATTTATCTGGCCCTCGGCTATGTAATAATTGCAAAGACTGATAACCGTTTCTTGCTGGACATAATCCGGTTCAATTGGCAGTAACTTTAGCACCCATTCTTTCACAAGCTGTCTATAGCCATTCAGTTCCTTTATCATTATTTGCTCAGATGCCTCCATCTCATCTGTCTCTTCTTTTTCGGGCTCTGTTAGCTGGTGCAAAATAATGCTCTGGCTTTCTTCCATCATTTGCTTTCGTCTGATAGCTATTCTGATTTGGTCCATCTTGGCCTGCGCCATCATCAGACTAAATTTAATTGTATTCGGATCGTCCATTCCGAGTTTGGCTAATTCTTCTTCAGCCTCGTCGAATTGATTTGCACCAATATAAGCCCTAATGCGAAGCATTCGGCTTCTCTCATTAGAAGCGAAAGATTGTTCAAAAGCGTTTATGTTAGATATGACCGCCGTCCATGCATTGACCTTCAAAAGAACATCTGCGTAATCTAAGACCGCTTCGGGTTTGGTCTGAGCAATATTTGCTTTCAGTGCGCTTGCGAGAAATTCTATAACCGCACCAATTTCAGAAGTGTCCCTGAAAATCCTCGCAAGAGTATAGGAAAGTTGTGCATCCGGTCTTGCAGATGCCTCAAGTTGCTCGTAGGTTGCGTATAGCTTTCTGATGGCGAGGCTTTCATTTCCCTTTGCAAGCTCGAGCATCCCCCGCCATTTGGTAACCTGTGGTTCTTCACCACTGCCAAGCATCTGCTCAATTTCGTGCACCGTTTGCTCGGCATCTCTTAGCCAAATTGCGGTTTCCGAGTCTGTCCTCTCCTCACAAGGCTCGAGTATCTGCTCGATATAACACTTTGCGAGAAAGGCATATAATGAAGTTCTATTTACACTGTTTGCCCAGCTACGTGGACCACTTCTTTCTTGTGCGTCTGGCAGAGTAAGCGCATTCTTTGCCGTTTCTATCGCTTTATAAACATCTGATTTTTGTCCGTAATAAGAAAATCTGTGATAGTACAAGTTGGCCGCATTCATTGCGTAAATCACATTTGTTTTGTCCAATCTAAGTGCCTCTTCAGCTGCATCAGTAGCTTTATCAAGATTTTTAGGGCCTATACGTGGGTCTGAATAGAATCGAGAAATCGCCGAAAATACTTCTGCATTGGAAGGGAATTTGTCTAAAAGTGATAAAAATTCCGGTTCGAGCGATTGAACTTGCTCCTTGCCAATCTTCTGAGCCAGCATAAGTTTCAATGATAGAAGGTTGATGCGTGCTCTCGGGTCATCCTTTGCAATCTTGACCGCTTGCTCTGCAAACACCTTGGCTTGCTCTATAGCTTTGTCTTTTCCATCAAGGTCCCCCCTTAAAGCAAGGATATCTCCCTTTGTAAGGACTGTCTGTACCAAATGCCAATAGACATCAATGTTATCAGGTTCATATTCCCGTGCTTTTGCCAAATCGTCTATTGCTTGAGCAAGCAATTCGTCAGGGTTGGTTACTGCCCCCAACTGCGCCAGTTTAAAATTGGCTCGACCTCTAATTAAATACAGATACTGACCCAAGCACTGTTCGTCAGCTCTTATTTTTGGCATTCCATATATTTCCCATTTGGCAATATTCTCCATAAACATATCTGTATTCTTTGCTACCTCTATGAATTCTGATGCCTTGTCACGTACATCCTGCCAAACTTGATTTATACCGCTATCAGCAATTATGTAGAGGTACTTCAATTCACCAAATCGGGCTTTCGCATTCCTCGGGTCTACATTGACTATCTGATTCAAGCACCCCAGCACATAGCGCCATTGGTCAGTTTCGGCATACCTATCCCTTTGGATATACAAATCCACGAGTTTGAAAAGGGCTTCTATTTTGAGCGAGTCGTCCTTTGCCCGGACACGCACCCTATGATAGTTGCGCTCAGCTCTTTGGTACTCTTGCATTTTTATAACCTTGTCTGTTGTCTCATTAGCTGCTCTTAGCGCTGCATCGCCCTCTTTAATGAACTTTTCCGGGGATTGTGTCTTATGCAGAATTACCAAGATTAGAATTACCATCACGATGGCAAGAACCGCTGAGCCAACAAGTGCAACTTTTTTATTTAATCTCTTCTTAGCCATAAATTATTCCCTTCACCCGGTTTGCCGGGACAAAGGCCCCCAAGTACGAAGGCCATTTTTTCCATACTTTTACTAATGATTTATGGGTTTTGACGCCATTTTGCGACGTATTGACCAGTGAGAACCCTTTCAGATGTCCTTTATTGGATTCCAACAACGAAAGGGAGCATTTGGGGATTTTGTTACTTGCTATAACTTCGTCTATACATATCAATTTATCCATCACTATCCTCCTTTTTCCCAGTCAGGCCAATGCTTTGCCTCCAAAATGGGCAAAATTACGCATAAAAGTTTTTGGCCTGCTGCAAGGGCTTCTTCTTTGTTTACTGTAACAGGGTTCTGATTAAAAGCCATTTCGACTTTAGAAAAGTACGAAAATTCGCTAAAAATGTTCTTATTTAGTGCTATTCGGGCCTCTTCTCTGCTACCAGTATAATCTCCGTTAACGTTAAAAAAGTACAAAACCGGGAATTTACCTTGGCTTTGCCAGATATTGGATTTCGTAGTGCCAAATGTAAGGCATTTGCCCTGTATATTTTTTCTGAATCCGGCATTATTGTCTACTACAAGCGTTATACCTTCCGATGACAATCTCTCATAGCCGCCGCCTGTGTAGCATTCTTCCGGCACATGCGGTACCCTATCCGGAAGCTCGTAATAAGTGATAAATAACAGCATCCTCCGTACGGCACTATCAGCCGATATATCTGTATCTTCCAGAACCCATTGAATATAATCTTCCGTACCAAGTTCTTTAACAATCTGTTTGTTTTCGATTTTGGCTTTCGATATTACTTTGTAAGGGCTTAAATCCTTTTCATCCAGAAGGTCTAAAGGGTTTTTCAGCGGTAAGGGTTCTTTATCTGGGATTACCATACCTAATATCGGTTTAATAATCTCGCCGCCTGCAAGGACTGCTATGCATATCAAAAAGGCCGGCTGAAAATAAACTCTCATATTATGTCCCATACCCTGCCTCAAGAACTATGCTTTCGAACCACAATATCCTCGGAAACTATTTGCTTTTCCTCAATAAGTAAACTGGACATAAACCATACAAGAAAACCATATAAGCCAAACGCTAACGGAAGCATCGCCAACCCCAGCATATCGTGATAAATGCCCTGGGTGTACTTAGGATGTAACAGCACATAAATGAACCCGGTAACTGTAACGCGTACGACATTGCAGAATATCGCTATTGGTATTGTGCTGACTAACAAAACTATTCGCTGCCATATAGGCCTATAGTGCAGATACGCCATAGCGACACCTAATGCCAAAAATGCCATCAGCAGCCGCATTCCGCTGCAGGCCTCGGCCACATTAAGGGGAGGCTCCAAGGGCTGGCCCTTATAAAACATATCTATCACAACACCGCTAACAGTAGCTTCCATTTGAGGGACTATGTTCAACAATGCAGTTGCCACAGAAGCAGCAAGCCTTCGCATCGGCATAGTCAGCCCAACATAAAATCTCTGCGGCAATGGTACAGCAAATACCAAAAAAGTAATCGGCAGCCAAGTATATTTGACCAGACGCCAGCCGCCCAAAAATAATACAATAGCTCCGAGCGCTGCTATCGTAGAAATGCCACGAAAATATGCGTATCCGGATGGACTAATTATGTTGAAAAAATAAAACGAAATCCAACAAATCAGAAAAAATAAACCCAGATAACTTGGCCTCAACTCGCCACTCCGAATAGAGTGAAGAATCTCTTCTTTTTTCTGATTAATGAAGTATAAGCTAAAAAGCGGGATTAGAAAACCATGCGACCAACTGCTATCCGTAAGCCATCTGCGGACTATAGTTCCAATGTCATTGCGGAAAAGATAGTAAAATACGCCCCCTGTTATCAATATCTTAATGTAATTATGCAGTCCAAGCTCGCGCCAACTTTGCTTTTGCAAGGGCGCACTCGCTCTGGCCCTTTCTGGGATAGGAGAAACAGTATTGTCCACCATGATAAGAACACAAAACTAAAAATGAAGAACCAAAAAACGGTGGAATTCCACAGCTTTACGCTTTTCGCTTCTTTTAGAACCAGTTTGGTAATGGGCTGTTACCGAAATCTCTATCTGCAAAGTTGCGGTCATAAACAAAGCCAAACCCATAGGTGGCTCTAAACGCATTTCGCAAAACAGCACGCCATATTGACGTGGGGTGCGTTCCGACATTGATTAAATCGTTGGGCTTAATAAAGAAGTCCGGCTGTTCACCACTGGCAATTTTATCCAGATCGACCATAACAATTTCTTCTTTATTTTCGTCTAATCTTCTGACAACCTCACAACGCTTTGGCCAAGCCAACGCATCCAAACCACCTGCTGAGGCAATAGCCATTTTCAAGGTCAATGGTCGGCCAGTCATATTAATGTATCCCTGGTAGTTGGTATTACCCATTATACAAAATTCACCGATGACATCAACAGGAATATGAATACTATCACCAGATTTTATTATAACATCGTATCGGGGGTCACAGCTACGCAGCTTATCAGTCGGAATCTTTATAACCCGCGTAACACACTCAAAACCTGGTGGCACCAATTCCCTGCTGGGCATCTCGATTGCTCTTCTTGGCTCAAATTCGATAGCCGGCCCTGGCAGCTCTGGCCGCACAGGATGGGCAGGCGGACCAACTTGAACTGGAACCCATTTGCCGGCCTGAAATATCCACTCAATACGCCCGCCTTCGCCCTTCTCAATTTGCTCCTCTATTATTTCCGGAACGATTGGCTCAAAGGTTGGTTCCACCTCGCCTGTCATAACATCTATTGGTCCCTCTATTATTTCCGGTATTTCTGGAGCAACTGGTTCGCCAAATGATTTAAGTGCTTCTTCTATTTCTGTTGGTTCCCCGAAGGTCTCTGGAGCAAACGGCTCAGAGAATAATTCTTGTTCTTGTGTGTCATCGACCATGTCATCAACTGTGTCATCGACCATGTCATCAACTGTGTCATCGACATCTACCTGCTCATCCATTCTTTCCTGACGAGCCCGCTCGGACAACGTTTTCAATATGTCCTGAATACTTACCGGCTTGTCTGTTCTCTCTGAATCAGTAATACCCAAGGTCGGTTCCGGCATCTCCTGGGGTTCTATCCACTGCTGCTCACGACTGCGTATTGGGCTGCGGCGAACGCCCCGACGAGTCGGTTCAACTTCTCCCGGCCAGACTATATCGGTAACTTCTCTATCTTCTATCAGCTCTGCAGAAGCTATAACTACTTTACTTTCGGGCCATTGATGTTGTACCAGCGGTGTTATTACCTCCAGAAACTCTCTTTCCGGTTCAATCAGGTTCCCCGGCTCAGTAAAAAACTCCGGCTGAATCATTTCCGGCCCAATGAATCCCTGCTCGGTCATCTCCGGCTCAATAATTTCAAGCTCCATTGGCTCAGCCATTACATCCTTGTCCCTTGCATGACGACAAACATAAATATAGCTTATGTTAAATTGAGAGTGGCCACCTGCTGTCGCAAGTGCTTCGGTCAGCCTGAAATCATATCGCGGAATGACATACCGACCTGGAATTGATATACCATCACCCAATATTGAAAAGGTACGCTTTTCTGAGGCGAGCAAAGTTACGACAACTGACGGGTCTCTCAATACGCTCGGCGAAAGGATTTGCTTTATCTCCTCCTCAAGTTGTATCTCAGTCACTCCTTCTGCTTGAACTACCCCAACATCCGGAATGGATATCTTTCCGGTCTCGGTAACGACATAATCGTTTATATATGAAAGGCCATCTTGATATAGCTCGTAAATCGATACTCTTACAATATCACCGGGACAAAATACATAATCATAATCACTCACAAGGCTATCTTCTGGCCTCGGCTCTTCTGCTCCCTCCCACATTGGCGGTTCTTCCTCAGCCACACCAAGGGTATCCAATATTACATTGACCGCCGGGGTAGGACGAAACCTGCCGATTTGTGTCGGGTCAAAAAACTTGTTGCCACAACCGGATGAAAGAGACAGCAGTAGAAGGTAAAAAGTGCAAAATAGAATGTAAAATGTTTTGCTTTTTTTTGAAGTTTGTATCCTTTTCATGGCATTAAAATCCCAAAAAAACACGAGCCTTCAAAATAGCTCTAAACTGTTAAAAACCCATTTGCTCGATGAAATTTATCGGTTCAATATCCTTGCTGCTTAACTTTTTTTAGCTGCGATAAAGGCAATATTGTAAGGAAATTAAATATGGCTTTTAATACAGTCCAGGAAAGTACAAAATCCTTAAGTACATTTGGAATAAAGTATACAATCTAATGGCGAAACTCTGATTTTGAACCTTCTACAACTATAGATTTATAAAGCAGTTATGGAATTAATAAGCGTTTGCCGTATTTTTGTTGGACAGCTCCCCACCTGTCAAAAAATACTAATTAATTTTTTTTTACTTTTCAGATATAAAGATTTGTTCGCTTTTGATGCTTACTTGTGCCCGATAATTATCTCAATATCAGTATAGGCAAAATCGCCAATTTCGTAGAAAAATTATAGGAATTGCCGATAAAAACTTGTCCCTGCCGTTCTTTGGATTGCTTAAGTTATGACTACGTAAACGGTCTTCGCTTTTTGGTACGTTTGATTTGTTTGGCAGATCCTACTTGAAATTGATTTCCGCAAGATGCTGCAGAAAAGAACCACGGGCATCAGTTCTGGATATCTCGATCTTGTTAGGTACCAGGATGCCTTTCTTGCTGACCCTTATATAGTCATAGCCGCGAACTAATAAGAAATTTTTCTTATCACTATTTGAAAACCAAATTGTATCCACCAGAGAATTTTCTTTGTTTTGGTAAAAAATAACCTTAGACCAATATGGCTTGGCAGGTATTATATCAAGCTGCATATCATCGGCATACGTAGTTCGTTGAATTGGTTCGTACCATAATCCTTTTATCTTGACCTGCGTAGGAACTTTAGTAAAGGTAATATATCCATCTAAAAAACGTACCGGTGCTGTTGTTATCGTAAGTACTGCTTCTGCAAAATCGCGATAAAATCCCATAAGCGGTGAGATGTCATTTTGCTTGTTTCCGGCCGGCATACTGAATTGCCCTCTTGACAATCGCCAGACAAACTTATTCGGCGGCTCTTGGGCTGAAACGCGAATTGAATTCGACAACGGGTAAATCTCATAGTGATGCTCTGTCAGATAGAAGCTGCCATCGGTTCGACTTTGCTCACCGCCCTGAGCCTGTCGAAGGGCCGGCTCATAAAGACTTACAACACAATCAAATTGAAGCCTTTTTGCTCTTGTCCACCCCTTACGTCCACCGGTCGCTTCAATCGCAGCGTTTGCGTAATCCGCAATGGCAAAATTAGGGTCGGTCAAACGACGGTAAACCAACCCGCTTTCTATTTTTTGCTGCTCACACCCTGCAAAAATAAAACCTGTCAAAAAAACAAGACAGCTTGTTTTCCTGCTGCGCCAAGTGCGCAGCACGGCGAGTAGGTTTCGATTAATCATTTTGTTTTTGTTCACATTTCAAATTAGCTAATTGCTCCATCAAAGCATATCTTTGGGCAGCGTCCTGACTGGCAAGCTTCATCAATTCCGCTGCCACTTCTGGCTTTGATTGTTTTAAGGTTCGATAACGATTTTCACCGTAAGCATATTCCTCGAAGTTAAAAGTGGGAGCTTTTGAATCAAGCTGTAGCGGGTTTTTGCCCTGCTCTTTCAGTCGTGGGTCGAATCTATACAGTGGCCAATGACCGCTGGCGACAGCCTGTTTCTGATGCTCGTAGCCATTGACAAGGTTATAACCGTGAGCGATACAATGAGCATAAGCGATTATAAGCGAAGGCCCAGGATACGCTTCTGCCTCGACAAAGGCCTTGACCGTCTGATTGGGATTTGCACCCATAGCTACCTTGGCTACATAGATATTGCCATAGACAAAAGCAAGAAGTCCGAGGTCTTTTTTCGGCCTTGGTTTACCCGCTGCTGCAAATTTTGCTACCGCTGCTCTCGGCGTGGACTTTGACATCTGTCCGCCTGTATTAGAATAGACTTCCGTGTCTAACACCAGCGCATTGACATCGGCCCCGCCGGCTAATACGTGGTCCAATCCGCCATATCCAATATCGTAAGCCCATCCGTCACCGCCAAGAGCCCAGACAGATTTTCGCACAAGGTAATCCGCGACATCCAGCAATTGCTTACATTCCGGACAGCTGCTTTTTTTGCATTGCCCTTTGAGTTTGTCCACCCTCGTCCGCTGTTGTTCAATAGCATCCTGCTGTGGCTCATTAGCCAATGCAGCCGTTCGGATTTCTTCCGCCAGTTTCGTATCAACACAACCTTGTTCCGTTACCTTTGCCAGCAGTGCAAGAGCACGCTCTTTAAATTTGTTGATAGTCAGCCGCATACCCATTGCAAACTCGGCGCTATCCTCAAACAGACTGTTACTCCAGGTTGGCCCCCTGCCGTCTTGTCTTTTCGTATAAGGTGTCGTCGGCAGATTACCGCCGTAAATCGATGAGCAGCCGGTTGCATTTCCAATATAGGCCCTGTCTCCAAATAGTTGCGTCAGCAGTTTTACATAAGGTGTTTCTCCACAGCCGGCACAGGCACCGGAATACTCAAATAATGGCTGAATTAACTGGCTGCCCTTTACAGTACCCGCTTTGAAAAGCTTCGGGTCTGTATTTGGAATCGAAAGGAAGTATTTATAATTCTCACGCTCCTGCTCACGAAGCGGTTCCTGCAAAGCCAAATTGATTGCCTTTCGGCCGGTTGGCTGTTTGTTTTCGTCTTTTTCTTCAGCCGGGCATCTGACAACGCAGGCGCCGCACCCCGTACAGTCCTCCGGTGCTACCTGGACGGTAAATTTCATACCGGCATAATCTTTGCCTTTAGCATCTGCACTTTTGAATGCTTGCGGTGCATCTTTGAGGTACTTTTCATCGTATGCTTTTATTCTTATAGCGGCATGCGGACAGACCAGAGAGCACGTCCCGCATTGAATACAAATATCCGGCTCCCACTTTGGTATATTTACGGCAATGTTGCGTTTTTCGTATTGGGTTGTGCCGCTTGGAAATTTACCGTCAGCCGGCATTTTGCTTACCGGCAGTTTATCGCCACGAAATGCCATAAGCTCCCCAGTCACTTCCTTCACAAAATCAGGAGCATCATCAGGGACCAGCGGACGCATCTTTATCTTGCTGGTTACCTTATCAGGAACTTTAACTTCATAAATCTTTTCCAGAGCACCCCCAACGGCGGCGTTATTCATCTCAACGATTTTCTCTCCCTTTCTACCGTAAGTCTTTCTAATAGCATCCTTGATGGCCCCAACGGCTGTATCCTGTGAGATAATGTTGCTTATCTTGAAAAAGGCAGTTTGCATAATTACATTGATTCTTGGCCCCAAACCAATTTCTTGCGCAAGCGAGATTGCATCAATGACATAGAACTTCAGCTTCTTTTCAATTATCTGTTTTTGTACCTCCTGTGGTAAAGTGTCCCACACTTCATCCGGGCCGTGACTGCTGGTCAGTAAAAACGTTGCGCCAGGACGGGCCGCCGAAAGCATATCATACTTTTCAAGAAAGCTGGGATTATGGCAGGCAATAAAATCAGCCTTGCCTACCAGGTACGGCCTGCGAATTAGCTCCGGGCCAAATCGCAGGTGCGATATGGTCATTGCACCGGCCTTTCTCGAATCATAAACAAAGTAACCCTGGGCGTAATTATCCGTTGACCCGCCGATGATTTTTATGGAGTTTTTATTCGCACCCACGGTCCCATCCGCACCGAGGCCATAGAACATACCGGAGAAAAACCTGCCGCCCTCAATTTCGAAGGATTCATCAACCTCCAGACTGGTATTGGTCACGTCATCAATGATACCTACAGTAAAGCCATTTTTAGGTTTTGCAGCATCGAGGTTGTTGAAGACGGCTTTTACCATAGCCGGCGTAAAATCCTTCGAGCCCAGACCATATCGCCCTCCGACAACCAGCGGATATTTTTCAAAAGGACTTTCGCCCAGCTCCATCGCATGACCGATTGCCGTGCGAACATCAAGGTACAACGGCTCGCCGATGGAACCAGGTTCCTTTGTCCTGTCTAATACCGCTATTTTCTTTACGGTCTTTGGCAAAGCCGTAACAAAGTGCTTGGTGCTAAAAGGTCGATAAAGTCGCACCTTTATAAGACCCACTTTTTCACCTTTAGACGCCAGATATTCAACTGTCTCATGGGTGGTATCTGCTGCCGAGCCCATCATAATAATGACTTTCTCCGCATCCTCGGCACCGATATAATCAAATAAATTATAACTACGTCCTACGAGCTTTGCGAATTTATCCATCGTTTCTTGAACAATCTGCGGTGTCGCTAAATAGTATTTATTTACCGTCTCTCTACCCTGGAAATAAACGTCGGGATTCTGCGCCGTGCCGGAAATCATAGGTCTATCCGGTGTTAGTGCTCGCCCCTTATGCTGTGCCACTTTTTTCTCATCGATTATAGCCCGCATATCATCGAAAGTTAGCTCCTCAACCTTTTGAACTTCATGGCTTGTCCTGAAGCCGTCAAAAAAGTGCAAAAATGGCACTTGTGAGGCCAGCGTAGCCTGCTGTGCGATAAGCGCAAAATCCATAACCTCTTGAATGTTACAGGAGCTAATCATAGCAAAGCCGGTCTCACGACAGGTCATCACGTCGGAGTGGTCGCCGAATATCGATAGTGCCTGACACGCCAGCGAGCGAGCAGAGATATGAAAGACGGTAGGCAGTAGTTCCCCTGCGATTTTGTACATATTGGGTATCATCAGCAGAAGTCCCTGCGAAGCTGTAAAAGTTGTTGTTAGAGCGCCGGTTGCTAATGCCCCGTGCACTGCCGCTGCTGCACCGGCTTCAGATTGCATCTCCGTTACCGAAGGAACCGTACCCCAGATATTTGGCTCACCCTTTGCTGTCCTTTCATCAGCAATCTCTCCCATAGAGGAGCTTGGAGTAATGGGATATATTGCAATAACTTCGTTCGTGGCATGGGCCACATAAGCCGCTGCAGTATTACCATCGATTGTAACCATTCTGCGTTTCATAACTTAACAACCTTCCATTTAATTAGGTAAAATCAAATTTTTTACCGACCTTGAATAACGTAATTCCATCGGTGGGCTTAACGTCCGCCTCAGGTGGACTCCCCACATCGCAAAACCATGTTTATACTGCTTTTTGCTAAATTAAGCAATATAAAATTTAGTTGATTTGAACAGGGTGAGTGGACGTCGAGTTAGTAGGTAGATTTTTTGCTCTGCTGAGGTTTTTCCTTAATTTCTGGTGCATCCGTGCTATTACTTCCTACCCTTGTCATTCCCGCGCAACCTGTCCCGAGTGAAGTCGAGGGAGCGGGAATCCAGTATCTATCACCTTTTAATTCCAGCTCAAGGCCGGAATAACACCGCCGAAAAGTTACACTAATTAATTAGAAACGGCATTAGCTACCGCCACTTCGTGTCTCCACTCTTCATCCGCAAGGGACGCTCTCGCCGCCGCGCAGCTTTAGCACAGCACAGGGCCGCCAATTCCCTCCAAAAAACTTCTAAAAACCACGAAGTTTGAGCAGATTTCTCTTGCTTCTTGCGAAGTAACCTGTTAAATTATCCTTTGGGAAAATAATATTCTGGAGGATATAGCTATGAAAAGGCAACTTCTCGTGCTTCTAATACTTCTGGCAAGCGCTTTTTTCACCCTGCCTGCCTGGGCCGACGGCCCAATCCTCGGCTGGGGCTACAATAGTAATGGTCAGGCGACACCGCCTGCCGGGAATGATTACGTTGCCATTAGCGCAGGAGGGATACATTCGCTTGCGCTAAAATCTGATGGCAGTATTGTCGGATGGGGCAACCAGGTGGAGACACCGCCTGACGGAAATAACTACATCGCTATAGGCGCAGGATGGTATCATTCGCTTGCACTAAAATCTGATGGCAGTATTGTCGGATGGGACGACCAGGTGGAGACACCGCCTGACGGAAATAATTACGTCGCCATCAGCGCAGGATGGAAACATTGTCTTGCGTTAAAATCTGACGGCAGTATTGTCGGCTGGGGCTACAATGTTGAAGGTCAGGCGACACCGCCTGATGGAAATAATTACACCGTCGTTAGTGCAGGATGGTATCATTCGCTTGCGTTAAAATCTGATGGCAGTATTGTCGGCTGGGGCAAAAATGATAATGGTCAGGCGACACCGCCCGACGGGAATAATTACATCGCCATTAGCGCAGGAGGGTTTCATTCGCTTGCGTTAAAATCTGATGACAGTATTGTCGGCTGGGGCACAAATTATGATGGTCAGGCGACACCGCCTGCCGGAAGTGATTTTCTCGCCATTAGCGCAGGATATACCCATTCGCTTGCGTTAAAATCTGATGGCAGTATTGTCGGCTGGGGCTACAATGATAATGGTCAGGCGACACCGCCTGGCGGGAATGATTACATCGCCATTAGCGCAGGATGGCATTATTCGCTTGCGCTAATAGAGTTATCATGTTTGTACTTTCTTCTCGGCGATTTTAATGACGACTGCAGGGTTAATTGGCATGACCTGAGAACATTTACCGAGCAATGGTTGGAGCCTTTGAATTTCTTTGATTATGCCTTGTTAGCAGAGAACTGGTTAATTGATTGCGACATAGACCCGACCAATCCTGCCTGCGTGCCGAAGTAAATGTAAAGCTTAAAGCGGTTCGACATGCTCACCGCCCTGAGCAATGTCGAAGGGCTAAAATTCCAAATCGCAAACAATAAGGCACAAACTATTCTGTATACCAGTCGGCTTTGAGGTCGTTGTGGTCTATAAGGATTTTCAGGTCGTTGATGTCAATCGCACCATTCGTATCGATGTCTCCGAGCAAATAAGACTCCGCTTGCCCGCCCGTCATTTGGGGGAGCAATTTATTATGAGTCAGGAAGTTGTCGAGCATAATGGCAATATCCGATTTGTCAACAATACCATCGGCATTTAAGTCATACCAGAAGATACTATCATCGTTCTTTTTGTTGCTGACATTCCAGGCCAGGCCATATTGCTCGGTCTCGGTTACTCCTTCCTTTTCATTATCACTGATGGAAAGGACAATTTCGTAGTTGGTGTAGTTAGCATCTGTGGCAACGTAAATATGTTCAACGTTGTCAATGCTGCTATCACTGTAATCGAGCAGATAATCGTTATTGGGGTCATTGAGGTCAACGGCCCAAAGCTCAAGCCGAAGGTTGCTATCTTTCTCCGGTAATGGTTCAAAGGGATAAGAGTTGCTGTAATGTTTGTTCCATGTGGTGGTTACAGTAATAAATTTATCTTTCGATTTTGTGAGCGTGATTTTGTAGGTGTTTTGTGGGGCTTGCCCGCCCGCCCTTTGGAGGGTTTCGCTCCCAGCTTCGCCGGAGGAGAATTTATCCAACTGGTTTAAATCCCAGCCGGTTATTGGACAATTGCCGGGTTTGTGTTGACCGGCGCTCAGATGCTCAAAGGCACCGACGGCATTTAACATACCTGCACCCTGAATATAATCAAGCGGGACAAGATGGTCATCGTCGATGGGAAGTCGGCCTTTGTGCCAGAAGGGCAGTTTCGTTGCAGAATTCAGCAAAATAGCTTTCATTACACAGTTCCCACCCTCTGGTGAAGCAGCGTAGATAAGGTCAGGGTCATTTTTGGCTTTTTGAACAAGCAGACCTATCGCCCCTGCTACTGTCGGTGTCGAGAAGCTCGACCAGTCACCGGTTGGTTCATAGCGATTGAGATGGTTTACATCGGCTGCCAGGCTGTTGCCAGGTGCGACGATGTCGGGTTTACACCGTCCATCGCCGGCCGGGCCAAAGCTGGAATTCTCCGGATAAGCCAGGGCGAAATGTGCCAGATTAGTTGCGAGATTTTTGGTATCTACTGAAGCCAGTACACCAACGCCAATGACATTTGCTGCCGCACCGGGATAGAGGACAGGGTCGTTAGCATCTAAGCCGTTGCCTATTCCGGCCACGATAATAAGGCCGTGGTGTTCTGCCAAAGATTCAATGCCCCTTGTCCACCAATCTTCAGACTGGCTGCCAATGCCGGCGACTACAATATCAGCACTTGGCGGCGAGCAAGATAATACGTTATTGGTCAGGAAATGCCAAAACTCATAAACATCGGCCTGGGCCTGCGGTGCTGCGCCCTGATAATAGAATTGTCCCAGAAGAGAGTTAAATGCGTCTGGGTCTTCACCAAACAATATAGAGCAAATAGCAGTCGAATGGGGTGAAATGCCGGCTAATAACTCAGTACGGTCGTGAAAGCTAAATTTCGCATCTCTGAAGCACTTATGCCGGGTATTTGGTCGGTAATCGTTCTGCGGCTCACCATCAATATAAGTAATGCTTCGGCAAATAACGGCGAATTTGACACCTGAGCCAGTTAAATTGGGGTCTGTCTGTCTTAACGCGTAGATTCCGGCGTGGTTTAGGCCCTGCGGTTGCATCTGCAGCGGTTCATCGGCAAAAGCAACGTTGGTAAGTACCAACAGAGCTGTCAGAGAAACTATCGACAATAAACCGGTTATCTTTTTATTAGGTTGCACCATCGGTATAACTCCGGATGTCGGAGTAAAAGCTAAAACAGCAAAATCGCCCCGAATTCTTATTTATATAATAGCAGAAAAACGGTCGCTTTTCAAGTAGATTATTTGGCTGCTTCTCACAAAAATAGCGTTTTTAGCGATAAAAGTGCACCACTGAAAATCTAATTTAGAAATCTTGCCTTTATCGGCCGCAACTGCTATACTCTGAGCAATATTTCGGTTTTATTTGACTTAAGGTTTGCCACAAATATGAAAGTAATTCTAAATTCCAAACAGATAGAGGAAATTCTCAACGACCTGACAAGTCGTATCATATCTGAAATCCCGCCCGGGGTGAATGTTGCTGCAATTGGCATCCGCAGCAGGGGAGAGGTTCTCGCCCAGAGGCTTTCGGGGCGATTATCGAAGCAGCTCGGCAAAGCAGTTCCACGCGGGACTCTGGATATTACGCTTTATCGAGACGACCTGAACGCGCCACAAGGTACTGCTCAACCACAGGTTCGGACTACTGAAATCGGCTTCGATATAGACGACAAAATCATAATTTTGGTTGATGATGTTTTGTACACCGGCCGTTCAGCGCGTGCTGCGATGGATGCCCTTATAGATTTAGGCAGACCCAAGGCGATAAAATTAGCTGTTCTTGTTGATAGAGCTGGCAGAGAATTCCCGATACAGGCGGATTACGCCGGCTACAAAGCTGACGCTGCACCCGGCAAATCAGTACAGGTCTTTCTCGCCGAGTCGGACGGTAAAGAAGAGGTTGTCATAGAATAATGATTATCGATTTTCAAAACACGATATACGCAATACGATATTATGGCGTTAAAAAGAAAAAACAAGCAGTTCAAGTGGCATCATAAACACTTACTCGGACTGCGGGAATTAAGCACCGAGGAGATTACATATATTCTTGACACAGCTAAGGGTTTTGAACAGATAAGCACACGGTCTGTAAAGAAAGCACCGCCTCTGCGAGGCAAGGTTGTAGTAAATTTATTCTTCGAAGATAGTACTCGTACACGCAACAGCTTCGCTCTTGCGGCAAATCGATTAAGCGCAGATGTCATAGAATTTACCCAAAAAGCCAGCTCTGTCAGCAAAGGTGAGACACTTCTTGATACAGCAAGGAATCTGGAAGCGATGGGGATTGATATAATCGTAATACGCCACGGTGCCGGCGGTGCAGCAAAACTTTTGAGCAGAAATATCAACGCCTGCGTAGTCAATGCCGGTGACGGGTTCTGTGAGCACCCCACACAAGGCCTTCTGGATGTCTATACAATTCGCAAGATTAAAGGGACTCTTGAGGGTTTGAAGATAGCAATTGTCGGCGATATAGCACATTCTCGTGTTGCCAGCAGCGATATGTGGGCGATGACAAAACTCGGTGCCGAGGTCATATTTGTTGGTCCGCCCACGCTTATACCGGCACAGGTAAACCAGTTGCCGGTCAGCGTAAGCTATTCGCTTGACGAGGTTATCGAAAAAGTTGATGTGGTAAACATGCTGCGGATACAGTTTGAACGATTAGGCGGCAATCCTTTCCCCTCGATTCGTGAATATTCTCATTACTTCGGACTGACTGTGGAGCGTATGAAAAGGGCAAAATCCGATATTTTGGTTATGCACCCCGGGCCGATTAACAGAGGCCTGGAGATGGAAAGCGAGGTAGCAGACGGAGCAAATAGCGTTATCCTCGACCAGGTAACCAATGGCCTGGCTGTCAGAATGGCCGTATTGTTTTTGGTTAATCAGGCAGCAGCACAGAATAGATGATTATTGGTAATTTGGTTATTGAACTTTGAAGGAATAGAGAAATGAAATGTCAAATATTGGTGTTGCTGCTATCGGTTTTTAGCTTTGTCCAGCTCTCTTTAGCTGAGGGCGATGTTACGGAAGTTGCCGGGTCAATCTCCAACGTTATAGTCTATCGGGGACAGGCGATGGTGACGCGTACGATTGAGCTCGAGCTGCCCGCCGGCAGCTCGCAGATAATTGTTCAGAAGCTGCCTAATGCTATCGTTTCTGAAAGTATCTACGCTCAGGTTCGGGGCGGCGCTACGGTTTCAAGCGTTCGCTATCGTGAGCGGGCAGTGAAAGAAGATACTCGCGAAGAAGTTAAACAGCTTGACGCTGAGATACAAGAGGTTGAGACTCTTCTGCGGCATGCTGATGCAAGGATAAGGCTGATACATTCTCATATCAGAGCTCTTAATAAGCTTGTGGATTTTACCGTTGATGCTGAAAAGAGCGATTTGAACAGGGGCGTATTGCAGTTTGAGCCCTTGCAGCAGCTTATAGAATTCAAAGAGTCAAAACATTCCGAGCACAACGAAGAGTTTTTGAAAGTTGATGATGAAATAGTCAATCTGAAAAGGCAATTGGAATTGCTACAGCGCAAACGAGAGAAGCTGCATGCAGGCAGAAGCAAAACTGAACGTGAAGCCGTCCTCCTTGTCAACAACCCCACAGCAGCGAAGGTGTTTATCGAACTGAGCTATCTGGTTAATGAGGCACGCTGGCTGCCCCAGTATAATCTGCGTGCTAATCCTGAGCAGGTGATTGTTACCGTTGAGTATAATGCTGTTATCCATCAGGCCAGCGGCGAGGACTGGACTAATGTTGCTTTGAGTCTGTCCACGGCTCAGCCTACCACTGCTGCGGCGGCACCGGAGCTGGAGCCGTTGGAGGTCAGAGTTGGCCCACCCGTTCCGAGAAGTGATGTATTATACAAGCAAGTGCCGGCACAAGAACATCCTGGTGTACAGGTTCAGGAGAAATATCGTGACTTGACCGGGCAGTTCCAACAGCTTCAACGCTCTCGCAGTGAGATGGCCCGAAAGGGCAAAGCTGCCCAGGCCGAGCTTAACATTGCTGCTGCAAGTAACCAGATGTTGGAGCTGATGGCGGATAAGAAAGCTGTGCAGTTGATACAGACCGCCGCCAAAAGATTTGCCCGAACCGAGGGGGTTAGCGTTACATATGCTTTGACCGGGCCCATTACAATGCCAAGCCGAAGTGACCAGCAGCTGGTAAACATTGCGTCTTTTAAGAGCAAGGCAGATTTTCTTATGCTGGCTACACCGCTGCTGACTGATTATGTTTACCTGCAGGCGGATATCATTAATGATAGTAACGTCATAATGCTTGCGGGACCGGCAAGTATGTACCGGGATGGGGAATTTATCGGCAAGGGGGCGCTCGAACTGGTGACTATTGGTGAGAAGTTCACCGCCGGGTTCGGCGTTGACAGCCAGATTAAAATTTTGCGGGAGTTCAAGGACAAGAAAATCGAGACTTTTTGGGGCGGCCGCGTTGAAAATTACGATTACCGCCTAGCTATAAACAATTACAAAAACACCAAAGTTAAGCTGCGTCTGCTTGAGCGAATACCTTATACAGAAGATGAGGAACTTGAGATAATTAATTTTAAAACTGATGTTGCTCTAAGTAAGGACCCCGAATATCTAAGAACAGACAGGCAGAAGGGCATTTTAACGTGGGACCTGACCCTCGAGCCCAATACCACAGGGCCGAAGGCAACGATAGTAACTTACAGCTATACGACGAAATATGGCAATGACCTCCAGATACATCCGGTACGTTAGTAAAAGTAACAAATTATGAGTTCTGAGTTGTTGATAAAAAACGGGCGGGTAATAGACCCTGCCAATAGCATTGACAAAAAGTACGATGTGCTTATCGTCGATGGCAAAATCGCAGAGGTTGGAAAAATTGAAAAATCTGCACAAACAGTTATTGATGCTACTGATAAACTTGTGGTGCCGGGCCTGATTGATATTCACGTTCACTTTCGCGAGCCGGGTGATGAAGAGGAAGAGACAATAGCAAGCGGCTCGGCGGCTGCTGTTGCAGCAGGATTTACGTCCGTCGTCTGCATGCCGAATACCAACCCCCCTATCGAAAATGAAACCGATATCGAATATATTCATCGAAAGGCCAGGCAGGCAAGAAAAACCCACGTCTATACAATGGGGGCTATCACAAAAGGTCGTGAAGGAGTCGAGCTGGCGGAGATGGGCTTTATGGCTGAGGCCGGTGCTGTCGGCTTTACCGATGACGGCAATGGAGTACAGGACCCGGCGGTAATGCTTCGGGCACTGAAATACGCATCAATGTTCAACGTCGTGATAAGCCAGCATTGTCAGGATGACAGAATTGCCGGAAGTGGCGTGATGAACTCCGGCCATTATTCAGCTATACTTGGGCTGCCGGGTTTGGACCCGCTCGCAGAGCAGGCGATGCTCTGGCGCGATATTCAATTTATTAAGAAGTTCCCTGCTGAGCGGATTCGATACCACGCTCAGCATATATCGACAGCAGAATCGATTGAGCTGATAAGAGCGGCAAAAAAGGAAAAGCTTCCGATTACCTGTGAGGTAACGCCGCATCATCTGCTTCTAACCGAGGAATGTTGTTCCGAATACGATACCAACTATAAGGTCAATCCGCCTTTGCGGACAGCCAGGGATATTGAGGCCTTAAAGCAGGCGATTGCCGAAGGATTTGTGGATGCTTTAGCAAGCGACCACGCTCCACATTTGCAAAGCGAAAAGGAGCTGGAATTCTTAGCCGCACCCTTTGGGATAGCTTCGCTGGAATGTGAGCTGGCTCTTTTTGTCAAGGCGCTGATTGGGCCGGGCATTCTGGACTGGCCAGGCCTTATTGAACTGATGACGGCCAGACCTGCTAAGATAATCGGTGTTGATAAAGGCACGCTCGGTGTAGGCAAGCAGGCAGACGTTACTATTATTGACCCTGATGCCGAGTATGAAATCGACGTAAATACATTCCTTTCAAAAAGCAGAAACTGTCCTTATCACGGCTGGCCGGTTACGGCAAAGGTCGAAAAGACAATCGTCGGCGGCGAAATAAGATTCGAGGCATAAGTTTTAACAGTAAGATACGATTAGAAAAACTGTTGTGAATAAAAAACGTATTTCTAAATCCCCTGAACAAAAGTTGCGTGATTTAGAATCTCATCTTTATTTTCTATGGGATGCACGACGTCTATATCCTTCTCAACCTGAACGTTATAAGCAATTAGCAGCGGAATTGCGTGTTCTAGTATGCCAAACACATAATAATAAGCCATTACTTTTAAGATTAATGAAAGAATATGGTTTTACTTATGATGTTCAGCCTCCTGGTCCACCTCTTGATAAAAGCCCGATACCAATGGTTGGATGGAGGGATGATCCAGAACATAAGAAACTAACTATAGAGCTCGAAAGAGCATTAGGGAACGATAAAAAATTAAAAGAGCTTTTGGAAAAACAGGCAAAACTAAGGTGTTCTATTCCATTTCCAGAGTATGTCAAGAAGGCGCTATCTGTTTATATAAAACCATATGATTACAGCTACCAAGACTTAGTCCTTGCAATATCTCAACAGCAAGGTAGCAGTCACGAAGATGATACAGTCGAAGAGCCAATTTCAAAGATACAGAATGTCAGGATTGGGTCCGATCAAGGCCATGTAGCCCCCTTGATCAGTTTTGCCGATTTAGTCATAAAAGTAGGATCAGATTTTTTGAATTTTTTGATAGATAAATATCAGTACGAACCGAAATGTTTCCACAAAAATCAAAGTAAACAGAATATTAGTTGAAGGATTCCGTACTATCCGAGATGATTATTATTGACGGTTATAATCTGCTGCATTCAATTCAAAAGACCCGTGAGGAGTTCGAATCAATCAGCGATGTACAACTGTGCCGAGTTATAAGCAGATACCTTAAACTTATTGGCCAAAAGGGCGAGATTATATTTGACGGTATAGGGCCGCCAGACAAAAGCGGATTCGACAATATAAGTAATCTGGAGGTCATTTTTTCCGGGCGGGCAACTGACGCTGATACGGTAATCGAGCATAAAATAAGGGCAAATACAGCACCAAAAAGATTGACTATTGTCAGCAGCGACCGCAGGTTGCGAAAGGCAGCTCAGGCAAGAAAAGCGACGGCAGCAAAATCTGAGGCCTTCTGGGCGGATTTGGGGAAACAATTGAGCAGGAAAAGGCCGGCTAAAGAGCCGAAAGAAAAGCAGCAGGGACTCGATGAGAGCGAAACCAGGCTATGGATGCGTTTTTTCGGCCTGGAGCAGTAATACACGGCAAAAAACCGCATAATAGCAAATCTCGCACGAGTTGGCTTTTAGCCAATTCAGCCTATCTATTTTTTTATTTTTTTTCTTGACTTTTCCCTTTCAATCGTGTAGAATTCGTAATATCTAAATTTAAGGAGGAGCGGTGGAAAGCCTTGCGTTTTACCTCCAAAGAAGCTTTCCCCAAAAAAGGACTGTCCTTCTAACGCCAACACGGACGGGAAAGGATAGGTTGTGCGCCGGTATGACATATTTTTTAGGCGAAGAAGCAATTTATCGCGAGAAAGCTATACTGAGGAGTTAAACCATGGAGGAGCATGAAGCAAACAGAACATTGTTAAACCAGACAATCTCAAAACTTCTTGATTTTGAAAGCGTGCCGGTGCCCAAGAAGGAAGACAATTCCACCGAGCTGCTCGAGCTTGTTAACCTAATACACCCAAATGACGCCGATACTCACGCAAAAACTACTGGTCAAATTCCATCTCAAACGAGTTGGCACCAGCAAAAAAACAAAACTTTGGAAAAACAGGTTCCAACAAATGGAAACCAGATATTTGTTGTTGTTGCATGGATTCTCCTGTTCTTTATTATCTGGGTAGTGATAGGGAACAAACTGCGGCTTCCTCTGGGTTTGGAAGTGATAGAAGAAGCTTATGGCAACCTGTTTTACATATTTATGTTGATACTTGCTGGATGCGTCTTGAGTCTCACCACCTGGTTATACTGGAAAAATAAGCTCACCAAGACAGCGAATGTAGGTGTTGTTATCGTCATAATCTTGTCAGTGTCGTTGCCAATTTTGACAATAAGTTCAGGTGGCGGCGCTACTGATATAGGAAGTTTAACCAGAACCCTTTCAGGTTTCCCACTTACTACGACAGCATCCTTCTACGAACCGGTAACGGGCATCATCTATAGCGAAGACAAGCCGTCTGCCATACTTGGTGGAAGAATAATACATGAAGGGGACACCCATCACGGCGTTACTATTGTCAAAATCCACAAAGACAAGGTTGAATTCAAAGCCAAAAACAGGAGATGGACCCAGCGACCGTAAAAATCGCCAATGTGCTTAAAAGGACTTATTGCCTGCTGCGTCGAGCGCCAGCGCGACGAGCAAGTAATACCCCCCCTACTCCTACACAGTTTCAGCAGCATAATCGTGCTATAAAAACGCCTAAAATTCCTCTTTTAATTCCTCTACATTTCTGCTAAAAGTATTGCACGAAATACGATACATCCATCCTCCGAAGTCCGCCCTTCGTAGTGCTACGGAGAACGGGTAGAGCTTTTACGGAGGACGGACGTAATACGATATACGATATTATTATGAAGCTGATTGTAAAAAAATCCCGGCTAAAAGGTGCGGTGGCAATTCCTGCTTCCAAATCGCATACCATCCGTGCCGTTGCGATTGGCTCTTTAGCTGCTGGTGAAAGTCTCATCCGTACCCCTTTGTCCTCCGCAGACACACAGGCAGCAGTGGCCTGTTACCGGGCGTTAGGTGCTCAAATTGACACATCCGACCCTAAGCTCTGGAAGATAAACGGTACAGCAGGACAAATTACCGCTCCGCAGGAAACCATCGATGTGGGCAATTCCGGCACAACGCTGCGTATCGCAATGGGTTCGGCTGCTCTGGCACAACCTGGCCAGACAATAATCTTTACTGGTGATGAGCAAATCCAGACCCGCCCTGTCGGGTCCTTGATGGACTCACTTGCTGATTTAGGAGCAAAATGCAAATCTCTTAACAATAACGGCAAAGTACCCATCGAAGTAACCGGCAAGCTAACAGGCGGACAAACTACCATCGCCGCATCTACCAGTCAATATCTGTCCAGTCTTTTGCTGTGTACGCCTTTAGGCACCAAGGATAGCGAGATAGATGTTACCCTGCTAAATGAGCCGGGCTACGTTCAGATGACACTTGATTGGCTTGACAAACAAAAAATAGAGTATGAGAACCAAAAATTCAAAAAATTCAAAATTAAAGGCAATCAACGTTACGAATCCTTTGATGAGACAATCTGCGCCGATTTTTCCAGCGCCACCTTCTTTCTCTGTGCCGCTGCCCTTGTCGCAGATGAGGTAACCTTACTTGGCCTGGATTTCTCAGACAGTCAGCCGGACAAAGCCGTAGTCGATTATCTAAAAGCGATGGGAGCCGACATCACCATCGAGCAAAGTAGGGTGGGGCTTGCCCCACCTTTTACTACTTCAGTAACGGTTAGAGCCGCAGCACTCAAAGGCACCGAGATAGATATGAACCAAACCCCCGATGCCCTGCCGGCTATGGCCGTTACAGCAGCTTTTGCCGAAGGCACAACCAAACTCGTAAATGTCCCTCAGGCAC
>Ga0307432_1000202_pt1 | contig 50133 bp, 50 predicted proteins | sample SalMarWE160150MG_FD_202158 | JGI IMG/M metagenome (GOLD analysis project Ga0307432, IMG submission 202158) | Salt marsh sediment microbial communities from the Plum Island Ecosystem LTER, Massachusetts, United States - WE1603-150 | ecosystem: Environmental > Aquatic > Marine > Intertidal zone >...
GCAAGAGCCGATTCCCGAGGTTATCAGGTTATCCTCACTCCTTCTCGTTACCACTACATCACCCATGTGTACTTCTATATCTGCCACTATTAACTTGAAACTCCCCGTAGATTATAGCGTTACCTTAGTATGTCCTCCCCCTTCCTGCCCGCCGTCCCTGCCCGACATCCGGCAGGCGGGTGGCAGGCGGGGATGGGGGAGGATTAAGCTCAGTCTCCTCCCACAAGTGGGGGGGGAATCATATCTGATGTCAGATAGTCTGCTTGCTGGAGGGTAGTTCATTCCCCTATCCGCTATCCAATGATCTCAGGATCGTGTTGAATTGTGGCAGCTCGAACAGCAGTAAAAAATATCCCTTAAGAGCTTTAAGTTCAAAGATGATTTCTATTTCCACGACTAATGCTTTTTCACTCTTTTGAGCGAACGCTGTCATAATCTGACTTACTATTGCACCAAACATATCAAAGCTGAAACTTGGCACCTGCCCAATTGTCTTAACTTGCAGCTCGTTTGAAAGAACCGTAAGATAACTGCCGCAGACAATGTTACCCAGTTCTTTTAAAGCGGATTCATCAAGCCCAGTTAGTTTTCGCGTTGTCCCGGGTTCTCTTCTAACCAATAAATCGCTTAAGTTAAAAGCACTCTCCTTGGGAAATATCAGTAAAGCCGCTCCTGCAATCTCGCCTGTAACAGGTAGGTATACCCCGGCAACTATTTCTTCAGGAGCAATAATTGGGCTGAGTTCTCCTACATTTCTTATGTCTGCCATAGTAATGTTCATCTTAACTTGCCTACCAACCAGCTTGGATAGAGCGCCAGAGGCACTCAAAGCAGCTTTATTGTTTATCTCTTGTAATTTCTCCATATTCTCCTCCCTTGCAACCGCAAAAGCGCTAAGCTGGAAACGCGAAGTGCGATCATAGTTTGTTTACCAATCTTTTTATATCCAATTTCTTCTTCGCGAAATTTAATATTAAACCTAATCTTTTGTCTGTTGTCTTTAAATATGAAAGTAACTGTGCTTCATGAATCTCATTAATTTCCGAAACACTCTTTAGCTCTAATATTATTTCATTCTGTACCAGGAAATCTACACGCTGATCGCCCAAATATACGCCTTTATAATTGACCTTTATTCTTTTTTGTTCTTCAAAAGTAATCTTTGCCTCCTTGAATTCATAAGCCAAGGCCTTCTGATATATCTTCTCGACAAAACCCGGACCTAAAGCTTTGTGCACTTCGAGTGCTAAGCCAATAATTCTATTACTCAATTCATTTATTTCCTCTCTATTCACGCCCCAACCTCCTTTTTGCGCCCTTTGCGGTCACCTTCTTTGCGATCTCTGCGGTTGCACTCTTTGCATCATCGCCCTTCTCTGCGGTCTCTGCTGCTCTTTGCGCCCTTTGCGGTTGCACTCTTTGCGCCCTTTGCGGTCACCTTCTTTGCGATCTCTGCGGTTACAGTCTCTCCGTCATCTGCTGTTCTTTGCGCCCTTTGCGGTTGCACTCTCTTCGACAATATTAAGTTTGCTATATCCAATATTAACACCACCTCACCTGAACCGATTATGGTAAAGCCGGCAAAGTATAGATTCTCTCTTATCAGCCTATTCAGGGGTTTAAGAACTATCTCCTGTGTTGTCATAAGGGCATCAACCGCCAAACCGAGTTTTTCTTCCTCTTTCCTGACAATTACTATCGGCTGTCTATCAAAAGCTAAAGACGGTGTGCCAAACAACACATTTAATCTTGTTATAGGAATATTCTCTTCATTTAAAACGATGGCTTCGTAATTCAGCATTCCTTTTATGTCTTCTTTACTTACACTAACCAATCTCTCTATGCTTGCTAAGGGAATGGCATAAGTCCTGCCGCCGACCTCAACAAACAGAGTCTTGATGATGGCGAGGGTGAGAGGTATCTTTATTACAAATTTCGTCCCCTTTCCTATCTCAGATTCTACTTGGATAGAGCCTCCCAGGGATTCTATCTTTTCTTTAACTATATTTAAGCCAAAACCCCTCCCGGAGATCTCAGTAACCTCTTTATTGGTGCTCACACCAGAAAAGACTGAATCGATTACTTCTTCCTTAGTTGCTTTCGGGGATAGAATCCCTCGTTTTAGAGCCGATTCTTTTATCTGTTCAATATCCAATCCAACTCCATCATCAAAGATTTCGATGACGGCAAAATCTTTGGTTCTTGTGGCAGTTAATTTTATAGTCCCTTGAGGAGGCCTATCGGATTTGTTCCTTTCCTCAGGAGTCTCAATACCATGGTCAACAGCATTTCTTAAAAGATGTACCAAAGATTCTCCGATTTCGCCTACTACAGTCCTATCTAATTCTATATCACCACCTTGTATCTTGAGGCTCACCTCCTTTTTCTGAAGTTTGGCTAAGTCTCTAACCATCCGGGGGAACCTATTAAATACAAAGCCCATCGGCACCATTCTTGCCTGCATAACATTGTACTGCACATCTGCAATCAATCTACCCAGGTTATCCACAGCAGCAGATAGCTCAACGTTCTGGAGATCTTCCTTAATTCTATCGAGCCTCATGTTGGTGATTAATAGTTCCTCTGCTAAGTTCATAAGCAAATCGAGTCTTTCAACCTTGACTTCGATGCTTGTAATCTTCTCCACTGGGTCGGATTCGTCCGTGATTGGTGATTCGCGACTTGCGACTTCTGCCTCGTCGCCTGTAAATTTTGAAACATCTTCTAACCTCTGTACCAGTACTGTGGTGTCAAGCTCTTCCTTGCCTCTGGAGATTTCTTTTAAGATTGATTCCAAATCATCAAAAGATTGAAACAATATATCAACGCACTTTTCTATCTCTATCTTCTTGTTTCTTATCGCATCTAATACATCTTCTATCGCATGGCACAACTGAGCTGTTTTATCGTAATTCATGGTAGCGGCCATGCTCTTTAATGTGTGCGCCTCGCGAAATATATCACTCACCAGTTCTAACTCATTGGGGGACTTCTCCAGCTTAAGCAGGAAATTATTCATCGCTTCCACGTGTTCTTTTGCTTCGCTTAAGAAGGCGTCTTTATATTTTTCGAGATCTTGCACCAGCGTCGCCTCGCTCCTTGATGTATTTGTTAACCGCACACTCGCTGCGCTCGTTCGAGACGCCGAGAACGCAGAGGGAGATTAGTTTTTCCTGATCGGGAGATGACGATCAGGAAAAAAGCTCAGCCCTTCGGGCAATTTACATCCCGCCAAAGGCGGGACTGGCCGTTTTCATTTGCCGTCATCTCCCGGCAAATGAAAAAATGGATTTCTCTGCGCACTCTGTGCCTCAAGTGAGTGAAACGAACGGGCGGTGAATGTTCAGTTCTTTTAGGCTCAGATAAGAGCATAAATACATCCAATCTATTTTATGCCCCGTTTATTAAATCTGCCATCGCCCGAGCAATGCCAGAAGCAGGTAGCACTTTATCTGCGAAACCTGCGTCAATAACCACCTTGGGCATACCAAATATTAATGAAGACTCATCCTGGGCAATTGTTTTACCGCCGAATTCTTTAATTGCCTTCATCCCTTCTCGCCCATCCTGACCCATGCCTGTCAGGATAATTCCAATAACGTTTCCAGCATAAATTTTAGCCAGTGATCTCATTGTAATGTCTATTGACGGGCTCAGGGCGCTGGGCTCCTCCTCAGCTAAAGAAATAAATCGCTGGTCGTGATTTGTGAGCCCTGATTCATATTCCGGGGAACGGTTGGTGACTGTCATACGGAAGCCGCTGGGCGCAAAATACACATATCCTGCTTGGATAAGCTCATTATTTCCTGCAACCTTTACTGATAGTGGGCTATTCTGATTTAAATGTTCAGCCATACTTTGCGAAAAAAACCTGCTTGGCGCATGCTGAACAACAATGATTGCTGCGGGAAAATCAGAGGGAATGGACGGTAAAATTTCCTCCAGTGTCTGCAGCCCCCCAGTGGAGGCTCCAATAACTACGATTTTATTTATGCCAATTAACTTGCGTCTGGCTCTTTTCGGTTTCCTGGCGACGAGTGATTTGATTTTTGCAACATTGACCGTTGCGGCTGCCACAACTTGTTCTAAGAGCTGTTCTTCAACGGTACGTATATCCAGCGATAATTCACCCGAGGGCTTAAGCACAAAACCGACCGCCCCAGCATTAAGGCATTTTATAGTAATATCCGCGTCTGCTTTGCTATAGGCGGAAACTATGACTACCGGAGTTGGATATTGGCTCATAATATGCTTCAAAGTGGTCAAACCATCCCAGCCAGGCATTACCAAATCCAGCGTGATACAATCGGGTTTTATTTCAGGTATTTTTTTCAAAGCTTCGGCTCCGTTTTTGGCAGTGTCAATTACTTCAATCCGCCGATCAGAATCGAGCATATCTGATACTAACGTTCTCATAAATAAAGAGTCATCGACCACGAGGACTTTTATAGGCATAATACCCCAAAAATGAATTGTTGATTGATGATTGGCGATTGACTATTGATGGAAGTCGCTCCGCTCCGCTGTTTTGATTGGAATTGTCGTGCTAAAATTGGCAGAATTCCTTAAATATTTCAATTGTCAATCTTCAATATTCAATTACTAAGACATTTCTCCACTGTCTCGGCAACCAGCTTCTCGTCAAAGGGCTTAACAATGAAATCTTTGGCCCCGAGTTCTTTACATCGCTTTATTATCGCATCGTCGCCAACAGCCGTAATCATTACTACTTGTGCCCCACGATTAGTCTTCATGGTCTCCTGAAGAACCCGTATGCCTTCCTCTTCGCCTGCCGGCATAATTATATCCAGTAAGACTAAATCCGGTTTTTCTTTCTTAACTTGATCCAGGGCCGCGGCTCCTGAGTCAGCCTCCACTATTTTATATTTGGATAAAATAGACTTTAATATTCCCCGCATAAACGCTGAATCATCTACAATTAGAATCTTTTTCATATTCGGCTCCTTTGTGAGATACACAGATTAACACAGACATCCGCGGTTTCTTATCCGTGGTTGCCTGTTTCCGTCCCCACCTGCTCTTCATTATCTTGACCCCCTTCTGCAATCACGGACTCTATCTCGTCCACGGTTTCTTCCTCTGTCAGTTGGGGTCTCACGACCGTCTCATCCCTGGTCCATGGTCCTTCGCTCTCGCCAACTGCACGATGCTTTCTGGAAAGCTCACTCAATCTGGCAAGTTCTTCCTCTGAAAGGACCTTGGTTAAATCGAGCATAATGATCAGACGATTTTCAAGCGTTATCATCCCGCTGACATATGTTCTGTCTATTCTTGTTACCAGATCTGGGGTACGTTTGATCTCTCTTCCTGGTATTCTTAACACCTCTGTAACTTCATCAACCATAAGTCCGAAAAGATTCTTTTCCTGCTCTGTTATTACTATATGCTTTGATTCAGCTTCTTTTTTCACAGGCAAGAAAAAACGCGCTTTAAGGTCTATCACTACTCCGATTTCACCCCTTATATTGGTTACACCTTTAATAAACTCGGGAGAATCCGGTATCGGGGTAATGACTCCTGCCATTACGATCTCTCTAACCTGACTTATCTCAGCGCTGAATTCTTCGTCTCCTAAGTTAAAGACAATTAACTGAATAATCTTTCCCCCTTCATCCGTGGCTCCTACCCCGTAACTCGAGGCTTGTGTTTTTTCCTGCATATTTTTGCCCTCCGTTTTTTTCCTCTCCAGGCTTGCCTGTCTGCCTGCAGGCCATACTTGTCGTTCCCGCGCAGAGCGTAGAAACCAGAATAACTGTCATTGCGAGCCGTAGCGAAGCAATCTCTAACCGGTGGATAAAACTGTGATTGCGGAGCCTGTTCCGAGGCTGTTTTGAGATTGCTTCGGGTTTCACCCCTCGCAATGACAGGCGAGGAATCTCGCTCCTCGCCCTGTTAAATGCCATAAAAATTGATCATCTTTCTGGTTGAGATGCAAATGTTCTAATCTTAGGTTTTATTTCAAATTATATGACTCCTATTTAACGGGGCGAGCAATGACATCTTGTGAGCCTAGCAAAATTCGGGTTCAATTCCTAAATTCCTCAATTTTTACCCCGCCTGCCCCGTAGGTCAGAATGATCGTACTGGGGTGAAATGTTTACCCCGTTAAATGCCTTTGCATTGATATTTAACTGGGGCCTTTGTCTTTTCTATTTAACTGGGGCCGCAATCCATGAATTCCGGCTTGCCCGGGTTAAGCAGCTATTTTAAACGCTATTAGTGCAGTTCTTAATTCCTCTGCCAGAGTCGATAAATTTTGGGCTGATGTGGACATCTGCTGCATAGCCGCTGTCTGCTGCTGAATAGATGTAGCCATCTGTCCTGCTCCCACAGCAGCCTGCTCTGATGTGGCAGCTATCTCCTCTACAGTCTTTGCTACGCCTTGCGCGCCTGCGGCCTGTTCGTCAGTTGCCGATGAGATTTCCTGGGCTTTGGCTGTGATCTCCTGGGTTCCCACGCCGATCTGCTCCAACATGGATAGCGCCTCATTGACGATGTTAGCACCCTCAGAAACTTGCTCCGATCCAGTGGTCATACTATCAACTACCTCGGTTGTTGATTCTCCTATAACATTCACCATTCCCTCAATCTGCACAGCCGCTTGTTTAGTTCCTTCAGCCAGCTTCCTAATTTCATCTGCTACAACCGCAAAACCTCTTCCTGCCTCTCCTGCACGAGCAGCTTCAATGGCGGCGTTCAGAGCCAGCAGGTTTGTCTGGTCGGCAATATCCCTGGTAGTACCCACTATTACAGCTATTTCTTTAGTTCTTTTATCCAATTCTTTAATTGTCACGGTGTTGCCCTTTACAATCTCGTCTATGTTTTGTAATCTATTTGCTGCTTGCTTGCCCGACTCAGTGCCCCTTTGAGCAAGTTTAGCTGCTTCTTGAGTAACCTCAGACGCTGACTTTGCAGTGGCCGCACCCTGTTGTATGGACGTAGATAAGTTTGCCACAAGCTTGGTGCTTTCTTCCAATTTCTTGGATTGGTCCTTTGCGCCGGCCGCTATCTGCTGGGTTGACTGTGCTGCCTGCGACAATGCGGCATTTACCTGCGTTGATGAAGCAGCTACCTGGTTGGATCCGGTTGCTACTTTCTCGGAGGTATCTATTGACAGCCGAATAAGTGCTCCAAGGCCATCAAATGATTTGTTAAGGGCATCTCCCAAGGCTTTAATATCCCCTCTTGTCTCGATCTCCATTCTCTGTGAGATATCGCCTTCAGATAAGGCAAGGGCAAGTCTGATTACTTCCTGAACAGGGGTAGCAATCGAATCAATCAGGCTATTGAGTGTATCTACGATATCCTTCCAGCTACCTGCCACTCCTTCTACCTCTGCCCGTTCACTCAGTTTTCCCTCAGTGCCTGCTACTTGCGCGACTCTTGAGACTTCAGCAGCTAATCTATTCAAATTATCAACCATGTCGTTGAGAGTCTCCTTTAACTGAGCTATCTCTCCTGCTGCCTCAACCGTGATCTTCTGGGAGAGATCCCCCTGTGCCACGGCGGTGGTCACCTGGGCAATGTTTCTGACCTGACTGGTGAGGTTTTCTGCCAGCATGTTTACGTTGGCAGTCAGCTCTTGCCAGGTGCCGGCTACTCCAGGCACTTCAGCCTGGCCACCGAGCTTACCCTCTACTCCAACCTCTCGGGCCACGCGTGTAACTTCAGATGCAAAGGAGCTGAGCTGATCTACCATAGTGTTGATGGCGCCTTTCAGCTCCAGGATCTCACCCTGTGCCTCAACCGTGATCTTCTGAGATAGATCCCCCTGGGCAACAGCAGTTGTCACCTGGGCGATGTTTCTGACCTGATCTGTGAGGTTTCCTGCCATCATGTTTACGTTTGCAGTCAACTCCTGCCAGGTGCCGGCTACTCCAGGTACCTCTGCCTGGGCACCGAGCTTACCCTCTACTCCAACCTCTCGGGCAACCCTGGTAACCTCGCTGCCGAACCTATTGAGGCTGTCAACCATGTCGTTGATGGTACCTTTCAGCTCCTGGATCTCACCCTGTGCCTCAACCGTGATCTTCTGGGAGAGATCCCCCTGTGCCACGGCGGTGGTCACCTGGGCAATGTTTCTGACCTGACTGGTGAGGTTTTCTGCCAGCATGTTTACGTTGGCAGTCAGCTCTTGCCAGGTGCCGGCTACTCCAGGCACTTCAGCCTGGCCACCGAGCTTACCCTCTACTCCAACCTCTCGGGCCACGCGTGTAACTTCAGATGCAAAGGAGCTGAGCTGATCTACCATAGTGTTGATGGCGCCTTTCAGCTCCAGGATCTCACCCTGTGCCTCAACCGTGATCTTCTGAGATAGATCCCCCTGGGCAACAGCAGTTGTCACCTGGGCGATGTTTCTGACCTGATCTGTGAGGTTTCCTGCCATCATGTTTACGTTTGCAGTCAACTCCTGCCAGGTGCCGGCTACTCCAGGTACCTCTGCCTGGGCACCGAGCTTACCCTCTACTCCAACCTCTCGGGCAACCCTGGTAACCTCGCTGCCGAACCTATTGAGGCTGTCAACCATGTCGTTGATGGTACCTTTCAGCTCCTGGATCTCACCCTGTGCCTCAACCGTGATCTTCTGGGAGAGATCCCCCTGTGCCACGGCGGTGGTCACCTGGGCAATGTTTCTGACCTGATCTGTAAGGTTGGAGGCCATCATATTCACGTTTGCAGTCAACTCCTGCCAGGTGCCGGCTACTCCAGGCACTTCAGCCTGGCCACCGAGCTTGCCATCTACTCCTACCTCTCGGGCAACCCTGGTAACCTCCCCTGCAAAGGTGCCGAGCTGATCCACCATGGTGTTGATGGCACCTTTCAGCTCCAGGATCTCACCCTGTGCCTCAACCGTGATCTTCTGAGAGAGATCCCCCTGGGCCACGGCGGTGGTCACCTGGGCAATGTTTCTGACCTGACTGGTGAGGTTTCCTGCAAGCATGTTTACATTGTCTGTCAGCTCCTTCCAGGTGCCAGCTACTCCGGGAACTTCCCCCTGAGCTCCGAGCTTGCCATCTACTCCTACCTCTCGGGCAACCCTGGTAACCTCTTCTGCAAAGGTGCCGAGCTGATCCACCATGGTGTTAATGATGTCTTTCAGCCCCAGGATCTCACCCTGTGCCTCCACTGTGATCTTCTGGGAGAGATCCCCCTGGGCCACTGCCGTTGTCACCTGGGCAATATTTCTGACCTGATCTGTAAGGTTGGAGGCCATCATATTCACGTTGGAGGTAAGCTCCTGCCAGACGCCAGCGGCTTCCGATACCTCGGCCTGACCCCCCAATTTCCCTTCAGTGCCCACCTCACGGGCCACCCGCGTCACCTCTGCAGCAAAGATGTTGAGCTGATCCACCATGTTGTTAACCGTTGTACCGGTTCGTAAGAACTCACCCTTAACGGGTCTTCCTTCAATCTCTAATCCCATCTTTTCTGATAAATCGCCTTTGGCAACAGCGGTGATTATGCGCACAACCTCAGTAGTAGGCTTAGCTAAATTATTGATGAGCGCATTAATTGAGTCAATCTGGGTCATCCACGAACCGGTAGCCGCTCCCAGCGAAGCTCGTTCAGTCAACTTTCCTTCTTCGCCAATAATATTGCTAACCCGAACAATCTCATTTGCCATGCTCTCGTTCAACTTGATAACATCATTGAATGTTTCCGTTATTTCGATCATAACGCCATTCATTCCTATTGGCAGTCGTGCTGAAAAATCACCTTTTTTGAGACCCTTCAGTGCGTCCAACAATAACCTCAGTTGCGCTTCCGCATCAGCACTCAGGTCAATTGCCTCCTTGACGACTTCCGGCACATTGTCTTCTTGCGGTCGTTCATCAGCGTCCTGATCTTGAAAAAATACTGAACGGCCCGGCTTGCGTTTCTTTTTCTCTTTTTCCATTTTATGATCTCCTCTTTATATTTTGGATTTTGGAATTGATAGACCAATGAACGGAAATTCCAAATTCCAAAATCTGAACTTAGCCGCCTGCGGCGGAACTTTTCTTGACAGGATTAACAGGATTAACAAGATTTTCTTATATTCTTTATATCCAGAATATCCCGTCTATCCTGTCTAAAAAAGGAAATTCCTATACTATTAAATTATGCATTTCTACACCCTCATTAAGTTCATTTTGCATTCACAATACTCTTGGTGATTTCTGCATATGCCTTCCCCACCTTACTCCCTGGTGCGAAGTGGGATATGGGAATCCCTGCGCGCTGCGCCTCATAGATTTTGACAGAGTCCGGAACGGTAAACACCGAGTTGAACATTTCTTTCAGTGTTGCCTCAACCTCTTGTGATGGGTTGAGTTTGCGAAATATTCTTGAAAATATATTAGGTTTGGCATATCGAATCAAAACCGCTGTGGTTTGATTAATAGAGTGTGTAGTCATCCGCTTGATATCATCAAAAGCTGTTCTGAGGTTATCCAGGGCTTCTAGTGAGAAGATGCTTGGTTCGAGTGGAACGACCACCTGATCGGAGGCACACAGACCATTGATGCTAAACAGACCAGAGCTGGGCGGTAGATCAATGAGGATATAATTGTATAGAGGCTCCACCTCTTCCAGAATCCTGTTCACGATGCTGGTTTTATTCCTGGTATGCTGCATCAAGACCTCTGCCACAGCTAAATCCATTTCCGAGGGCGCAATATGGAGGTTTTCTACATCCGTCTCCAATATTGCCCGGGTAAGGGGCACACCTTCATATCCGTCACACTGGCTTAAGACAACATCGTACATGGAGTAGTGCAGTGACCTCACATCAATACCCAGCCCTGATGTCGCATTGGCCTGGGGATCAAAATCTACCACCAGCACCTTGCTGCCACTTTTCGCCAGGTATCCGGCGATGCTCAGGCACGAGGTGGTTTTACCTGTTCCCCCCTTGTGATTAGCAAAGGCAACGGATTCTGCTCTTTTTGTCATTCTCCCCCGGTTCCTTAATGGTTCAGGGGCCTTCCTGGCCGCCTTTTTTTTCTTCATCCACCCATCTCTTGAGGCTTTCCCTTGAAAATCTCCATTTATTCAAGATCTTTTTACCCGGGATCTCCCTTCCTCTCACAAGTTTGTAAAGGGATCTCCTGCTTAGCTGCAAGAATTTGGCTGCCTCTTCGATGGTAAAGACCTCTTTTTCCATTTTGGACTATCCTCCTTAGATCCTCCAATGTACATATTTTGTGCTCCTTTTGTTTTTTAATGCATTTCTTGTGCCATGAAAGAGGCCAGGGAGTAATGGAGTGCTGGAGCAATGAAAAATGGGTGTCCTCAGTGATTGATGGGGGCATATGCGAATATAGAGATAAAGATATGGCAGTGTGCGAGGAATGTGGCAGAGTCGCGGGAGAGGGGCGTCTTAGCGCCTGTTGGTATGATTGATGTGTTCTTGGGTTTAAAATAATGGCTTAAAACAGGAGTACTTGTTCAAAAGGCAACGCCTTTATTTGAAGACGTATTGAGAGAAATAGGTTGGAATCTCAAGGAAATAGCGAGGATGTATAGAAAAGATTTCATGGAACAATTTCCATAATTTCATGGTCTGAATTCCCAACAGATACAAGAGCTTAGCAAGCAGGTTGGCCTAAGTGCGGTGGGCTTGTCCATAGGAATTATGGATAGCATGTGTCTCCACCTCATAGCCTTTCTTAAATATGAGGCTCATGCTTCTACGTATGCCCTCATCGTCGTCAACGATCAGGATGCTCTGTTTCTTCTCATGGGTTCCTATCCCTCCCAATGCTCTTTGGTATGCTAGTCCGAGGCCTTGTCTTCCGGACAACATCGTTGATATTCATCTTGCGCAGGTTAGGGGGTTTGGTACGAGCAAAGCTGAGGAGACCACTGATGATCCTTTCAGATCTTGTCACGTTCTTCTCAAGGATGGTTAAGGCCTCTTTTACCTCCGGCTCGGGTTTTTCCAGGGCCATGTTGAGAAAGTAAGCGGCGTTCTTGATAGCCCCTAGGGAATTCCCCAGTTCGTGTTTTATGTTGCGAGCGAGTTGCCCTAGCGTATCCAGTTTTCCTGAACTCAAAAGCTGTTCTTGCATTTCTTTATGCTCAGCCTCTGACACCTCCCGTTCAAGAACACCCCGACCCAGCTTTACTAATTCATGTATGATTTGTTGTTTAGTCTTATCTAAATCTATTTCTGTCATTTTTCTTACGTTTTTGTAATTATTCAGCCACAAAGACACCAAGGCACAAACAATTGACAATTGAAAATTGATAATTGGAAGTGGTGGCTACCTGAACAGTTACGCATTTTTTACTTTATAATTAATCGTGGCGTCCGTCTCCTTGCCCCCCGCTCAGCCATCTTTTCATGGTTTCCCTTTCTAATCTCCATTTGTGCAGGATTTTTTAAAAAGCTTCCTAATAATTCACCACGAGAAATGAACGTTGGACCCCAAACTTCCTGGCGGCTTTCCTAGAAAACATCAAGATATCCACTCGTCTTGTCCACCGCTTGTTCATTCTATCTTCAAAGACAAAAGAGCCGTGCTCTTCAATTACCACAGTATCTCCGAACATAAATCCAAATTCTTTCTCGAGATCCCTGGATAGAGCGACAATCCCAGGCCTAACTCGCTTATTAGAGGCAGTGATTTGGGGAGTGCTGTCTGTCTGGGTCACTACTGGATTGTAGGCAGTGACTACGACAGGGACGAACTGAATATTCCTCACACGATATTCTGCTCGCTCCAGGGCCTCGGCAACACTCTTATCCAGTATGTCGACACTTTTATGCAATTCAGCGATGATACGGCTATTCTCGGAAGCTCCTTCCAAGTCTACAAATTCCACTCGGCTCTGATCGTCCATGGGTATTTTTTCCCTCTTTGGCATGGCCACGTGCACCCAGCAGGATATCGAGACCGCACATGCCACCACAATAGCCAACGTTGCCTTTGTTGTTCTGCTCATGCTTCAACCTCCCTTAATATTGCTATATTATTATTCCCTGTTTCGTGTTTAAACTGAGAGTTTAAGTAATAACTCATTTGCTTTCACCAAAAATAATTTCGCTTATCTTGCTTAAGTCTCCTACCCCTCGAACCTCATGAGGAAACAAAGGTACCTTTGTGATGCTATAGCCGGGAAATCTTGAGTGAATCTTCTTGATATATCCCTGCTGCTCCACCCTTTTAGATGAGCAAAAATCACAATCTGTTTGCGGAACGACCATATTAATTACCACCTGTTCACAGGGGATCTTTGCATTATGCAAAGCACCCATGAGTCTTTCCAGCTCGAGGAAACCCATTGCCTCGGGGATCGTGACTGCCACGAAGGCCGTTCTTTTAGAGTCTACCAGGGCCTCTTGAATCCTCCTGACATTCCTGGACATGGCCAACGCCTTTTCAGCCGCCCCGGCCAGCCTGACCACTCCCTTATATTTCAACAACAATCTGAAGAATGCCTTCAACCATTCCCTGACCATTTCAGGAAGCTCCAAAAAGCGGAGAAGGTGGCCGGTAGGCGATGTATCAAGGACAAAGATATCAAATTTCCCTTCCTCCCTCAGGGCCATGATCTTATCCAGGGCCATGATTTCGTCGAGCCCGGGGGGTGCAAGGGTAAGCAGTTCAGTCATGACCTCACGATCAAACTTGATGTCAACCCCTTTACCCAAAAATTTGTCAAAAATATCCTCTATGTCATCTTTGAACTCCTTTTTGAAGTCATCAAACAGCTTGTCTGCATCTATTTCTAAGGCGAAAAGGTTAGTATCGTCCGAGGTCCAATGTCCAATGTCCAATGTCTCGCCATTTTCCCGTACTGACTTTGGACTTTGGACTTTGCCTGCCCGCCATCGCTCTCGCTCAGGCGAGGCGGGCGGGGACTTTGGACTATAGTCTATTGGCGTAATCTTATCCCCGATGTCTACCTTAAAGGAATCGGACAGGGAATGTGCTGGATCCGTGGAGAAAACGAGTACTTTTTTTCCTGGATTACGTTGGGCCAGATGAACGGCGGTGGCAGAGGCAAGGGAGGTCTTACCCACTCCTCCCTTGCCGCCAAACAGGAGAAACTCCAGGTTGGGATTAAGGGATAGTAATGCATGAGGCTCTTCATCTATGTAAAGTGCTTTGGAGGGTCTATAAGGTTTGGGTTTTCCCAAGAGATAATTCGCCAGCCCCCTCAGTTCTTCGATCCCACGGATTTCATTGGGAAACAACGGAACGTTGATCAATCTATATTGAGAAAAAACTTCTTGGATTTCTGACAAAGGCTGTCTCTGATCCTCCTTTTTTGAAGCGCAGAATGCACAGCCATCCTTATTCGCTACCCGATTTATAATAATCTCCTTCACCGGGATGTTTATCTTCTCCAGAGAGTTAATCAGCCTCTTCGTTTCATAGATACTCATGGGTTCAGGAATGGTTACCGGGACAAAGCGAGTTGACTCCCCGTTCGAAAGCAAATTTTTGACCCTATCAATGTCTGAGGATAGGTTTTCGAGGAATATATCACACTCATCTTTCACATACTTTTTTCCGGTAAAATGGGCGGCCATGTAACGGTGCTTGTGCTGCATCAGGTCCATAACCTCAATCCATTTCCTCATCTGTTCGGGCAGGTTAAGCATCCGGACAGTATGGCCGGTAGGGGCGGTATCCAGTATCAGGATGCGATAGCTTCCTTTCTGTAAAAGGTTGGCCATTTCGATAATGGCCATGACCTCATCCATACCCGGGAGCGAAAGATCGAAAAATTCGGCGATGTCCTGCCGGTCGAAATAGGTTCCCCTATCCGCAATCTTCTTGATTACAGCCTCATTCTTCTTTTTGAACTCGTCCGCCAATCTGGTCGCATCTAATTCACGCGCAAACAAGTTTGCGCGGTCCGATGTCCAAGGTCCAATGTCCAATGTCATAGGTCCAACGTTCAATGTCCTGGGTCCAATGTCCAACGTCCGATGTCCAATGTCGGAAGCATTGGCACGATTCTTTACTGACTTTGGACTTTGGACTTTGCCTGCCCGCCATCGCTCTCGCTCAGGCGAGGCGGGCGGGGACTTTGGACTATAATTAATTGCTGTCACACGATCCCCTATTTCAATCCCAAAGCTATCCGACAGGGAGTGGGCCGGGTCAGTGGATATCACCAGCACCTTTTTGTCATTTTGAAAAGATCGGGCCAGGTGAATGGCAGCGGTCGCGGCCATGGTGGTCTTACCCACCCCGCCCTTGCCACCAAAAAGGATCAACCGCAGGTCTTCGTTTTGGAAATATTCAGGTATATTAGTCATTGGGAAAGTTCCAAGGTTCAATGTCCTGGGTCCAATGTCCAACGTCCAATGTCCGAATGAGTTACGACGTTGGACGTTGGACGTTGGACTCTTTCCACATTAAAATCACTTATCACCCTTCAAGTAACGGATAAATCCACTAATGAGGTTCTTGACTGCTACAGCCTTTTCATAAATTTCATTGAATTGTTCCTTTGTAATGTACTCTTGGTCAAGAGCAACATAGAGGTGAGATTGAACCTCGGATGCAGACCGTCGAGAATACCTTAAGAACCTTATGAACTCTAAATCAGATTGAGAGTCAAACCCCTCCGCAATATTTCCCATTACAGAAATTGAGGCTCCCTCAATCTGATCTCTTAACCTATAGCTTTTGACAAGATTGTGAACTGAAGTAATTCTAAAGACCATATTTGTTAGGATTCTACCTTCTTGCCAAGCCTTAATATCTTCAAAGCGCTCAATTTTCATTTCAAATCACCTCCGACTTTGGACATTGGACTTTGGACTTTGCCTGCCCGCCATCGCTCTCGCTCAGACGAGGCGGGCGGGGACATTGGACATTGGACTTTGGACATCCTTATCTCCAGTACATTGTTTTTTAGATGCATCTGGTAGTTATCAGTGTTAACCTCAGCGGGGAGATGGATGATTTCCTTCCATGCGGAACCGGTCTTCTCGGATCTGACCGTAAGCTGGTCTCTCTGCACCTCCAGCCTTAAATCCGATGCCTCCATTCCTCTCACTTCCATAATTACCTGCATGTATGAGCCTTCATCGAATATATCCAATAGTTGGTCTTCACTCTGTGCCCATTTCTCCTGCTTCCCTATCAGCCACCAACTGAATAAGACCTTTTCTCCAGTTTCCGGGTCCACCTTTGACCTTTCAAAGGAGAGAATCGGAATGCCAACTATCTTTTCCGCAACCGGGTTGATCTTCTCTCTGATATTCAGGAGGACATGCATATGGCTCGGGGCGTCAATAAGTTCGGCTAACTGATCGATCTTTGCATGACGCCTCTCCCAGAGGTACCACAATATATCCTGGCTATCGGAATCCAGTTGTGCAGAGATCTCTTCAATAACGCCTAAATCGACCTTTAAAAGGGCGGCCTGAGAGATTATTCTCTCCCTCCACTTTTCCAAATCGTTCACAACAAACCAGATCCACCCTTTCTCTGAGCCCTCTCTGAGATTGTAGGAGATAGACAAGCATTCCCTTTTTCTGAGAACATAGTGAAGCCTTTCTACTGCTAAACCCTTAATATCGTCGATAGGGATCTGAAATTTAATTGTTGGCCTCTGGTACATAATAAGTCTCTGGTTGGTCAAAATGCACTGGGCCACCTTCCATCCGGAGCGAAAGTTATTCTTATATGCCCCCTGGCTTTCTAAGATTATCTGCTCGCCTGCGTGAAGCTTGGGGATGCTCGTTTTTTGAGAACTCATTCCCATATGTTTTTGGTCATTGATCATTTGTTATTAGACATTGGACTTTGGACTTTGGACTTTGGACATATTACATTTCCTCTAACAGCCTCTGTAGTTGTTCAGTCGTGTTTTTAATGAGGTCGCTTTCACCCTGTGCCAGGGCCTCTTTCAGGTTCAATATGGCCCTCTCGATCTGACGCAGATAGGAGGCTGGTGTTTTCTCCCGTTTCTCCTCCATCATTGATTCTGCCGCCCGGATCATGCTGTCGGCCTGGATATTGATCTCCACCTCCTCGCGTCTCTTCATATCCTCTTCGGCATTAGCTTCCGCTTCCTTGACCGCATGTTCTACCTGCTCATTGGACAAGAGGTGTGAGACATCGATCCTTATGCTGGCCTGCTCTTCGGTATAGAGTTCCTGTGCAGAGACCCTTACTATCCCGTTCACATCGATCTCAAAGGTGACCTCCACCTGTGCTTTTCCCCTGGGCAGTGGTGGAATGTCAGTCAACTGAAACTGGCCCAGGCTGATATTACCTATGGCCATCTCCCGCTCACCCTGAAGCACATGGATGTCCATCACGGTTTGATTGTCCTCAGCGTTGGTAAATATCTGTCCGGCGGATGTGGGAATGGTGGAATTGCGGGAGATGATCTTAGAAAAAAGGCCCCCTTCGGTTTCTATTCCTAATGAAAGTGGCGTTACATCCACTAATACCACATCATCAATCTCCCCCATCAAGACCCCTGCCTGTACAGCCGCTCCGATTCCCACCACTTCGTCGGGGTTGATCTTAATAAATGGCTTCTTATGAAAGGTCTTTTCCACCAGATCTCTCACAGAGGGCATCCGCGTAGAGCCGCCTACCAGCACCACACGATCAATGCCATCCGTAGTCAATTTGGCATCTGCCAGGGCCTGCCTTGTCGGGCCGAGGAGCTTTTCCCTCAAGTCTGCGGTTATAGCCTCAAATGTCTCACGATCAATTGAGGCCTCCAGATTTTTAAGCTCTTTTTTACCCGTTCGGATAAAAGGCAGGGAAATACTCGTGCTGGGTTTATAAGAGAGTTCCCTCTTGGCCTTTTCGCTGGCCTCCCTCAGGCGCTGGAGTGAAATTTTGTCCGATTTTATATCAAACCCATGCTCATTCAAAAACCTCTCAGCCAGATAATCAACCAGCCTTTCGTCCCAGTCATCACCGCCAAGTTCAATATTGCCATTGACAGCTTTTACCTGGAAGAGACCATCTCCCAGCTCCAAGATGGACACATCAAATGTTCCTCCTCCCAGATCCCAGACAAGAATGGTCTGAATGTCTTCATGATCCAGCCCATAGGCCAGGGAAGCGGCTGTGGGCTCGTTGATTATCCTCATCACATCAAAGCCAGCTATCATACCGGCCTCTTTGGTCGCCTGCCTCCGACTATCATTGAAATAGGCCGGAACTGTAATGACAGCCTTTTTCACCTCCTCTCCCAGGTAATTTTCCACGTCTAATTTTATTTTGCGCAAAATAAAGGCCGATATTTCCTGTGGGGAATAGGTTCTTCCATTGAGGGAGGCTCTATAATCAGTGCCCATAAGCCTCTTAATGGATAGAACCGTCTTTTCCGGATTGGCTGCGGCCTGCCTTCTGGCTACAGAGCCGACCAGTTTATGCCCCTGAGCCGTTTCGGCAACGACAGAAGGGGTCAGGTTCTCACCTTCGGCGTTTTTAATAATTTTGGCTCGGCCATTTTCTATTACGGCTGCCACCGAGTAAGTTGTTCCCAAATCTATGCCGATCGCTTTGCTCATAAATCTCCTTCGGAGACGTCCGTTGTTTGTCGTTAGTTGTCCGTTGTTTTTCTGGTTCTTCCAATAGAACTGATGTTATTGTCCATACCCCCTCCCGCCAGGCACATCGTTATACACATCTCTCTTCCCCGGGCGACCCGTGAATTACCCATACCTCCCCTCCCCTTGGTGGTGTATAGACCGGAGTCAAGGGGGAGGAATTTTTTCCGTGTTATTCTTATCAACTGACAACGAGCCACAGACCACTAACCATACTCCAGAATGGAGACTGACTATTACTACTGTCAACTAACTACTGACAACTGACAACGGACTACTGACCACTTTCTTATTAGGGCTTATCCATCCACATTTGGGGCACCCTTGCTCTAATAACTCCTTTATGGAAGCTGTTCTCCCGCATTGAGGGCAGGTCTCAGTTTCCCTATCTTCGCCTGTCTGGCCTCCCAAAGATATGGTCTTATTAAGGGCATTCACCCATTGATCGGTCTCTTTTCCCGAGAAACTAACTACCTCCTTAAAACCAGTACCATTGTAAATTACATCCAGTACCTCTTTATCCTTTAATACGGTGCTCAAATTCCTCCTCTCCTTAGTGGCGCCGGTAATCTCTTCCACAGGCACCTGGAAGGCTATCTTACGCCCGAACTCATACCACCAGCAGAACCTCTTATTGGTGAGATAGAGGTAGCCAGGCTTCCAGGCATCACCCATAATCCCACCCTCGGGCGACAGGTGCCATATCTTTCCAGTGCAGAAAATCTTCTCCCCATCCACCAAAAAGGAGCTTGCCCTTTCGTCATATTCCTCTACCAGGGCAGTATCACCATCCAGGATTACCCCTGCCTCCTCCACCAGATGCTGGAGTTTGTCCTCAAACTCTACGGTTTCCAGGACACTTATACGGGCTATCTTTCCTATTTTTAAAGACAAGTATATGATATCTCTATCTTTTCCGGTAAAGGATCTTTCGCTTCTTATCGTCATGGCTTTTATCCTATTCAGTGGGGTCTCGAAGACTATCTCGGCAATATCCTGCTGATAAAGGAAAAGTCTGGTAGTAGTAAGATAGAATCGTCCCGATTTCCAGGCAGTATAGATCCCCTTTGAATAGTAATAGGAGCCGAAGATTTTAAGAATGAGATCTTCTCCCTCTCTCAAAGAAACCTCTTTACTCTTTCTATGCTGGGCCTCCCACATGCGGGTCCTGGCGTCCATATCCTGCATTAGCCCGTATTCCAGCATGGTCTCCATCCCAGCTAAGGCCGCCCTCAAATTGACCCCGATTAGAGGGATGCCGGCCACCGAGATGATGACATCGGCATGGATCACCACTCCCTTGTCAAAAACCCTGTCCAATAGATCAACTAAAGTAGCTTTACCCTTCCATTCTTTAACTGGCTCCATCTTCCCTCACTTCATTCGGTAAATCCTTTGGATATTGTCCAAGGTCCAAGGTCCAATGTCCAAGGTCCAAAGTCCGAAGTCCGAATGAATTACGACGTTGGACGTTGGACTCTTTCCACATTAAAATCACTTATCACCCTTCAAGTAACGGATAAATCCACTAATTAGGTTCTTGACTACTACAGCCTTTTCATAAATTTCATTGAATTGTTCCTTTGTAATGTACTCTTGGTCAAGAGCTACATAGAGGTGAGATTGAACCTCGGATGCAGACCGTCGAGAATACTTTAAGAACCTTATGAACTCTAAATCAGATTGAGAGTCAAAGCCTTCTGCAATATTTCCCATTACAGAAATTGAGGCTCCCTCAATTTGATCTCTTAACCTAAAGCTTTTTATAAGATTGTGAACCGAAGTGATTCTAAAAACCATTTTTGTTAGGATTCTACCTTCTTGCCAGGCCTTAATATCTTCAAAGCGCTCAATTTTCATTTCAAATCACCTCCACCTTTGGACATTAGACTTTGGACTTTGGACATTGGACTTATTTTAAACAAATGAATACGGTGGCCAGGGACCGGTGAAACGGACAAAGAACCCCTCCATATTATTAATCTTTTCCAACTCATCACCTAAGATCTTAGCATCTTTATCAGTCAGGCAGGATAGGTTCATAAGCATCTGTCTTCCTGGTTTTTCTTCTTTCTTCGCCTTTTCCACCTTAATTTCATCTGTGACTCCTTTAATCATTTCATAGAAGTCCTTGAAACATCTCTCCGCCTCTTTCCCTATTTTTTCCCTTATTAACTTTTCTAACTTTTGCTTATACATATAGGCCATGCCTTTTGGTTTAGATTTAATCTCCTGGTCTAAATCTTTAAGTTCCCGGTCCTTTCCTATAAGTTTTTCGCTGACAATTTTAGTATCCCAAGAAATCTGGACTCCATATTCAACTTTACCTTTTACTTTATCCAATTTTTCCCTCAGTCTTTGATAGTCTTCCTTTAACCAGACTTTAACCATCTCCTCCGGATCTCTTTCTTCATCGGCTTTAATTATAGTGTCAAATCCTAAGGGGAGAACTGTCCCAAGTCTTTCCCTGGCTGTCTCTACAACGATTTCATGTGCCATAACCCAATCCTCTACCACCTTATTATCCTTTGATTCATAGGGGTGAGCAGGGCAGTTATGGACCACTGCAGATATGCCCTGGTAAGGGATAGTGTAGACATTATTTCCATCTATACCAATACTACCTAAGTCCGTTTCTTGAGAATTTTCAGCCACACAATAAAGATATCTTCCCCTGGTATCAGCTTCTGAAGGGACAACTTTAGAGCCAACTTCTTGAGTTTCTCCACTCACTTTTTAACCTCCTCCTTTGCCCATCTTTCAGGGTTTACCATCTGATCTAAGACATCATCCACAAGATCATCCAGCCCATCCCTCACCGATTTGACTGTCTCGGAAATTCCCTGCTCTTCTTTCATGTGATCGATGGCAATATCTATCTCCTCAAGGGCGCTTCCTAACCTTTCTATCTCATCATCATTCAAACTTCCGCCTTCCATACGTCTCAAGGCTTGATGTTTAAGTGCATCTCTGATTATCTCTACTATAGCGATAACCAGACCTAAAAGTCCGTGTTTTAAGTTATCTTCATGAATATCAATAGGCATCTGTCGCTTTGCTCCAATGAAAAATTACTATTCAGCCACAGATTTACGCTGATTACCGCTGATATTTTCTCTTTTTCAACTTTCTGTGTCCATCTGTGTGAATCTGTGGCTAAATAATTACTAATTTTCTAATCTTGACATTCACCTCATAAAATTATATCTTGATTGAAACTAAAGAAGGACAGCAAAATGGATGATATCAGCAAAACAGTAAGTGGTTTCCGGGCTGCCATCCAGGACCTTTTGGTCCCTGAGCTTAAATCTATACAGACAGAGTTAAAACACCACAGCGAAGAGTTTGCCAGGATTGATAAGCGATTTGAAGCTGTCGATAAAAAATTTGACGCTATGTTCCAGTCCCTACACCACCTGGAAGTTACGCAGGGTGAAATCTTGGCCAAACTTGACGTTAAACAGGAAGTCAGCGAATATACTTCCAAGACCAATGCCCTGGAAAAAAGGGTAGATGATCTCTGGACATTACTTAAAAACTCACGACTTTTCTCTTCCACCTGATTCTCGTCCCTCTCAATTTTTGACAGGATAAACAGGATTAACTGGATTTATCACATGTCGATCCCTGGCCCAGACATGTTTCCAAAACCGCCCCTGCCGATAGCCTCTGTCTTATGACTAATATGTGACCGTTAACCAAAATGTTACGTCGCACCAGGGCAGGCCTGTAATCCTGTCTAATTTCCGGTTGCCAACCACAGATATAGCAGCCCTTATTTATCAGCTCCTTTTTAACCACTCGTCTCCCGCAAGCAGGGCATCTCACCCAGTAGGGACTTCTCCTTTTTCTTCCCGTCTCCTTTTTTACTTCGTCTAAAATGGGTTTAAAAATAGGGCCAAGAGCCATATCTCATCCTTCAGTTGTCATTAGTCAATATTCAATAGTCAATAGTCAATTTTCAATTTCCTGTGCCAGTGCCTTTGCCTTGGCACTTATCCACCCGCACCAGGGGCAACCGGTAGTTGTAAGCTCTTCAACGGGGACCCTCTTTTCACATTGAGGACAGTTTTCTTTGGCTACCATGGCCTCATCCCAGGCAGGTGTCTCCAGATTGGTTCCTGACGGAAACTCCAAACCATATTTTGCTGCAGTCTCAAAGGAGGCCAGGGCCGCCCTGATCTTAATGCCCAGCAGTTCAACACCAGCCACAGATACAGCGATGTCTGCGTTAATCACCAATCCCTTGTCCAGGATCCTGTCTATGACATCAGCTAAGCCGGCACTATCACCATCTCGAGATGGTTCTATAGCCATACTTATCCTCCATTTACTGCATTAACTTTCCAGTATCTCAGCATTTGATTGCGTTAGTTGATCGTTGTTAGATATCTGCATTTTTATCCCCTTGCAAAAACTTAATCCCTTTGGGGGTAACCCCATATCTTCTGGGTGCCACGGCAGCTAAAAGCCCATTTTCCACTAGAGACCGGACCATCATATCCACATAGGCCGGAGACATGCCCGTGTAATTGCTGACATTGAGAGGCCTTTTTTGTTGCTTTGCCTCGTAATAGACCTCCAGAACCTCTATCTCGCTGGCTGTTGGGCTTCTCTTTTGCTTTGCCGGCCGTTCCGGAACCCTTTGTCTCTGCTCCATTTCAAACCTTGCCTGGCGATAAAAGTCAGGTTTGGGATGAACAATCTCCTTTTGGGGCATCTTTTTGGAGATCACGCCTTTACCCCGGCATTTAAGGCATGGGAGTTTGTTGTTTGGCTCTTTCCCTGTTCCCCGGCAGTGTCTACAGCCTTCTATCGGTTCTGTAACGCTCACAAACCCCTTGCCGCGACAGACGGTGCAGGTTATATTGCTTCGAGGCTTCTCTTCGCCTCTTCCCTTACAATAAGCACACATGACCGCAGGCGGATCTACTGAGACCTCCCCTGATCCCCTGCATACGGAGCATACAGTCCCTTTTGGTTTTTCTCCACTTCCCCTGCAGAAACCGCATGGATAGGTTGTTTCCGTAAGCAATTTTCCAACCCATATCCCGGCTCCCTCTTTGGAAAATCGTTTCCCTGAATCATCGACCTTTGCTGTTGTCCAGATCAGCTCTTCCTGACCAGGCTTACAGAAAGCCGGAGTGGCAGTATGGCCACTCCGGACATTCGACAGGACGTCCCAGCCAAGACGTTCCTGGGATAGTCTCTTAAAGGGAGCTCGTTGGTCCGTTTCTTCTGCCTCCACCCTGGGTGTTTTATTCAGAGCCCTTTTCCCTTTGAAAGTGATACTGAATCGGCCTGACCTCTTCAAATCCAGATAATCCTTTCGAGCCAGGTTCATGCACAGAAGTCTTGCATATCCGGTGTCTATCCCAAGCTTGCGGCTCACCTTATGGCTCGTGGTCTCTCCGCCTGCTTCATGGACTATTTCTAAAGCCTTCTTTTCACTTCCGTTGACCATTGTTGCCTCCAAAAAAAGTAGGCAGTATGCAGTACGCAGTCTTCAGGAAGCAGCAGGTGATACTGCAAGCCCTTAATAATCTGCGATTATCCTTTTAAAGCCTTCCCCTCTTTTGCCTCTCCTGTGTTTATTGTCTTCCGCTGACTCAAATCCGGGGCTTGGGCATCTCAAGACAAATAATTTACCCACTATGAATTTTTTGCGAATCACTAACTTAATCGGTAAAATTATTTCAGCTGAAGCGCATAACCTATAGCTGTCAGGTACCAGTTCTAAGGGGAGTGGCCAATAGCCTGCTGTGCAATCAGAGCCATCAAAGACAAGAATTATTCCTCGCTCTCCTCAGTATCGATACGCTTGCGCATCCTTACCCGGTTGAATTCCATCATATTTCCGTCAGGATCCAGTTTGCTTTGGTATGTGGCCAGGATATCCATGCCGTCCGGAAGCGAGTGCTTTTCGACAACCTCTATGCTCACCACCCACCCATCTTCATCTCTTGCCGCCCCCAGTGTCGAGGAAATCTCTAAACCGGTAAGCTTATTCAGTTCCGACCGGGCCTTTTCTATCACTTCTGACATCCCTAAAGTCATTTCCGTTTACCTCCTTTGTTTGAAAGTGCCTAAATTTTAAAGTGCGCTAAAGTGACTAAAGTTAAGGAAAATAGGGACTGCTACTTTTTTGTTTAAAAAATGGTCGCTGTCCCTCCCTATTTTTGCTTGTCTATTCCGTAATTCGTTTCCCGCAATTGGGACAACATTTATACCCAAGTATATGGCGCCAAGTCTCCCCGCATTCAGGGCATTCCAAGGTCAATCTCTGCCCACATTCAGGGCAACTCTTCATTGCGCCGGAAGTTATCTCACCGCACCTAGGGCACCTGAATGCCCCCTTTCCTGCTGCTAACGCCGGCATTGTTATGTCTCCTCCTTCATTTTTCTGATGGCCTCCAACCGCTCCATCAACTTTGCTTCTTCTTTTTCATACTTCTCTTCGCCTACCTCTCCTATCTCATGCTGCATCTGAAGGTGCAAAAGCTCTTCATGAATCTTTGACTCGTCGGTCATCTCCTGATAGGCTGACTCCCTGAGCTTATTCCCGAGCCAGACAGTAAGCTTAACGGGAGAAAATAATATGTCATCGATTATGAAGGCCATAACAATTGATTATTGACGATTGACGATTGAATATTGATTTATCACTGATCACCAACCACTAACCACTGTCCACCATCCTCTACCACGATAAGACTATTTCCACGAAATTGCATGGAGGCACAGGCCCCACATATTTGAATTTCATTCTACCGTCATACGTTGCTGTCAGTTTATCCACCACTTCATCAAATGCCTTTTCCCTATCTTTTTGGACCAGAAAGGCGCTGTTAGTAACCATCTGGTCACCCATAACGTTATTTGCTTTGTGCTCCACCCAGAGGCCTTTAAAGAAATTGAGAATCGCCCTTTCCTCCCGCATCCTTTTGGTATCCAGGGCCTTTTTTACCATCTCCCCCAATTGGATCTGTTCTCGCTGCGGCCTAACTGGTCTTGACATGAGTCGATCTCTCAAAAGCCTTATATCTCTATTTTCATCAACGATTTCCCGGAAAACAACTTCCTTGCTCGCCCATAGGGCCTTGAGGCCAAGCTCTATCTTGTCCTGCATATATCCTAAAAGCTCTTTAAATTCATTATATCTGGCCTTTAAAACCTTTTCCTTGATAAGCCCAATGCTCTCACCAATGGTGCTGAATCTTACCGGCAGCATGGGATAATATTTCATGACCTCTTCAATGACCTTCTGGTGTGCCATGGTATTAGCCCTGGTAAAGGGATATTTAACAATGGGAGAATTGCTGATAATGGCCCCAAGATCCTGAAAGCAAACTGTATATACCTCATCTTTTTGGTCACCAATGCCTATTGGACCAAAGCCCTTCTCTTCATGAGTGGCCACAATGGCATATATGTATTGACCTTCTTTAGTCATGATATGATGTCCAATGTCCAAGGTCCGAGGTCCAATGTCCGATGTCCAAGGTCCAATGTCCGATGTCCAAGGTCCAATGACCAGCGACAAATGACGAATCATCTTACGACTTTGGACGTTGCCTGCCCGCAACGCTCTCGCTTGCGAGGCGGGCGGGGACGTTGGACGTTACGTTGGACGTTAAATATTCAGCCAATTGCTCAAACTTCCTTTCATCCCCTCTGGAGATGAGCACCTTAAAATAGTCTCTGACCTTTTCACGATTTTTTACCTCTTCGACTGCAATCTCATCGGCAATGTGAGGGATTACATCGTGAAAGGCCCCTATAAAAAGAACCCCGGTTTCTTCCTCTTTTAAGGTTTCATTGATTGTGGTTGCAATGAACTTATCTCTTTTCTCCATAAGCTGATCTTTATGAAACCTATACCCTATGTAAGCGGTTGTTTTCTCCCAGAGTGATTTGGTCTGGGCAAGTTTGAGGATGCGACCATACTCTTCTTTAAGGAGCGCTATGTCTTCTGTTTTTCTAACCTCTCCACCTCTTTTAATCAAATCGAGGACAATCCGGTAATTTCTGCTCCCTTTTTTAGCCCCTTCCATGATGATCTTTTGCCCCAGTTCACCATCGGCCATTAATCCATCCTGATAGATCTTTAAATTCTCGGCATCCAGTTTCTTGAAATATTCCTCGATTTCATCCCAAAATGTGGTCACGGTTTGTCTATGTTTTTCCCAACGTTTCCTTCCGCATATTTCAGCACTTCTTTTGTCGATTGCCGAAGCAATGCTTCCCAAATCAGATTCCACATGAATAACGGGCACATAGAGCAATCGCCTCATCAGGCATGAGCCTCCGGCTGTTCCAGTGGCTTAACTGTTATCCATTCGCTAACATCATTTTTCTTAAAGGACTGCCGCCCCCCCTGACAGTAATCGGTGAGGATTTGATAGGCATTGGTTATCTTCTCAAACCTTTTTTGCGCTTCCTGATCATAGGGATATTTATCCGGATGAAACTTTTTGCTCAGCTCCCTGTAAACATCTTTGATTTCAACGCCCGTGGCTTCTTCGCCCAAGCCCAGAATCCGCCTGGCCTCGTTTACCTCACCAAATTCCAGTTTTTTTATCTCCAGGGTACAAAAGCTGTAAGGGGGAAGGGGACCCACAATCCTAAAATTTACTCTGCCTTTGTATTCTTTATCCAGGTCATCAACCTTTGACTCAAAGGCTTCCTTTTTATCCATATTTATGAGAAAGGCCACGTTCATTATCATAGAATCATCCATAACAGCGTGGGAACAATGGTCTTCTGCTTCCTTCTTCAGGACATCCAATATCTCTGAAGTACATTTTTCCCTCTTTTTATCCAATGATCCCTTGACCAATTTGCCCACGTTTATTTTGATCTCAAAAATCTGGTCAGGGGCTTTTGATGCTGCTTCTTGTTTAAGTCTTTTAATCTCCTCCTCTTCTCCTATTTCCTTTAAAACCGTCTCCAAATCGCCCCATATTGCCGCTACATCGAGCTCTATTTTGTTCTCCATTTCCTTGAGCTTTGTTTTTATCTGCCCATAACCCTTTTCCAGGATTCTCTTTAGTTCTTCTTCCCCTTGAGCCACTGTCCCGAATTTCATAGAGATAATGTGGTTACTTTTCATCACCTTTTCGATGACAGTTTGATAGACGGCCAGATTGTGAAGGAGAGTTTCTCTGGATAGGGAATCAAATTGTATAAACGGCAAATCGCTGGCTACAGCGGCAATATCCTGATAGGGAAAGGTACAAACTTCTCCCTTATCAATACCAATGGGGCCTAAATTTTTTGGTTTATTTGCACTGATAAAGCCATAAATGTATTTTCCGTTTTCTGCCATGGTTTATCCTCCATAAAAAACGATGTCCAAAGTCCAAGGTCCAAAGTCAAAGGTCTGAACAAGGAACGACGTTGGACTTTGGACATCGGACCTGCCTCATGTATCCTGTATCTTATTTCCTGTGTCCCGCACTTCCTGTAACGCCTGCTTAAAATGCCCATTCGAAATCGCAAAATCAGCGTAATCCTGACCTTTGTTTTCTATAAACTCTCTTATGGCTAACATGGAGGCTTTCCTGCAAATGGATTCTATGTCTGCACCTACAAGGCCCTCCGTACCACCGGCCAGGGACTTGAGATCAACGTCGGGGGCCAGAGGCTTCCCTCTTGTATGAACTTCGAATATTTCCAGTCTTGTCTCCTCATCAGGCACGGGAAGCTCCAGCAGGAAATCGAATCTACCGGCCCTGAGCAAGGCCGGGTCAATGATGTCCAGTCTGTTGGTGGCCGCAAGAACCACGATCCCCTTGAGTTCCTCAATGCCATCCAGCTCGGTCAGGAATTGGCTGATTACTCTGTCAACAACATGAGATGCAGCCTCCGAGCCCCGCATGGGAACCACGCTATCTATTTCATCGAAAAATATAATACATGGAGATGCCTGCTTGGCCTTCTTGAAGATCTCCCGTATACCCTTCTCGCTCTCTCCAACCCACTTGGAGAGAAGCTCCGGGCCTTTGACCGAGATGAAATTGACCTCTGATTCCGAGGCCACTGCCTTGGCGAGCAAGGTCTTCCCTGTGCCTGGCGGGCCGTAGAGTAATATACCTTTAGAGGGATTTGTTTTGGCATGTTCAAATAATTTGTTGTACTTTAGAGGCCACTCAATGGTTTCGCTTAACACCCTTTTTACCTCAGTAAGACCTCCAACATCACTCCACTTTACATCCGGAATCTCGGTAAACACCTCCCTTATGGCCGAAGGCTCAACCTCCTTTAGGGCCTCCATAAAATCGTCCATGGTGACATGAAGCTGCATCAAGGTCTCGTAAGGGATCTCTACCATCTGGAAGTCTATGCTCGGAAAGATCTTTCTCAGGGTGGTCATGGCTGCTTCCCGGGAAAGCGCTTCCAGATCGGCTCCAATAAAGCCATGGGTAATCTCTGATATGCGATCCAAATCCACATCCTCGGCCAGGGGCATGCCCCGGGTGTGAATATGGAGGATCTCCAGGCGACCATTTTTATCCGGTATACCAATCTCGATCTCACGGTCGAAACGCCCCGGTCTTCTCAAGGCCTGATCAAGGGTATTTGGGATGTTGGTGGCGCCGATGACGATGATCTGACCTCTTGAAGAGAGTCCATCCATCAAGGCCAGAAGCTGGGCTACAACCCGCTTTTCTACTTGTTTCTCGCCCCCCATCTCCTCTCGCTTGGGGGCAACGGCGTCAATCTCGTCCAGAAAGATAATGCTTGGAGCATGTGCAGTGGCCTCATCAAATATACGCCTGAGATGGGCTTCGCTTTCGCCATAGTACTTGTGCATAATTTCAGGGCCACTAATATGCCCGAAATAGGCATCGGTCTCATTTGCCACTGCGCGGGCGATGAGTGTCTTTCCGCATCCGGGTGGGCCATGCAAAAGCACCCCCTTGGGAGGGTCGATGCCCAGCCTTTCAAAGACCTGAGGATATTTCAGGGGGAGCTCGATCATCTCGCGGATCCGCCGGATCTCCCTGTCCAATCCCCCGATATCTTCATAGGCTATCCTGGTCCTGGCCTCCCCAGGCTCCTTTTTCTCCTGGATCTTGATAACGGTCTTGGGGTTGATCATGACCACCCCCCCGGGCCTGGTGGAAACAACCTTAAAATCCTGGGTGCGAGTTCCAAAAAGCCTTGCCCTTACCGTATCTCCTTCTATCAGCGGTAACCCCTCTAAGAGGCTCCCGATGTAGCGGGCATCGTAGGAACGCATCAAGGTCAATGGGGCGACAACAATCATTTGGGCTGGACTGAAGTCAGACTTTGTGACGCTAATTTTTTCGTCAATACCGCTTTGGGCATTTTCCCGGATGATCCCATCCAGGCGAATCAAACGCTTGCCCCGGTCTTCCATGTAAGCAGGCAACACCTTGGCCACGGTCTCCCTTTTTCCCTTGATCGTCACAACATCTCCCACTTCGACTCCAATCTTTTTGAAGTCTGTGGGGTCAAAACGGGCGATACCGCGCCCTACATCCTTGGAGCCGGCCTCTGTTACTTTGAGGGTGAGAGTTTTTGTATCTTTGTCTTTTTTTTGTGCTTTCATATTTTTTGTCCGTCGTTACCGGTCATTAGTCATTAGAATTGAATATTGTCGATTGAATATTGAATATTCGACAAATCAATCGCCTTTCTTTAAATCCGCAATCCCATAATCCCTCAATTCCCCAATTTTCAATTTTCAATTTTCAATTTTCAATTGCTTTTATCTTGATTTCCAAAATCCCGTTCTTATATGTCCAGGTCATATCCTCGGGCTTTGCCTGTCGTGAGAGGAGGACCTCTTTTTGATATTTTCTGTTTTCTCCCTCGGCGCTAATATTCACAATGTCACCTTTGATCTCCAGGTTGATGTCCTTTTCCTCAATGCCTGGCATCTCCGCCACAATGTGGGTCCTCTCTGGTTCGTCAAACACATCCACTATGGGCTCTCGCACCTCCTCCACTACCGGCCCCTTGGGTGTTTTTTTGATATTACCGAATGGTTGAATGGAAGGGCTGCCATCGGCCATGGTGCGGACCCTGACCCCGTAGACGCCTTTCAAATCCTTAAGCCCTTTGATCTTATCAAGACCGCTGAACTTGATCTCACCTGTCTTGGATAGCTCCTCACCCTTTTCCGCCAGCTTGGTGGCTGTATCGATCAAGTTCCCCAGTCCCTTAAAGAGACCCCCAAAGCCGAAATCAATATTGATGCCCTCTTCTTTCTCTTTCTTGTTCTTTTTATCAGTCATTATCGTATCCTCTTTTTACATGTCCAAAGTCCAATGTCCAAAGTCCAATGTCCAAAGTCCAAAGTCCAATGTCCAAAGTCCAATGTCCAAAGTCCAAAGTCAAGATACGGCATCGGGCCTATGACGGTTGACATTAGGTTTTAACATCACTTTTGCTCCCGCAAATAACGGATAAATCGACTAATTCTGAAAACCATTTTTATTAGAGATCTACTTTCTTGCCATGCCTTAATATCTTCAAAGCGTTCGATTTTCATTCCAAATTACATCCGACTTTGGACATTGGACATAGGACTTTGGACATCATTACCACTTCACTACAATATTCACAAAATTGAATGGCGGCGCTGGACCTATATATTTGAAGTTGACCCGGTCTTTGTATTTTTCCACCAGATCTTCCACCATGTAATCGAACTCTTTTTCATGTGACCTGTCTACCAGGAAGGCGGAGTTTAAAAACATATTGTCTCCAAAAAGACCATTTGTCCGAACATCTACTGCCGCCCGTTTGAACGTATTCATGATTTTCTTGGCCTCGCCTTCCTTTTTAGCATCCAGGGCCTCTTTTACGACTTTACCTACAGCGATTTTGTAGGCATTTACATCCTTTCCCGCTTTTCCCTCGGCCTTTTTCTTGAGCCTTCTGACGCCCTGGTTCTCTTCTGCTATCTCATGAAAGATTTGGTTCATGTCTTTCCAGAGCGCCTTGAGGCCCATTTCTACCTTGTTGTCCATATCTCTCAGGAGGCCTTTAAATTCAGAATGTCGTCTTCTCAGCAAGGTTCGTATCTCCTCCGCGCTGGCGGCAATGGTACAGAACCTGACCGGTAACACCGTATAATCCTTCATGACCTCCTCAATGACCCTTTCATGGGCCATCATGTTCTCCCTATTTATAACGTACTTCGTCATAGGCGAATTACTGATGACAGCGCTGAGATCATTATACCCGATGGTGGTAACAATATCCCCGCGCTGACCGATACCGATAGGCCCAAAGTTACGACCTTCATTGCTTTCAATGATGCAATAAATGTATTTTCCTTCCCTGGTCAAAATATTTACCGCTTTATATTTGTAATATTATCTGAAAATAGTAGTCTTAACAGTAATGATTAATTGCATCTTCGATAATCTGTTTGATTTCATTTTCAGTCTCTTTATGTGTCTCATTTGTATTAAAATCGAGTACATCCAAACAGGCTTGTAAAAACTCGCTATTATCAGCCTCAGCTCTTGTGGATGTCTCGTTCAGTATCTTGGCTATCATAATGCTGGCTCGAATGCTGGGGTGAGAATTATTTCCTATCCTTTCCCTGAAGGAGCGAACAATATCCACCACTCTCCCGGCATCATCTATATTTAGCCCTGATTTGGCCTCCACAATGGAAACCTCTGTTTCCCGGCCATAATGGCCCAGCTTGATAGTAATCATGCGGTCTTTCAAGGCATCCTGGGCCTTATGCACTCCAGCATACTCCTCAGGGTTGCTGGTAAAGATGGCGCGAAAGTCCGGAGAGACACGCAGATAACCATTTTCCCCACGGGCAGCGGGCAGATCCAGTATCTTTTCCTCCAGTATGGACAGTAACACATTGTTGGCCTCTGCCCTGGAACGGGTAAACTCGTCGTAAATGAGTGTGAATCCATGTTTGCAGGCCACGGTTATCCGGTTATCCACCCATTCGGGAGACACGTTTTCCTCTGATTTGAGGACAGAATGGACAAAATTATCCACCATCTTCTTGCGGCGGTAGCCGTACTGGCCGCCGATCAGGTCGGAGGTGCCAAACTCATCATCGCCGTGAACCAATATGACCGGTCTTCCAATCTGGGCGGCCAGAAACATGGCTATGGTAGTCTTCCCTGTGCCTGCCGGCCCACTGAGGTGGGTAGGAAACCCGACCCTGACATAGTTCATGGCCCGCTTTAGAATCCCTTTCACATGATCGGTCAGGACAAAGCCGGGCTGCTCCTTATCGATGATGATGGGTGTTATCTCTGAGACTTTTTCACTATACACAGCTCTTCCCCTTCAAAGTTGGTCATTAGTCATTGGACTTTGGACTTTGGACTTTGGACGTTGGACATTGGACTTTCAGTAGTCACTGCCCACTGCTCACTGCCCACAGGTTATGTGTTCAAAATCTTTATCTGCATTTATCACATAGGTCATAATAGGGGGGTGTCCTTTACGCTCTATATTTCGCCTTCGCATCTCCTCCCAGGGCTCAAAATTTATCTTCCCGCCTCCATCCATTTTAGTTGACCGGATGATGCGCCCCCCTTCGGAAACGGCATTTTCAAAGTCATGGAAATCCTTTCGAGGCGACTTCCTGAAGCTTGAGAGGATGTTCTTTAAGATCAGATCGTTTTGGGTTTGCTGGAGTAGCTGGGGGTCTTCGATCTTTTGATAGGAGGTGAACATCAAATTATGGTCAATTGTAGCCTGAAACACAGCAGGCAATGGTTCCCCTGTTTTCCGCCTCAGTCTCTTATCCTCCCAAGGCTCCAATAAGATATGGCATCCATCCACGTGCCAGGTTATGCGTATTGTGTCACCAACCTCGCTCAGGGCCTCTTCCAGAAGGGCCTCGGCTGCCTCCGGGGTGATAGGTTTAGGTACCTTTAGAAGGTTCCGGCCAAAAATCCAAAGGACCTCTTCTAAAGCTATCCTTTGCTTATTGGCCCTCTGCCCCTCAATCTCTTTCATTTCTTTTTCTAACGCCTCTTTCTTTCTGTATTTTTCCGCGCCCCGTTCAATAGTAGCTTGCTCGCTTTCAAGACCCCTGCTTCCCCCCAATGCCATGGCCCATTCTCTTGCCATGATCTTACGGGCTAAACGCGCAATAGAGGCGGTATTCAAATTCTTGAACTTATTTTCGGGCTCACTCTGATCCGGCTGTTGTGGCTGCCAATCAAACGCTTCATTTATGCTGGATTCTGGATTCTGGGTTCTGGACCTGCCCTGTGGAATTCCGCTTTGCGGACCTCCTTCAGAGGATTCCACAGGGTGAAGATTCTGGATCATGTATCTCGTGTCATTCGGATCTTGCCCTCCGGCCGGAGGGACTTCTAACTTTTCTGCCTGTTCATGCTTTTTCCATTCACGGGCCTGATGCTCAACAGCGGATATCTCATAGCGGTTGATCTCCAGGCCCAGTGCCTTTGCTCGCTCAAGGGCTGCCAGCTTGGGTATGGAAATTGCCTTTGTATCTTCCATTTCCACAGCCTTGCTCCAATAATTAGTAATCTATCTTCATCACCTTCATCGCTTGTGGAGGTATTAGTTTTTCGGTCTTTTTCCTATTCCGCGTAGCACCATTGGTCTCTGAGACCATATCTTCCAATGTCTCAAGCTCTTCATTAATTACAGAGATATCTTTTTCTATTTGTGTCTTTCTCTTGTCAACATTTTGTTTTTCCTGTTCCAGACGTGCCTTATTTTTTTCCAGCACAAACATCTCCAGGTATTCCGATCCTGTTACCCTGGGTTTGGACCGTATCTTGGACCTAACAGCCGTTTTAATGTCAGAGAGCGTACGGCGTTTGCTCGCCATGAAAACCTCCTTAGATTTCTGTTATCTGCCACTTTGCCGCTTGTGAATAACGATAAACTGGGCTTGATTCGGACCTGATACCTTGAGCTCAACCAACTGGCCCTCTTTTAAGTCAGCCTCCCTGCGAATATTGCTTGGGATTGAAATCTTACCTTCCTTATCTACCTTGGCAAAAGCTCGCATTAAGGTCATTTTACATCCACCCCCCTTCTAAATTGAAGATTTTCGATTGAAAATTGACAAATTTGTAAAAATTCGGAAAGTATGCCATTGCGAGCGAAGGGAAGCAATCTCATGTATCATAACTTCTTGTATTTATTAGATTGCTTCGGGCTAACGCCCTCGCAATGACCCCGGTTTACACTGACCGGAGACTTTGGACTTTGGACTAACAGTATTGATCGATCAATTCAGAAATGGCCTCTTTAACCTTATCCTGGTTGGTCTTGCTGCCGATACGGCTGGTCTCCGAGGCCAGAATGTCCATGCAGGTCTGCCTGAAAATCTGGTCATCCTTGTTGACCCCAGCCTTTCGGATCTTGACCGTCTTGGCAATCATGACGCAACCCCTTATGGTAGGGGCAAACTCATAGACATCAGACTCCCTGAGGCCCCGGACGATTTTGACGATCTTGGAGGCATCGCCATTGACCAGGCCGGTTTTGGCTTCGGTGATATGCACTTCTGTGTCCTCGTCGAAATGATCCAGGTCTATGGTAATCATCCGGTCCCGAAGGGCATCCTGGCTGCGGTGGACCCCAGCATATTCCTCCGGGTTGCTAGTAAAGATGGCTGTAAAGTCTGGGTCAACGCGCAGATAATTCTCATCCCCCTCCCTGGCCACTGGAAGATCCAGCATCTTTTCTTGCAGCACGGACAGGAGGACATTGTTGGCCTCTGGCCTGGAACGGGTAAACTCATCGTAAATGAGTGTGAACCCGTACTTGCAGGCCACGGTCAGGCGATTGTCCACCCAGCTTTTCCTCATATCCTCCTCAGTCTTGAGGACCGAGTGGATAAAGTTATCCACCACCTTGCGAATTCGATAGCCATATTCGCCGCCAACCAGGTCTGATGTGGAAAACTCCTCATCCCCGTGCATCATGACCACCGGTCTTCCTATCTTGCTGGCCACATGCATGGCCAGGGTGGTCTTGCCTGTTCCGGAAATCCCGCGGAAATGGAGGGGAAAACCTGCCGCTATATAGGCCAGGGCTCTCTCGGCAATATCCTTGACGAACGAGGTTTCTACGAAGTTAGGCAGGGGACGAGGCTCCAATACTGTTGTCATTTCATCTATCGGCATATCATCCTCCTTTGAAGTTAGTTCGCTTTGCTCAAGATTGGAGTAATGGAGTAATGGAGTAATGGGGCCTAGAGGATCTTGGTAGTTCTATGTCTACATCACTCCAATACTCCACCGCTCCATATTCCTCTTATCTTTTACTAACAACTCCCTTACCACCGCATTTCAGGCAGGGGAGGTAATCGCCCTCGACAATACCCTTGCCCTTGCAGTCGGGACATGTTTCAACCGGCTCCTTTATCTCCACCATGCCTTTTCCACCACAGACAGAACAGGTAAGGCGCTGGTCTCTATGAATGCCGGTGCCGCCACAGAAAATGCACTCGATAGCCGGTTCCATAATGGTGACCTCTCCCCGGCCACCGCAGACCTGGCAGGTGGAGATTTTGGATAAGAGCTCAAAAGGGTCGGTCCCTTTTCCCTGACAGAAGGCGCACTGAAGGGTAATATTTCCCTCTTCCTTTCGCATAATTTGCACACTCATTATATCTGCCTCCATTATTCGCTAAGTGCTTCGACTGAGACGTGTCGACGAGCTCACGTCGAGTCGCTCAGCCGAAGTCTAAATAAATACCTCATCAAATTTATGAATCGAGAGACTAAGCCAGACATGAAAGTCTCATTAGCGGTTTCTTAAATCCGGTTTATTCGGACACAAAATACAATGTGCCTTCTTTCCTTATCTCTCCGTCATCAAGAAGCTCCCGCATAATGGGAATCAGTGTTCGCCAGTTTTCAATGCCGAGCATGTCCGCAACCTGGGTCATCTTCAGCCCTTCAGTGTGGTCTTCGAGAAGATCCAGAATCCTCCCCCCCAAGTCTTCTTCAATTTTTTCCTCTGCAGCGCCTTCTTCTACTGCTTCTTCCTCCTCAATTCCTGCTTTCTCTGCAATTTCTTCTTCGGGTTCCTCTTCTTCTGCGTTCCCAGCAGGCTCCACTATAGCCTCCTCAACCGGTTTCATCTCCACAGCGGCTTCTGCCTTTACCGGCCCTGTTATGGTCACCTTTTCTCCGACAGACTTCATCCCGGCCAGGAGTTCCCTCCAGGCGGCTGCCGCACCTTCATGCTCCTTTTTGAAATCGTCCAGCATGCTGCTGATAGCCCATTTCCGCTCCCTTATCTCAGCCTGGTCCGCTGCCTTTCTGTCAGATTCCGCTGCCTGTAGCTCAGGCTTTACCCTGGCCAACTCGGCACGCAGATTGTCTGCCATCTCCTTGTGTGCCTTGCCGAAATCAGCTAACAGCTTTTCTATGTGATCCTCACGCTCCTTGATCTCAGCCTGGTCCGCTGCCTTTCTGTCAGATTCCGCTGCCTGTAGCTCAGGCTTTACCCTGGCCAACTCGGCACGCAGATTGTCTGCCATCTCCTTGTGTGCCTTGCCGAAATCAGCTAACATATGGGCTGTTCCCTGCTTTATAGCCAATATACTGTTAACCCTCTCTTCATAGGCGCTGGCCATTTCCTCTGCCAAATTTCTTAAAGCTTCTGCATTTCCCATGTTTCTTCCTCCTTTTTTCTAATAATTTTAGACATGCTCGGAGAATGCACTTTGTGCCTATAGAGGGGCGATACTGAACACCTCTATACCCTCAAGGACGCCTTGAAGTTTCTGAAAGCGAATCTGGTGCGAACACAAACTTTGCTCAACCAGATTGGCACTTCGATTGACGATTGACGATTGAATATTGAATATTTGTGGAATCGCTTCGATCCATTAATTCATATAAAATTAACAGAATTCCTTCACTCTTAAATTTTCAATCTTCAATTTTCAATTGCCTAACTACTCACCCTTGCCACTGTCTGCCACTGGTTTTGAACCTTATCCCTGACCACATCAAACTCATCCAGAATCTTGATGAGCTCTGCATCGCGATCGCTCTGCTGAGCCCTCAAGGATTTGAGCATGATCTTGAAGTCTTTAAATTTGAGCCCTTCTCCCTTTGATAGAAGATTTTTAAGGGCAGCCTTAAGCTCTTCCTGCTCGATCTGAAAACATTTGAGCTCTTTTATTATGCTTTTCTCACGTTCCTTCTGTCTTCCGGAGATGTCGTCTTTAATAGCATTTATGTCTTCCAGGCTTGATCCTTTTCCATCGAGAATAATCTTTCTGAGCCGGCTAATCATTTCCTTTTCTTGCTCCTGGAAGAGCTTGAGGCCCTGTTTCGCCTCTTCCTCTTTCTCGCGACGGCGTTCAATAATATCAGTGATCATACGATCAAAGTCCTTCTTCCTGAGGCTTTCCGCTTTTGCAAGATTATCCCTCACCCGGATAATCATGTTCTCAAGCTCTGTCTGAAAACTTTTAAGAAAATGATATGCCTGGTCCATCAAGGTGCTGACTGTGCTCACGCGCATTTCATAGGAGTCGATGATGCTGTTGGCTAATTCCCTTAAATCCTCTCTGACCTCCATAAAATAACCTCACTTCGTTATCTCCGAGCTGGAATACCAAGTTGCATTCAAACGGCTACTATTTATAGACGTCATTGCGAACGAATGTGAAGCAATCTCAATAGGATAGATTGCCACGTCGCTTCGCTCCTCGCAATGACATGATTGCAACTTGGTATAAGCGGTGATTTTATACAACGTGACTCTGTCGCTCATGATCATGCAATAAAAACCGCAAATAAATCTGATAATTCCCAGTACGTGTTGAAGGGAGTATTGTCAGACTTATTTACGGTCTTCCAAACTACTGTTGGAGATTTCAGATATGCTCGAGTTTTGCCTTTTGAAATCCCTATTAATGGTAAAGGGGTTACTAACGCCTTTACGATCTCAAGGATATCTGGCAATCTCCCTTCCACATTAAATTAATAATACGTTACGCGGTAGCTGTAAGGCCAATGGCCTCGGAATATTTCAGGAAGGTCTCAACGCCTGCTACCACAACCCTTGCCTCAATGGCGAGTAACTCGATGCCAACCAGAGAAACTCTGACCCATGCATCAATCACCACGCCCTTGTCGAGAATCCTGTCAACTACCTCGACCAAACTTGAAGAAGCGATTGCTTTTTCTACTGCCATAACTGTTCACCTCCTTTCTTAGTTAATTTTGGTTAGCAATACTTGCCTTACTTTAGCCATGCCAACCTGTTTAACAATTTAATAAGCGAAATTCATACCAAATAGACAAAATACATTATTTTTTTTGTAAGTGTTGAGATTTTAAAGATAAAACAGGATCAAGCAGTAGGGAGATTTACAAAGATGGAAAATTAGGTAATAAACTCTCTGGTATAACTTCCCTACTCTTGGAGGTCCAATTCCTTATTAGTGTCCAAACGTCATGGTAAGGTTTTAGTAATATAACTTAGGGGCTTCGCCGCAATTGGAGTATTGGAGCAATGGAGTATTGGAGTGATGGGTAAACTTGTCCTGAACAAAGTGAAGGAGAGGAATAAGAAAAAGATATTTTTACGCTTTTTCCATCCATTACTCCAGTACTCCAACACTCCTTGGCCCAGACCCGCCTGCCGGATGGCGGGCAGGCCTGATTCACAAGGCCTGAGTTCTATAACTCCTGGTCAAAAAATATTACAGAAACAACATCGTATTTCAGGCAAGTCGCATCAGGGCGGGCAATCATTCCATGTGGGTACCATATTTTCGGTAACATAAAAAAACATTATAAATTCAATAAGTTATACAATTTCCGAGACGTTTGTCCTGATTTTTTGACCGCAGTGAAATAGAAGCCACCCCTTGCGGGGGTGATAGTTGAGTTTATTCTTTGACAGTAACCTTATCTTTTTTTAGGCTCCCAGTAGACATTTTTAAAAAGGAGGTCCTCAATGGTTAGTCAGCACACTATAATATTTCAAGAGGTTCTCGATATAGTTGAGGCATTGCCAGAACATCAACAGGAAAACCTTATCGACATTATTCGGCATCGACTCATAGAGCGGAGAAGAGAAGTTATCAGCGAGAATATCAAAAGAGCAAGAGAAGAATATAAGCGAGCAGAGGTGAGTCGTGGTACTGGTGATGACCTTATGAAAGAAATTGCCGAATGAGAACACTTGTATGGGGCAAAACCTTTCTTAGGGCCTACTAACCGGTTCGATGCAAACGCGGTAAACCGCGCCGCTTAACCGTAGAGCTGCTGTAAGCGTGGTAAGCAAAGGTCATGAGCATGAGGCGTTTACAATTTTATAGCCTTCAAGATCTCATCATGATCAAATGGCTTGCCGATAAAGCCTTTGATCAACCCTTCTGACATGGCACCCTGTATATCATTATCGTCCCGGTAAAAGTAACCCGAAATCATCACGATATGAATGCCAGGGTCAATGTCTCGAAGCCTTCTCGCCAGTTCTAATCCTTCTATGTCCGGCAGTTTGGCGTCAAGGAATGCCACACGGAAGCGATTCGATTCCATCAATCTGATTGCCTCCTGGCCATTTAATGCCCTTTTTGATAAGAACCCATTTCTTTTGAGCATATGCTCCAATGCCCAGCACATATCCGGCTCATCATCCACGATTAGAACTAGCTCGTTTTTGTCTTTCATGCATGCTCCTTAATTGTCGCTTCGCTCCGCATGGCGCATAGAGCATGGCGCATAGCGAAAAACTCTCTGCGCTTTGCCCTTTGCGCTCTGCTAATTTACAGAATCGGCAACCTAACGATAAAAGTAGTCCCTTTTCCGTCAATGCTCTCTGCCTCAATGTTGCCCAGGTGCTGCTTCACAATGGAATAGCAGATAGAAAGTCCCAATCCCGTTCCTTTTCCCACAGGCGACGTAGTGTAGAAAGGATCAAATATTTTATCAACCTCCAGCTTAGAGATACCATGTCCCGTGTCTGCAATGCGAACCATAACCTCACTGGCCATTATCTTTGCGGAGATGTTTAGCTTTCCTCCATCCGGCATTGCATTGATGGCATTCAGGAAAAGATTCATAAATACCTGTTGAAGAAGGCTTCCATTGCCGTTGATCAGCACGGGCTTTTTAGGAAAATGTGATGTCGTCTCTATCTTCTGAATCCTGGCCTGGTTTTTGACCAAATTCAGCGTTTCTTTGAGGAGATGGATGAGATCGACCTGTGCAATTTCACCCTTCTCAGAGGGCCTGGCGAACCTCAAGAGGTTCTCGATAATGATGGATGCCCTCTTGATTCCTGTTTGAATTTTCTCAGCACACTCCTTCCGAAACTCCTGGGTAATAGTATTATCCATGAGAAACTGAGCAGCAGACGAAGAGATTGCCAAAGGGTTTCGAATCTCGTGAGCAATACCTCCACCCATCACCCCCAATGCGGCAAGCTTCTGGGACTGAAAAAGCTGAGCCTCAAATTTCCGGCGCTCTGTCAGATCTCTCCCCACTGCTACGATTCCTACTGTTTGGAAAGAATCATCCTTCATAGGAGAAAGGACCCAAGAGACCTGAATACTATCCCCTTTCTTTGTTATGAGATCCAATTCAAACATTTGAGATCCCTTTCCCGTCTTCATGCTGGCGAAAGCCTTCTTTACCTCTTCCTGATGATCTGAAGTACAATATTCGAATAAGAAATGATTCTTAACTTCATAGAAGGAATAACCAGAGAGCTTCCTGGCTGCCGTATTCCAGGTCGAAATCCTTCCCTCAATATCAGTAGAGAGAACGATATCGCTGGCACTCTCGATCACGCTCGCCAGGTGACGTTCTACCCCACGGACCTCCTCGCTCAACCGCACCTGTTCGGTCACATCGTCCATAAGGAGCATGGCATACTCAACAACACCATCCCGGGAGAAGGGAAGAATGCGGTAGTGATAAACCCGCATTGGAAGCCCGGGTACCTGGTAGGTCATCTGCTTTCCTCTGGTTGGCTGGTTCTTCTCGAAGACCTGAAGCATGCTTTGCTTGACGTCCATATGATCGAAAATGATTGGTGGAAATACTTCTTTTAGCTGATGCCCAATAGTGTTAGATAGGGAGCGCCGGCTCTTTTCCAGAAAATTTCGGTTTGTGGAGATGATGCGCGTGTCCTCGTCGATCAGCAGTACTGAGGAAGAAATGGCCTCCAACAGCATTGCATAAAGCTTTTCGTAACTTTCAGGGGAAACATTGTTAGAAACTTTTGCCATGTTTATATCTCTATTTTTATGTGTTTTTCGGCATATGCAAAGGTCTTATGTAGGCATTCACAGGTTCAGGGTTCCGGGTTCACGGTTCAGAAGTTCAAGGTTACCCATTGGATTTATTATTGATGATTGTCGATTTATGATTGGTCTTTTCCAATAGTCAATATTCAATCTTCAATATTCAATTGCTTGAACCCATAAACGGTTACGGTCTTATATTGTCCCTCGTTTGCTTAAGCTTCCGGTCTCAAAACTCGCTATGATCAACTCCAGGGTATATTCATCCAATTCAAAATCATCCCAGCCTAATAAATGAAGTTTTTTGTTCAGTTCTTGAAGATTGGTTTGATGATCAATAGATATGGTATTAACCAAATCCCTGATAAATCCCGGGATAATGTCTAACTCAACTCCCTTCTTTTCTAATCGACTTATCATTATTTCAGTAAGCTGGTTCATCTTTTAACTCCCTTCTAAATTGTCAATTTTCGATTGAAGCCTGCCCGACACCTGCCCGTCCCGATTGTATCGGGACAGGAGGGTCTGGGGCAGGGATTTCGGATTTGGATATTCAGATTTTTATTAAGGTTATAGCGATTCGTAAACATGCCAAATTGCCAAAATAAATAGTAGAACTTTTAAGTCAATGGACTGGTCACCGTAGGTTCTGATACAAGGGCACCTTGAACAACATCGCACAATTCATGAACTTCAAATGGTTTGGTGAGGAAATCAAAAGCCCCAATCTCCATTGCACTTCGAACAGCCTCTTTGGAACCATAGCCGGTGAGTATGATGGCCTGGATGGTCTCATCTCTGGCTTTAAGTTGCTCTAATACCTGAATACCGTTGCAGTCTGGCAATTTTAAATCTAAGATAACCAGGTCTGGTCTAAATTTGGATAAAATATCATCCGCTTTGTTGCCGCTTTCCGCTATTAGGGTCACATAACCCTTGCGTGAGAGAATTCGCTTAAGCATATCGAGCATTGCCTTGTCATCTTCTACGATGAGTATCGTCTGTTTTTGTTCTGCCGAGTTTGTTTTCATTTTTCCCTCATGTGTTTATACTTTAATCATATTTGCTCATCACAGAGATATTATTGCATAGCGCCAAGTACATAACGATTTACTCTCTGCACTTTGCACCGTGCGATACCATGCTTACGATAAATCGGCCTTTTTTCGTGGCAAGATAATTTCAAGCACTCCATTCCTAAAATTTTCCTGACATTTTTCGATGTCTACCTCTGGTGGTAGGGCAATTTTTTCTCGAAACTCCTGATCCCCTCGTTTGGCGAATATGGAATACTCTTCCTGCTTCATGCTCAGTGAGATATCACCTCGCCGGAATCCCCCCAGATCAATGACGATCATTACTTCCTCAGCCTCGTGAAAAATATCGACCAGTGGCTCCTTTACTTTTTTAAACAGAGGTTTTGTCTGGAATTTCCAGTTCCGAGGCTTTTTAAATAGCCCTGTTGAGTATGTAGGCTTAGCCAAAGGCTTACCTTTTTGGAAATGCACAAACCGATTTCCCCCCAAGTTCACTCCCAGTCCGAAGCTCGAAGATGGTCGAGTTCCCTGGCGTTGGCCTTTTTGTTTGCCTTGTGATCGGTAACTATCCAGCATGGTCCTCGGCGGAATCGATCTCATTATACAAGCTAGCCCCTTTTGTATTCAAATACCGGAAATGCTTATTCCTTATAAATTTTTCAACCGTGAACGGCTACTAAGTTTTATATACCTCGACCTATGGATATATCTAACTGCTTTATCTTTGTACGAAGGGTTTTATAATCTATCATGAGAAGACGGGCCGCCTTGGTTTTATTCCCGCCAGTATGTTCTAATGCCTTAATAAGGATTTCTCGCTCCAAAGCAAGGGTATTGCTGCGTATAATCTCCTTAAGTGAAAGGTTTCCCAAGGGTACCTTCTGCGTTTTCTGCTCAAATATCAAACCTGGCATAGCATGCCTTTCTACATCAATATGCTTTTCAGTAATAATATCATCGGCAAGGAGCACAGCACGGCGGATAGTGGATCGAAGCTGCCGGACATTTCCAGGCCAATCGAATGTTAATAAGATCTCAATGGCTGATTCTGAAAACCCTTTCACATCCTTATTCAATTCTACATTTGTTATATCTAAAAATCGTTTGGCCAAGTAATAGATGTCCTCCTTACGTTCACGTAGTGGCGGTACCGTTATGGTGAACTCGTTCAACCGGAAGAAGAGATCAGAGCGGAATACTCCTGATTCAGTTAAAGCATAGAGGTCTTTATTACTGGCAACCAGTAGACGGATATCGATTTTTATGGGCTTGGTAGCACCCACGCGGTAGATCTTTTTTTCTTGAATTGTGCGTAGGAGTTTGGCCTGAGAACCCAGAGGCATGTTGGAGATCTCATCCAGAAACAGGGTACCGCCTCTGGCTAATTCGATTTTTCCAGATTTTTGAAATTTCGCGTCCGTGAAAGCCCCTTTTTCGTGTCCAAACAATTCGCTTTCAAAAAGCGTCTCTGGAATTGCACCACAATCTACAGGGATAAAGGGGCCTCCTGATCGGTTGCTGTTCTGGTGTATTGCTCGGGCTACCAGTTCCTTGCCGGAGCCTGTCTCTCCCTGGATGAGTACCGCATAGTCAGATCTTGCCACTTGATTCATCTTGAAAATGAGCTGGTAAATCACATCGCTTGTTCCCATCATTTCTCTGAGGTTGTAAGTCTCCTGAAGCTCACTGGTCAGGTGACTGAGCTTTCTCTTGAGATTCCGTTCTGTTAGAGCACGGTACACAACCCTAATCACCTCAAGATTCTCAAAAGGTTTGGCGAGGTAATCGTGAGCACTCGCCCTCATTGCATCCACGGCTCCTTTAATATCGGCATATGCAGTGATCATGATGACCGGAAGGTCTGCATCTATTTCCTTTGCACGCTTTAGAAGCTCCATGCCATCCATGCCCGGCATCTTGAAGTCCACCAGTAAAAGATCGGGGCTTTCAGAGACAATTAGCTTTAGGGCAGTATCCCCATCATGCGCCACCAGGGCCTTAAGACCTTCTTTTCTCACAAGACGGGAGAGAAGCGTGCAGATATCTTTTTCATCATCCACTATTAGAACACAACTGTTTTCTTTGTTTATAATAACTTACCTCTTCTTTTAAAGGGTACGTTGAGGGGATAAATTACGTGGATATCATTTCCTCTTGATATTTCATCTGACGGAATACTATCAGCTGGCAGGACTAAGTTGTCCGTTGAAAATATGGGACAAGCCAGCACCATGTTTGACTGCCTGACTACCAATTCTCTATCTATGGAATTTATTCCATAGCAACAATTACATACTAGTATGGAAAAAAATCACTACAACATTATTTATGGGAAAATCATTAAAATTCATATCACTTTGGTATTTTTACTAAAAACGCCGGAATGCTCCGCCCGGAAGGGCGGGGAGGTTCACTCGCTATATTAAGTAGCAATCATTATGCCAGATTCAAGTTGCTTGTTGCTGGATGCTTGATGCTGTTAGCTGAAAACAGGCCGCAGATGAACGCAGATAAACACAGATAATTATTTTTAAAAAATCTTGTAAATCCTGAAAACCCGCCTGCCGGATGGCGGGCAGGTCTGCGTCCGATTAATTATTGTTGGAAGTTACGCATCCAACACCTCCCGGACAGCCTCTGCCAGATCATTCATCAGCAGGGGTTTCATGACGAATTTCCGAATCCCTATCTCTTTTGCCTTCTCTCCTGTGATGCGCTCGCTGAATCCGGTGCACAGGATAATTGGGATCCCCGGTCGGATGCCCAGGAGTTCGGTGGCCAACCTATCACCGGTCATCTTCGGCATGGTCATGTCGGTGATGACGAGGTCGAAGTTCTCTGGCTGTCTCCTGAAGGTCGAAAGGGTTTCGATACCACTCGTGCTGGTGACCACCTCATAACCCAGGTCCTCCAGCATCCGTCTGCCAATATTGACCAGTGCCGGCTCATCGTCAACAAAGAGAATCCGCTCCGTGCCCCTTGGAGGCAGGACCACCTTCTTGTGTTCCTCTTCCACCACCGCACCTTTCAATCTGGGAAGTAACACCTGAAAGATTGACCCCCTGCCTGGCTCACTTTCCACTGTAATCGCTCCTCCGTAGCTCTTGACGATCCCGTGGACCACGGTAAGGCCTATTCCCGTGCCCTCACCTGTTCTCTTGGTGGTGAAATAGGGTTCGAAGATCCGGTCTCTAACTGCCTTATCCATCCCGCGGCCTGTGTCGAGCACAGTAAGGGAGAGATAAGGACCGAGGGAAATGTCCAGCTGGTGGGCAAATGCCTCATCATCAAGCATCAACTCTTCTAACCTCACTTCCAAAACCCCACCCTGCTCACGCATGGCGTGGTATGCGTTGGTGCAGAGGTTCATGATCACCTGCTCAATGTGTGTGAAATCAGCGAGAACAGGTGCAGTTGTGGTGAGGCGCGTGCGGATCTCTATGGTGGCAGGAAATGAGGAGCGCAGGAGCTTGAGGGTCTCGGTGACTACGCGATGAATCTTCACGGGTGTACGTTTCTGCTCAGCCTGGAGACTAAAGGTGAGGATCTGCTTCACAAGGTCTCGTGCCCGATTGCCCGCCTGATACACCTCTCTCAAATCCTCCCAGAGCTGGCTGCCTTCAGGTACCTTGTCTTGTGCCAGCTTGGTGTAACCGATGATGATAGAAAGAATGTTATTGAAGTCGTGGGCAATGCCACCTGACAGTGTTCCGATAGCCTCCATTTTTTGGGTGTGTATGAGCTGGTCTTGGAGGTTTTTTCGATCTGTTATATCATTACCGATGCAGAGAATTTCTACAATGTTTCCATCTTTGTCATATATCGCTTTATTTGTCCATGTAACCCACACACGCTCCCCGTTACGCCGTATGTTTTCATTTTCATTGCTCAAATATCTCTCAGGATGAAGCCCAATGTCTTGAATCATCAGTGCAAGATTACGTCCGGTGCTCTCTATATCTGGTACTATTGTGCCCATTACGTTCTTGCCGATGATCTCATCCTCGGTATAACCGAAAAAGTCCTGAGCGAACTCGTTGAAAAAAGTAATAGTGCCCAGAGAGTTCCTTCGAATGATAATGCTATTGGCATTCTGGACAAGTTCTCTATACTTTGTCTCACTTTCAATAAGTTCTTCTTCTGCCTTCTTCCGTTTGGTAATGTCAACCCAGTTTTCCAAGTAATATTCAAACGCCTCAGCACTCCTTGCTGGTCCAGAGGTTATCTCAACCCAGAATTGTTCACCACTTTTTTTCTTAAAAAGTTCCTCGAGTTTCTGTGCGCCCTCTTTCATGGCTTTTTTAAAGTATCGTTCTGTTTCCTTGCGTGTTTCTTTTGCCCACCAAGGGTAGGGAGGCTTTCTGCCAATAATCTCTTCAGAGGAAAACCCTGTTATTTTTTCCAGGGCCGGATTCACATACTGCACTGAGGTGTCTGGGTTGATAACAATAATCGGATTGGGGGCGTGATTCAGGAGGCTGGAGCTAAATTCCTTACTGTCTTGGAGGGCCTTCTCTGACTGTTGTTTGTAAAGAGCCATCTCGATGGTAGAGTGCAATTCCCTGTCTTCGAAAGGCTTGAGTAGGTAGCCAAATGGTTCTGTTATTTTTGCCCGTTTAAGAATTATACTATCTGCATAGGCGGTGAGATAGACCACGGGGATACCGAAGCGTTCACGGATCTGTTGTGCCGCCTCTATCCCATCCATTTCTCCCTTTAACACAATATCCATCAATATTAAATCTGGCTGTATCTCTTCTACTTTTTTGAGGGCCTCTTCTCCAGAGAAGGCAATGGCAGGGACATCATAGCCCAGGGCTTTCAAGGTACTCTGTATGTCTGTAGCTACAATAGCCTCATCTTCAACAATCAGTATCCGTGCTGGTGCCATTTTCTACATCCCTTCTCTTATACTGTGACCCCCCCCCCCTGAAGGTGATGGTGAAGGTTGTTCCCTTACTCCTGGCCAGGGTGATGGTACCCTCAAGTTGTTCTACCAGGCTGGTGACCAGCTGCATGCCCAGGGTCGTGGTATTCCTGAAATCGATTCCTTCTGGAAAGCCGATACCAGTATCACTGACTGTGAGGATGAGGCTGTCTGTATTGGATGGGGTCATGGAGATGGTAATGGTGCCGTCTCTTTCTTGTGGAAAGGCATGCTTTAAGGCATTTGTCACCAGCTCGTTGATGATTAACCCGCAGGGGATGGCAGTGGTGATAGTAAGGAAGATATCGGTGATGGCGATATTCATACTCACACGGGATGATGCTGTGCTATAGGTGGTAATGAGCTGGTGTGTAAGGGAGTGTATATAGGAGGCAATGTCAATGTGTGAGAGATCCCCAGAGGTGTAGAGCTTCTCATGGATCAGTGCCATTGACCTGACACGGTCCTGGCTTTCTTGAAACATCGCACGGGATTCTTTGTCATTGATATGCTGTGATTGGAGATTGAGGAGGCTTGCAATGACCTGGAGGTTATTCTTTACCCGGTGGTGTATCTCCTTTAAGAGCACCTCTTTTTCTTTGAGGGAAGCCTGGATTTTCTCTTCTGCCTGTTTTCGCTTGGTGATGTCTTTTGAAACCACTGTAATAGATACTATTCTTCCGTCTGGTTCTTTAACAGGACTTAAAGTTCGGAGGAAATATCCACCGTCTTTTTGGCTTCTATGTTCATAATATAGTGATTTGCCGGTTTCGAATACCTCTTTTATTTTCTCTGTAAACTCTTTGGTGTCATCTTCGGAATGGAACTCGCTGTATTTTCTGCCTATGGCTTTATCTGCTGTAAGGCCAAGCCTTGATAGATGTTTCTCATTTATGAACAGATACATGCAATTCCTATCTAACAAGCATATGCTATCTTCGGTAGACTCAACAAGGGAGCGATACTTCTCCTCACTGTCCCGCAGTGCCTCTTCTGCCTGTTTTCGCTTGGTGATGTCTTGAAGCACAACCAGTTGTTGAGCTTCTTCTGCAAAAATTATCCCCCTCGCCGTGATATTGAATATTCGTTCCCCCAGTTTTTCTGATTGATAACACAGCTCTAAGTTCTCCAGCATATCCTCAGTTCCAAATAGCCTGGTTAATTCAGTGCCGAGTTTTCCATCTTTATCTCCTAATATATCGGTTATGCGAGTGCCAATCATCTTCTCGGGCTCTGTTTGAAATGTTTCATAGAAGGACCGATTTGCACTCTTTATCCTCAGGTCGGGGTTGAGAACAAGTAAGGAATCCGGGACGGTAGCTACTATATTTTCTGTAAATCTCTTCTCATGTTCAATCTTCTCAGCATATTGGGTTTTCAAAGCAGTTTCTATTTCTAACTCACGTCTGCGAGCAGAGAGGCCTTTACGAAGTGCAAGTAAATCAACCCCTTTATTTACCACGGTAATAAGCTCTTCAAGTGATATTGGCTTTCTCAAATAATCGAAAACGCCCAATTTTAAAGACTTAATGGCTTTTTCATGGTTGCCGAAACCTGTAATGATAATAGAAACAAAATCGTGGTTAATTGCACGGCATTTCTCCAGCATCTCTAAACCATCCATCCTTGGCATTCTGATGTCGGCAATCACTGCATCCACATGATTGTTCTTAAAGTACTCCAGGCCTTCAATGCCATTGTATGCAACTGCTGCTTCATAACCTTCCTTGTCTAACTCTTGCTTGATTCTCTCGCATAAATCCTTTTCATCATCCACCACCAAGATTCTGTGCCTCAAGGCCTTCTCTTCTTTCTCTGCTCGCTTCTGTTGAACACGGAATACTGCTGCATGAAAATCCTCTAAGGAGAACGGCTTACGCAGATAATCAATTGCACCATGGTGAATTGCCTCTATCGCCTTATCCTCGTTTCCATACGCGGTGATGATAATGACATCCAGATCAAGTCCAGCTTCTCGAATCTCTTTCAATAATTCAAAACCACTGACCTTTGGCATTAGGAGGTCGAGAAGGAGCAGTTTATAAGGCTCCCCCTCATTTTTGGCATTATAGATTTTCTCTATTACACCAACCGGTGATGTGGTATATTCAACCCTAAAACCTTCTTTTTTTAATTCACTCTTCAGGCGCTTACAAATCTCAATTTCGTCGTCAACGATCAGTACTTTCATCTTTCTTCCTCCTTTTTTATTAGAGAACAGAAATCAGAGAACAGAGGTAGGCTTCCTCTATTTTCTATTCTCCGTTCTCTATTAGCTTTGAGTTTTCGAAAAATAGTTCTTGACATAGAATTTGCAGGTTAGTCAGGTTCACCGTCATTCCCGCCCCGTTTGTCATTCCCGCCCCGTTTGTCATTCCCGCCCCGT
>Ga0307432_1000205_pt1 | contig 49947 bp, 41 predicted proteins | sample SalMarWE160150MG_FD_202158 | JGI IMG/M metagenome (GOLD analysis project Ga0307432, IMG submission 202158) | Salt marsh sediment microbial communities from the Plum Island Ecosystem LTER, Massachusetts, United States - WE1603-150 | ecosystem: Environmental > Aquatic > Marine > Intertidal zone >...
TAACTCGAAGAAGTAGAACAGACTGTTTTTGCCACCATTCGAGCATCCGTTTAGTCTTTTCGGGCCCGAGTATAAATATCAGCAGGCCTCCTATTAAGAAAAGAATCCCAAAGGCAAATATTATCCAGAACCATCTACACTCGCGGGCCCCAACTAAAAAAACGACCGCCAGGGCTAACCTTATCAGCCCAGCGAAATATATTCGTTTGCCTTGCTTGAAGAATTCCATCAGCCATTTCATAACATTTGGCTTTAGCAAATACACTATCCCTATAAGGGCGAAAACTATACCTAAACTTTTAATAACAATATCCATAATCTTTGTCCTAAATCTTCGTAGTCAAAACCTGCGGCGGACTCACAATGACAACTATACAACGGAACTGCAACATAGCACCGGAGCTTAAAACTAATCGAGAATCTCTATCATATCAATATCTATTTCAACGCTTGCTGCTTGTCCAAGCATATCTATCTGTAAGACCAAACGTGTAGCATTTTTGGTTTTGACAACGATGCCATGCAGGTTAGCTAACGGGCCTGCTATAACCCGGCAGCGCTGGCCTGCCTTGATATACTTATAAGGGGCTAAAGGAGCACCTGCTCGAAGAGCTTGCTCAAATTGCAGCAGCTCGTTAAGCAATTTCTTCTGGTTTTTGACTTCGATTAGATTCGCTACGCGATTTGTTCGCAATAATTCAATCCGCTGATTTTCCTGGCCGCAGAAGAACAAGTATCCGCTAAATAGCGGCAAAAGCGAACGCAACGTTCTGCCCCGTTGGCGCCGGACTTTCCAGGTCATCGGAAGAAAGTAATTAATATTTTTGCGAATCAAATCGTGAGCAAGGGCCTTTTCGTTTCTGCTTTTGGTGTGAGCAACCCACCAAACATCCGTAAAATTACGGATGGATTCCACTTCGGGCCAGATGATAGGCGGATTTTCGTCTGGTTTAAGCAAATCTATTCCCCGGAATTTGCTAATCTATTCCATAAAATTTAAGAATCGTCTTAGCGACATATTCTATTTGATTTGTAGTTAGTTCAGGATAGACCGGCAGCGATAAAACTTCTTTGCAAAGCCGTTCAGCAACTGGGAAATCGCCTTCTTTGTAGCTAAGCTCGCTGAAGCAATCCTGTAGATGCAATGGCTTTGGATAAAATATTGCTGAGCCAATTTTATTTTCCGCCAAGTACTTTTGCAGCTGGTCTCTTTCGGGCACAGTAACGGTGTATTGGTAATAATTGCTGACGTTATTTGAGTCAATCTTCGGCACTTTTACCGGTGAATTGGCAAAGATATTATCGTAGAAAGCGGCGTTTTGTCTCCGTTTTTCATTCCATCTGTCAAGATATTTGAGTTTGACAGTCAGGACTGCGGCCTGGATGCTATCGAGCCGAAAGTTGCCGCCAATCGTTTTGTAAAAATATTGTGGGGCCTGACCGTGGTCGTGTAAAATCTTGACTTTTTCGGTAAGTGTCTCACTGTTGGTTGTTACCAGTCCACCATCGCCGAAACCGCCGAGATTCTTGCTTGGGTAAAACGAAAAGCACCCTAAATCACCAAAGTTGCCGCATTTGATTCCATCCTGCATTGCTCCAATTGCCTGCGCAGCGTCTTCGATAACAGCAAGGTTGTAGCGTTTGGCAATTCCCACAATGGGTTTCATTTGGGCGACCTGTCCGAATAAATGTACTGGAATAATCACTCTTGTTTTTTCGGTTATCTTCTCTTCGATACGGCTTGGGTCAATGTTGTAAGAGCCGGTATCGACATCAACAAAAACTGGCTTTGCCCCAAGTCTGGCAATGGAACTGGCAGTGGAGAAGAAGGTAAAAGGTGTAGTTATAACCTCATCATCTGGTTTCATTTCCAACGCCATTAAGCTAACCAGCAGTGCATCTGTTCCGCTTGAGACTCCGATTGCATATTTGCACCCGCAATATGCAGCGATTTTTTCTTCAAGCTCTGCTACAGCAGGACCAAGAGCAAACAGCTGACTTTCACAGACCTCACTGATTGCCTGGATAGCTTCGTCCTTATACGTGGCATATTGTGCCTTCAAATCCAGTATTGGAACCTGCATTAAAACCCTTTCAGATGCTATATTACACATACGAAAATCCAATTATTGTTTTCCAAATACCAATTGAAATTTTCAAACGTTAGGATTCCTTAGCGTCCTAAGGCCACTATATCCAGATTTTTTTTAGCTGATTAACTCAATTTTGGCAATTAGTTTACACTGCCGGCTGCTTTTGTCAAGCCCAAGACGGCCACATCTCATCTTATTTTGGCAAGCCATAAATTGAAAATCTATTTCAGGCCTGTTACTTTTGATAACAGAGAAGGAAATTGGAAAATAAACTTTGACAATTTTCCTATTTTTGGTTAGAATATGGTTAAAATTGGACGAAAAAAACTGAGAATCGAAGATTCGGAATTGATTGGTGGTTAAACATCAAAAATCAGAAACCTAAAACTGGAAGTAATTTGAGCGTTTTGTTCACCTGCATCGGCAGGCGGGTCTCTTTGCTCAACAGTTTTCGCCGGGCAGCAAGGCAACTGAATATAAACGCCTCGTTTCTTGGCACGGATACGATGAAGCTAAGTCCTGCCATGCAATTGTGCGACAAAGGTTTTTTAGTAAAACCGATTACGCACACTGGTTATATCAAGCAGTTGCTGTCTATTGTCAAAACCAGCAGAGTAAAATTGCTTATTCCTACCGTTGATTTAGACCTGAAACTTCTGGCTCAAAACAAACCGAAATTTGCGATGCTGGGTTGTTGTGTGCTTATCTCAATGCCTGACGTAGTCGATATTTGTCAAGACAAGAGGAAAACATATCGTTTTCTGCTGAAAAATGGTTTTGACACTCCTGTTACTATGAGTATTCGTTCCGCACTGGCGAAAAAGAACCTCAAATGGCCATGCTTTGTAAAGCCCTGGGATGGCTATGCCAGCAGAGGAAACGCAATCGTGAGAAATCGCAAAGACCTGTTATTTTTTGCGAAAAGAGTTCCAAACGCAATTTGCCAGGAGTTTATAGGTGGTACGGAGCATACCTGCGATGTATATGTTGACTTTAATATGAAGGCCCGATGCGTCGTTCCGAGAAAACGCATTGAGGTCAGAGCCGGAGAGGTGAGCAAGGGGCAGGTGGTGAAACACTCTCAAATTATGAGCGAATCTGCAAAATTGGTCGAGGCGCTCGGGGCAGGACCAGGCGTCATAACTTTACAGTTGTTTCTAACTCGCAATAATAAGATAAAATTCATCGAAATAAATCCGCGATTCGGAGGCGGGGTACCACTGTCAATCAAAGCAGGTGCCAACTTCCCAAAATGGATACTGCAAGAACTGCTCAGAAGAAAAGTAAATATTCGTTTCGATGGCTTCAAAGATAATTTAATTATGCTTCGCTACGATGGGGAAGTCTGGTTGAGAAACTTTCATACGAGAAGAAGTAGGAAATGATATTTGATAATATTATAGGACCAAACAGGCCGGTTGCCTGGGTATTTCGCTTTTGGCCTGTATTGGTGGCTTCTTTTATTGGTTCGCTGGCAGCTACTTGGCTGTGCAAGAAGATAGCCATAAAATTTAGAATCGTTGACAGACCTGATGACTTGGTCAAGACACACAAAGAGCCCATAGCTTATCTCGGTGGCCTCGGTATGCTCGTTGGCTTAACAGTCGCTATTTTGGTGGGAATCGGCTGTTTGAGAGATGAAGAATTTTTCAGCCCAGCGTTGAAGTGGTTGGTTGGAATACTGGCCGGCGGGGCAATAGCGTGTTTCGTGGGACTCACTGATGATATATTTGATATGAAGCCGCGCCATAAATTCCTCGGCCAAATTATTGCTGCTATTGTTTTAATATTGGTAGGTATCACACCGGATTTGTATCGGATTACTGACCCCTTAAATCTGCCGATGCCACAAAGTCTCGAAGTGATTCTGAGCACCTTTATTGTGATATTTTTTGTACTTGGTGCAACGAATTCGTTAAATCTGCTTGATGGACTCGATGGACTTTGCGCAGGGGTAACAGCCATTATTACCATCGCGTTGCTACTTCTGTCAATACATCTGGCGACCTGGGGATACAGTGAAGTTGGTGACCCTGTGAGGGTTATAATTTGCCTTGGGCTTGTAGGGGGCGTCTTCGGCTTTTTGCCTTTCAATCGATATCCAGCCAAGATATTTATGGGTGATGCTGGTAGTATGCTTCTGGGTTTTATGATAGCTGCCTTGATGATTCTCTTTGGCGAGCGAGTTCCACGATGGTGGATGGCGTCAATCGTTATCTTTGGCTTGCCCATTCTCGATACTGCAGTTGCGCTTGTCAGAAGACTGCTTAATCACAGGCCCTTATTTGTGTCTGATCGTGGCCATATATACGACCAGATGCTCGATAGAGGGATACCCCTTAAGGAGACAGTTGCTATCAGTTATGTGCTTGCCGGGGTTTATGCGGCGATCGGCTTGATGATGAGCCAGATAAGAACAAGATACGCGGCAGTTGTGTATTTTTTTGTTTTCGTGATTTCAGCCATTTTTGTGTGGAAAAAAGGTTACTTGAAAATGGAAGGCCTGAGAGGAGCAATTCATAAAGAGGATTGATAGTTTTTGTGTTAGTCAACCACCTTCCAGAGAACTCCGTGTTGCTCAAATTCATATCGCTGCTTATTCTATGTTGTTATCTGTTTGTTGTCTTGTTTGGAAGAACAATTTCAAATATAGTCTCTGTATCGGATATCCCAAAAGGCTTTAACCAATCTGTTTCTTTGACCCATTTTGGACAATCGCCCATGCCATAAAGGTTGAATAACCGTTGCCCTGCTGAAATCTTTGCCATTAGCTGATCAGTTAGTTTATCACCTTCAACCAACTCTATATCAGGCCGTATATTGTCGATCTCTTGAGCATAGATGAAGACAGAAAAAGGAGTGGAATCGAGCAGCAAAATCGCCCTGGGCGGCAACTTCTCAAAAACCTCTGTCACAAGACGTCTCGGCCCAACCTGATTATGCTGCCAGGGCAACAAATAATATTCATAAACATCCCGATAAGGAATACGGTGGCTTACACCAGGACATATTTGTCTCCAGCTTGCGTACTTAGATATCCCTACATAGCTTGGCGGTATTAATAGCAGCAATGCGGTTAATATTGTAACTGTTGTTCTTCCGGGTCTTTTTATCACAAAAGCAACCCCAATTCCTATATATATACTTACAAGCATATATGAAGGAAGAAAAAAATTATTTTGATTAGGAACATCATAACGCATTGCGAAAATAATATACAAAACAATGCTTACAATAAGTATCCATGCTATGGCCCTGTCCTTTAGTTTTGTAAAGCTGTAATATAGCCCCGGGATTGCAAAGAAAACGAGTGGTGTCGGAAAGTTCAAAATAAAAAATAAAACACTCTTCTTCAAAAGAGCAGGCACTTTGTCTATATTGAAAATTGCACTGGCCCATCGGCCACAAATGGCTGAATATAATGTGCCTATCAAGTCGCCGCTACGATAGTATTCTATCGCAATTACCACCCAGTAAACCCCAGCCCCCACGCCCCATAAAGCTATTATCGTCAGAAAATGAACAAAAGAAATTCTTCGTTTTAAACACTGTATAAATATCCAAACTACAAGCACCGCAAATCCAATCTGGCTCATCATGTGTATGCTAATACCGAGACCGCATATTAAACCCATCCAAAACAGGTAGCGGACTTTATCGGTAAATATATAACATACCGCTAAAATATACGCTGCGCTAAGAGCCGCGTTGGCCATTCCGTAAGTCTGCGCCTGCACGCCAAGAAACCACACACTGTGCGCAAAAGCAAAAATTAAAGATGCTAATACCCCAGACAAACTATTCTTTGTCAGCAAAAAAATCAATAAATAAACATTGGCTACTGTTATAGCCGTAAACAATGCACTTACAAGATTTGCCGAATATGCATAACTAAAAAGACCTGTTCTGCCTAAACAATGGGATATAAGCACATAAAGCGGATGCACCCTTACTACATCGCCCGGTATATTAAGAACTAACTTAGCGGATTGGTATTGGTAATCACCCTGATCCTGCCAAACCAAATCTGGCGCAAGCGTTAAAAGGTACAAAGAAAAAACACAAATAAAAACTGCAAACCATCCAAATGCACCGGCAATATCTTTTCTTTTAACTAACCAATGCCACGGTTTGTGAACCAATACCATCTCCATCACTTCTCTGCAACTATAACATAATGACTGTACCAAAGCATATCATGACGATTTATATATTTAATAGTAAAACCCAACCGTTCGAACCACGTTGCAACTTTCTCCTTTTCACAATATTTGGGCAGTTGTCTCGACAATAGCACGTCATGAACTGAATTCATGATACATTTTATCTTAGCCTGCGGATCAATATCCTTAAAGACAATCCTTTTCACATCAATTTCCTTTATTTTCGCCAAAAACGCTTCCTGCTGATTTGGTAAAATATGATGTAATACATCAATCATTGTCATACAATCATACGAACCTTCAGGCCACCTATCTTCTCTCCCAAATTGTAAAAACTCTAAATTATCCTCTGGTGCTTTAATTGAATTCGCCACCTCTACTTTTCTACTGTCAATTTCAATACCAAACCCCTTAGACAATCGGCCAAATCTCGATAAAAGTAAAAGCCAAAGTCCCATTCCAGACCCAATGTCAAGTACACTGCTGCCCGGTGGTATGTGCTCAATAAGAATATGATATGGACATATCAACGGTCGCCATACCATCAACAATCTGTCCGTCATGTTCAAGTCGACAGAAAATGTTTTTGCTTTATCGCTTAGTTCTTTAGGATACATATATTAGTAAATCCTCTCAAGATATTCTTGGATGACCCTGCCCCGGTAAATAATTATACATTCCGCTATCCTGCCATAAAACAGTCGGGGCGCAACTGATTATATAAACCACTGCCGCTGCAATCAAAATAGCTGTATAACCGGCTACAATCTTTTTTCTATCTCTATTCATCGTTCTAATTCAGGGTGTTGGGGAGGCACTTAGTAAAGGTTCTGGAGCCAACCAGCGATGCTCTTGCCATAACAGATAATGCCGAGAACACTTACTATCCAGATTAGAACCGTTACCTGAAAAGGCCTATCATGCAGTATGAGGTCCGTGGGGTCTTCATAACAGCCCTTCATCGATAGCATTGCGAATCTGAAAATTGCATAAACAGTAACCGGCAAAGTATAAACAAGGTAATTAGTGCCGAATCGTTCTACCGTACTGTCGCTTATGCCATAGAGTAAAAATGAAACCACGGCAATGCCGGCTGAAATTGTAATAAGATGAGTAAGCAGTTCAGGCGTGTATTCAATCAAAATGGTCCGATGACTCTCGGCCCAGGCCTTGTTCCCTATTGTTATAACCTCATTGTACCGTTTACAAAAACCCATAAATAAACATATCGTGAACATACAGATAAATAGCCAAGGACTGATATACACCTCGATGGCCACTGCTCCTGCAACCGCACGAAGAACGAAACCTAACGCAATGCAGATGACGTCCATCAGCACTCTCGCTTTGAGAAACATGGTATAGCAGGTTTGCAGTAATAGGTACAGCAGAACCGTGAGGACAAAGATAAATGAAAAGCCTTGTGCAAAGACAATAGCGAGCAGTAGTAAAGTCAGCGCCTCGATAACTGCTGCTTTTGTGCTTACCTGGCCGGATGCTAAGGGACGGTTTTTTTTGAGTGGATGAGCCCTGTCACTTTCACGGTCCTTGATATCGTTGACAATATAGATAAAAGAAGAAGCAATGCAAAACACTACTGCTGCGGCAAAAGCCTGCAACAAAGAGTTAATATCATGCATTTGTTGCCCGAAGATAACCGGCATAATCACGACAACGTTCTTTATCCAGTGTCCGGGCCGAGCTAATCGTATCATTGGGCGTATTTGCATTTTGACCTCTGCTTACTTATATCTGATTAAATGGTTACTATCAAGTATTGTGAATAATCAGCAAATCACATTGCACCTTTTTTTTCTATGAATCTACCTGACATTACGAAGAAAGAAGCACCATATCTAACTTTTCGCAACTTCTATTGTTTTGTCTGTTTAAGATTATTTTGAAATTCTCCATATCTTCACTGGTTTATTACCCAAACTCGTTCCAGCCAACAAGAATGAATCCGGTGAAAATGCTATACTACAAGTCGAGAACTGACCGGTTCCTATAGTAACAATCTTTTCACCGGTTTTGACATCCCATATCCAAACTCTTGAATTCGGCGAGCTGGCAGCAGCCAGCAGACGACCATCGGGACTCAATGCAATACATGAGATTGTCTGCGGATTGTTTGGCGGTGTTTTATATTTATCCATTTCCAGCCGTTTAACTAACTTTTTGGCCACAATATCAAAGATATACACATACCTGCCCGACTCCGAAGCATAAATCGTCTGTCCATCCAGCGAAAAGACAACTTTGTTGAGTTCATTGCAATCTTCTATATAATGTTCCCAGAGTAACTGTTTGTCATTTGCTCCTGCAACAAACAGCCATCCTTTGTCACCCCTACCAACGGCTGCTATGAGACTACCATCGTTCGATACACCAACGTCATTTAATTTTAACCCTTCCTCCATAGTTTTTGTCTCAATTGGCCGGATAGAAGTCAAGTCAGGGTCAATTATGACCAGTTGAACCTTCTTATCGGAATCGCCCCCCGCGTCTTCCTGTCGGAAGACAGGAGCGGGGGCAAGTGCAGCAGCGGCGAATTTACCGTTCGGGCTTGCTTGTAGAAATTTGCACTCTTTGTTCATACCTAACGGCAACCGCCCTAACTCCTTGTCGCCTTTTAGATTGCTGAGTATGAGCAGGTTATTCGCACCCGGTAGAATACACAAGAGACGGTCAGAACTCATAGCAACTACCTTTTGAGCTTTAACAGAGCTGATTTGAGGCCGTTCAGACAAATCATCCCAAACCCAGCTGTGAATCTCATTATTTACAGATATTGCTATAAGTTTCTCTCCATAAGTTGACAATTTCTCCGCGCCACCTTCGGGGCTGGGAAGTTTCTGCACAAGCACCGACCTGTAATTAACAATAAACATCAAAATCGCAATTGCAGCGAAAGCTAATAAGAATAGTGCCATCGGACTTTTCTTTTTATTATTCTGCCTTGCCATCTTCGCTTCTCGTTAAAAACATAATAAAAGTGAGCTAAAGTGCAAAGACTATCCATGTCATGCTGAGCGAACTTGTACTGAGCGGAGTCGAAGGAGCGAAGCACTCGCCGTGCTGCGCTCGCCTGCCGTGCCGGGCTCGTCGCGGCAGGTCTGGCCTTCGATTATGAGATTCTTCGCTTGCTGTCCTATGGACCCCTAACGGAGGGCGCTCGCTCAGAATGACAGCTTTGCTGTCACTTTAGGCACTCCAAACTTTAGGCACTCCAAACTTTAGGCACTTCACACTTTTATTGCTAAATTGTTACTGTTAGATATTGTGTATCCTCGGCAAAACGCATTGCTCCTCCAAGAGCAGCGGGAACAAGTAAGCAATCGCCCGCTCTAAATTCTACAGCATTTCCTTCTGCTGGCAGAATTGTTCCAAAGCCGGATATAATAATCAATGTTTTCATTTTGCCCGGCGAAACAAGCAATTCACAGTTTTTTGCTTGATGGCCTTTATCTATCTTGAATTTCTCACAATCTACCAGCCGACCAACTGTCGTCACCGAAAGCTTGTCATCGGACATATCAAAGTTTATGCTCTGAAGCGCTTCTTCGATGTGCAGCTCTCTTGACTTTCCGCTATCGTCAACTCTGTTGAAGTCAAAAACCCGATAAGTAGTATCAGAGGGTGTTTGAATCTCAGCTATTAACAGGCCTGCTCCAATGCTGTGGGCCGTGCCAGCTGGAAGAAAATGACACTGACCTGCCTCAACAGGCACTTTCGCTAACATATCTGCTACAGTTCCTTTTTTTATCGCTTCAGTAAATTTTTCTTTAGTAACACCTTTTCTCAGCCCTTTATAAATTACCGCATCCGGCGCAGCAAATATAATATACCAGCACTCGGTTTTTGGCTCTCCCTTGCCCAATCGCTGGCAGGTTTGCTCATCAGGATGGACCTGGACGCTCAAGATATCTTCAGCGTCAAGGAATTTAATTAGCAATGGATAGGAAATCGAGAAATTTTCATCACCCATTATTTGCTCTGGGTATTTTTCGATTATCGAGCCAAGTGTCTGTCCAGCTAATTCGCCATTAGCAATTATGGATTTATCATTTGGCAAATCGGCTATTTCCCAGCTTTCGCCGATTTTTTCGTTCGGAGGAATATCCTTGCCGAAGACCTCTCGCAGTTTCTGGCCACCCCATATACGCTGCTTGTAAATCGGCTTAAACTTTAATGGATATGCTTTCATATAGATTATTTTAACTGTAACATATTATCTAGTCCATAATTAGATTTGAAGAATTATTATTTGGTATTCAATGTGGTTATACGAATTTTTAAGATGATTTCCGGTTTTTCAAGCGCACTGCGGACACAGGCCTTCAAGGCGAACCTGCTGGCGGTGAATAACAAAACCTTTTTTCAGACCTTTAACAAGTGGAACGGATAAGCCTACAAGGCAGCTTGTTACTCCACAGCTCTTGCAGGTAAAATGGGGATGGCATTGAATTTCGCTACAGCGGTCGGAAAGCTCGAAATATTCCGCTCTTTTGTGTATAAATGCCTTATGCACCAGGTCGGCCTGGCAGAAACTTTCCAAAGTACGGTAAATGGTAACTTTATTGAGGCGATTCTTACCTAACCGCTGTGCAATCTGGCCCTGGCTTAGTGGCCTGTTTGCCTTTGCCAGCACCTTCAATATCGCCACTCGGCACTTTGTGCAGTATAGTTTTGCCGCTTTTAGCATCTGCCTTGTTTGTAAATCCAAATTTGACTTCATTATCACACCTCCAATAGCTATTTATGTGCGTGCGAGACACTCGTTGCCGAGTTAACAAACAATAGCGGAAAGACAATATCACTGAAACAGCAAGGCAGCCATACAGCGATGAACAGAAAGAAAAATGTCACAACGCCGGTGAAAATGGATATATTGCCTTGCAAAGCCATCAGGATATGAAATAAGGAGGCCCAGGTACTAAGTAGAACATGGCCAGAGTGGGGGAATTTTGTTCTCGGCCGGAACCAGGCAATCAAAACACCCAAGATAGCAGCAGGGTTGACTATATACCAGCCCTCAATGAATCCTATATGGCTGTGGGCGTGAAGACCCAACAAAAGCTCGCCTGCGTAAGGTATCAGTGAATCGCTAACGGTAGCGATGCCGAGCGAGCCGAAATATCCAACCAGCAAAACAACAAGGAAATTCGGCCTTTTCGTATGAAGCTTAAACATTGAAGCCGTTACTACTGCACTTAATACTACATGTGCAGGGTGAAACACGTAGAACAGCCTCTCGCTTGTCTGATGTTGTGTATTCCTAAACAGCATCATCAAGACAATGCCCGTAAGTGCGCCAAATAATGTAAACGGCGCATGCGCTTTTAGTTCTGTCAAAATAACAACAATTCTTTTTCGCATCTGCATTAACCCTTGAAAAATAAATTGTCAAAACTCAGCTTATGCTTCGCAGACTATTTTATATCATATACGATAAATTTGCAACTAAGTTGCAAATTTTTTACCATTTTATGGTTAATTGGTTCAATCTCCGTTTTTTTGTTGTAATAACAGCCGGTTTTTGATATAATACGGCTGTGTTAAAGACAGTTCGAGTATATCTGTCTGGAAAGAAGTTGGAGGCGGGAAAATGGCAGGCAGAAAATCAATTCTCGTTTTTGCAGTGGCAGTTTTGCTGTCGGCTTGTGGCTGGGCGGGTGCTTACAGCGGCGGCACTGGCGAGCCGAACGACCCGTATCTCATTGCCACTGCTGATGACCTAAACGACGTTGGCGATCATCCAGAAGATTTTAACAAATGCTTTCTAATGGTCGCCGACATCAACCTCGCTGACTACACCGGCACACAGTTTAACATCATCGGAAGACCCGATACTCGATTCAGTGGAGTATTTGACGGAAACGACCACAAGATTTGGAATTTTAGCTTTAGTTCTTTTGGTAGAAATTATATTGGACTGTTCGGATATGTCGGCAGCGAAGGTCAAATAAAGAATCTCGGGATGGAAAGTGTTGATGTCAACGACGTAAATGGAAGTCGTATCGGCGGCCTGGTGGGATACAATCGGGGCACTATAACAAACTGTTTTTGCTCAGGCAGCGTTACAGGGTATCAATGTGTTGGTGGACTGGTGGCATTTAATAACGGCTCGATTTCGAATTGCTATGCAATCGGCCGCATTTCAGGAGAAGAATATAGCATCGGCGGGTTGGTGGGGTACAATTTTTATGATGGTACGATTTCGAATTGCTACGCAATCGGCTGTGTCTCGGGGACAGGTGCTTATACCGGTGGGCTGGTGGGAACAAATGATGGCACGATTTCGAACTGCTATGCAACAGCCAGCGTTTTGGGCGAAGACGACACCGCTGTGCTGGTGGGACACAATTGTCATGGCACGATTTCAAATTGTTATGCAACAGGCAGTGTTGAGGGAAATTGGATAACCGGCGGGCTGGTGGGACACAATTGTTTTGGCACGATTTCGAATTGCTATGCAATAGCCAGTGTTGATGGAAATTATTACACCGGCGGCCTCGTGGGAAGCAGTGGGGGGACAGTTTCTGCCTCCTTCTGGGATATCGAGGCTGGTGGGCCGGACAACGGCATTGGAACACCACTTCCAACAGAGCAGATGCAGACAGGAAGCACCTTTACCGATGCCGGCTGGGATTTTATAGAGATATGGGATATCGGTGAAAATCAGACGTATCCATTTTTACGAAAGTATCCTGCCGGCGACATCAACCACGATGATACTGCAAACTTCATTGACTTTGCGATTTTGGCCAACCAATGGCTACAAAACACACCCTGACACATTAACCAATCAACTAATTCACTAATCAACCACACCAAAAAGCCATTGCAGATTTTGGATTAGGCGGGTAAATTAATGCTTCATGAAAACTGTAGAGTCAATATCGGATGCTAAGAAAATCGGTCGCAATTGTGTCCTGACGATTGGCAATTTCGACGGTGTCCATCTCGGCCATCAAGAGATTTTGACCGCTGCCAGACAAATCGCAAACAAAAGGAAGACGCAACTCGTCCGGCGTAGCCTGGCCGGAGCGGGATTGGTGGCGATGACTTTTGACCCGCATCCACTTGCTATTTTACATCCACAAAAAGCCCCCGGCATTCTGACACCATTGGAGTTGAAAAAACATATTCTTGCCGAGTTTGGTGTAGATTGCCTTTTTATCCAAAAAGCCAGCCCTGACCTTCTTGCCCTTTCGCCGCAAGCTTATGTCGAACAATTTATCGTTAAAGGTATTCAGCCGAGCGTAGTAGTTGAGGGCGAAAGCTTTAACTTCGGCTTTGATAGGACTGGTAATATCAATCTGCTTCAAAAATTAGGTGGTGAGAATGGCTTTGAGGTATCTGTAATCAAAGCCAAGGAGGTTAAACTCTCAGCCGGACAAATGGTCCATATCTCAAGCACACTGATTCGTAACTTGCTCGAGACCGGCAAAGTAGCTGATGCCGCTATTGCATTAGGCAGGCCTTATCGGCTGGTTGGTCAGATTGTTGCCGGGCAGGGCAAAGGGAAACAGCTTGGCTTTCCAACACTGAATTTACAGCCGTTAAGTCAGCTCGTCCCAGCGGAGGGTGTATATGCCGGCTTTGTCGAAATTGGCGACAGTGTTGAACAACTTTACGCAGCAAAAGAGAATATCCCTGCTGTTTTCAGTATTGGCAGAACAGAGACCCTCAGCAGTGATTATCCGCTGGCTATAGAAGCTCATATACTTACCGGCGACGTCGGTGATTTATATAGCAGATGGCTTGCTATGGATTTCATTGAGCGAATCCGTAGCCAGCAGAAATTCGATAGTGAAAAAGAGCTTTCCGCCCAAATCGCAAAAGATTGTGAAAAAGCAGGGAAGATTTTAACCACAGATTTCGCAGACCTGTCCTGAGCGAGGCGAAGCCGAGTCGAAGGATTAACACAGATTTTCAATTGAAAATTTCTTGCCACTGAGACCACAAGAGAACACCGAGGAAAATAAATATTGGCAGGCCTTCATTGTGGCAAAGTAGTCTTACTTTGTAGCTGCGGACGTTGAGGAGGGGCAGATCAAATTTACTTTATCGCTTAGCACGCTGCGCGCTTTACTTACAAAACTCTTTCAGCTCGCAGCCCTCGCAGCGCAGGTCATATTTGCCGTTACAGCCCTGTGTTATCCCGACTCTGGATAATGCAAAATCATACTTTACCGGGTCAGACGGCTCAATCTCAGCAAAACTTTTTGTTATCTGAACCGCTGTTTTCAAAGAAACTGTTTTTCTATCGTGAAAACCTAAAATCCTGCTTAATCTATCCATATGCACATCAACCGGTACAATGAGCTTTGCCTGAGCGACGCCCTTCCATAATCCCGTATCAACCTCATCGTCTCTTACCATCCACCGCAAAAAAAGATTCAGACGTTTGCAGGCACTGCCTCCAACAGGACTTGCCAATAGATATTTAAATCCCCTGCTTACCTCCCGGCCGGTCTCTTTAGAATATATTTTATAAAGCGAATCGCAAAATCTCGCTAAAGCCGGTATGACATTTTCATCGCCCTTGCTATATCCCGACAAAAAATGCCTCTCTATGCTCTCATTTTTCTGCAAAACCTTTTTTAAGATTGCAAGCAAATCCGCAATATCCTTACCCGTCGTAAAACGATGTTTGAAGGAACTTAGCTTTTGCCGCTTGGATTTATCAAAATCCAGAACAAATGCGTAAGGGCTCGCCCCCATACGAGAGAATAAATCATTTAGATTCTTTTCAATCTGCTGAACTCGGCCGTATGCAAGAGACGCTGATAAAAGTGCCGCCACCTCCATATCAGCCGGCTCGGAATAGCGATACACAAACTGCAGCGGGTCCGGCTTGATAAGTTCACGGCGGTTGTACCTGTCATACAATTTTTCCAGCACATCTTTTACTTTAGCTATCTTTGCACCAATCACCTTGTATAATCTTCTACCTACAATTCCGGATATATAACGGGATATCTCAACAATGAGTATCAAGAATCGCCTGTCCGCCGTAGCTGCCTACTCCGCCGAAGCGGCTGCGAAGGCCGGATCAGCGAAGGCGGAAGTATCGAGTATCGAGACTTTCTAATACTCCTCCAGGTGATTGAACTCGGCATTTTCAAGCCAGGTCTCAGGGCGGGACACAAACTGAATTATATTCTCAAGCAAAAAGTAATGTTTCTTTTCTTCCTCAGCCAATTTTAGAAAGATTTCTTTTTGATATTCTTCCTTTGCTTCGTTTGCCTTTTCTATATAGAAATCCTCGCTTTTCTTTTCGATATCCTGTGCCTTCTTGTAAAGCTCGATTTCGTTGGTATCAAAATCAAATTTTTCGTTAGACTCCTTGATTTGAGCAAAGACATTCTTTGCATCAGCCAGGATTGTAGTTTGTGCCATTTGCGGCTTTTCGGTTTTCATTTCTTCTATGGTGTTGTAATGTTTGGCCTCTTCATCGGCGAGCATTTTCAATATGGTTTTGACGCCTGTATTTCCAGTCTGGTCAGCCAACTGGCGATAATAACCTTCGCCATCCTTTTCCATCTGCATTGCGTATTGGAATATGTCCATTGCCACTTTTCCTTTCATTTAATGCGTTCCTGAATATAAGGGCAGCAGTCTCCTGACGGTTAGGTTATTCTCTCTGCTGAAGCGACTGGCTGAGGATTTTGATATGGCGATACTCTTCTTTGATAATATCATCGATTTTGTCTTTTCCGGCCTGGGCAGGGACAAAACCCTTTAGGCCGGTATAGTAAACAATCGAATCCTTCTCCTTCTCAATAGCCATATTCAGAATATCTGTTATGTTCTCTTTGCCGCTTAGTTCACTGGCCGGTTCAGTTCTTACACCGAACACAGCAAGCCCGGCCATCACCTTAGGGTCAAAAGGAACATCTTCAAGCTTGAATGTCCGCTGCCCCGGCGCCTCTTCTGCAAGCTGCTTTCTCATATTAGCGAAAATCTCTTCATGGTCGCTCTCCCAATCAGCCAACTGAAGAAACATTTTGCAAGTGCCGGGGTCATCAAATAATTCCGCTGCCTTACGGTAAAATCCGGCACCATTGCGTTCGATTTGCTCAGCTATCTGAAAGGCCTCGAAAGCATTGAATCCCACACTCATTTCTTTAACTCCATCCTTCATTCAACAATTCCAGGCTCCTTATGCTTGGCCAGAATCCCATCAGCCAATTTATCCAGCGCTATAAAATCATCATCTTTAGGATAACCTTTTGCCACAACCGGCTCAACATCAAAATCCCGGCAAAAACGGTATCTTTTTTATAGCACTTCAAGCTGTTATTCCCTGAATAACTCACAATGACCGATTATCGCTGTTATTTCAAGGCCAGACCGAATGATTTGGTCTGCAAGCAAAGAGTGGTGTAAAAAAATTTTTCTGTGGAATCTGCTCTTGAGCGAAGTAAAAGTTTGGCTGGCTTTCCCCCTATAAAACAGAATTCCCCTGCATCGCTGTTAAAATAGGATAATTACAGTCTCCACCACATCAAAATCCATTAATTATCGGTTGGTAGATATTGCCTACTTTTATTATGCTGTTATTTATTCCGTTATAAAGAAAACTCCATCCCTTTGATGGGGCAAAAAATACATAGTGAGGGCTTGCCCCGCCCAAGCTTTCCAATGGGGTTTACGGGGATTTTTTGCAAAAACGCATATTTTTCTAAAAAATTATTTGACAACCGTATCGTGCCGTATGAAAATCTGATTAAGTTGTAAGCATAAGGAATCATTGTTAGAAACGGCTGTCTTATTATGCTTTGATTAATTCTTTCGTGCCGGGCCATTTACCCAGGGATAGGAATTGGCAATGCAGCAGCAAAGCTAAATGTTTTCATGAGGTAAATAAAAGAGTCTGGCTTTTTCGAAGGAGGAAAACGCAGGAGGCGAACCTACATGGTGCTCAGAGCACAGTGAGTAGTAATGCCGATTATGTGTTTCTGTTGCACGCAGGGAAAACGGACCGCCTTTAATAATTCAGATATATTTGCTGATATCGGGAAGGGGTGGCAACATGGAGGTTGAAAGAGAAAAACGTTCAGACCAACAGAAAAACGAAGACTCTACAAAGCTTTTTCGAAAGCTGCGAGAACAGCTATATTCCTCGAATGGCTCAATTAGACGACAGGCTGGTTTCAATTTATCCTGGTTGCAGGAGGATGGATTAGAAATCCTAAAAGATGTTTTGTTTGGAAATTCCCCTATAACGACGAAAACTGCTGCCGCTTACGGACTAAGAAAAATGCGAGGCAGAATGAAAAAAATGGCCTTAGAGGTTTTCAAGCAAGGCCGGGAACACCAGCAAAGCTCTATAAGAGAGGTATGTACTAAAGCATTGATAGTAATGGGAGAGATAACACCGAAGAAACCTCCTGTAAAAAAAGCAGCAGCAGGAAAACTAAGAATCAGGGAAATCCCGAAAAGAGCCAAGCCAAGAAGAAGAATCTCTGTCAGAAATACGGCAGGGCCTTCCCGCTCCGGCGAAGCGCTTCGCAGAGACGAGTCGCCCAGACGAGTTCAGTCGAGAAACCGACGGCCCGTGAAAAAGTAAAGAATCTTTCTTAAAATAAGAAGACCACAAAATCTTCAAGTAAGATTACAAGCCAAGACGTCAAAAATCGACCTTAATGCTCTATCGCCACTCGATCGAGAACCTGCAAATCTTCACTATTGGGCACTCTAATCGTTCGTTTGAGGATTTTCTATCTCTTCTGGTGGAATTTGGAATCCAGGTAGTAGCTGACATACGACGCTATCCCACCTCACGCAAGTTCCCACATTTCAATCGCGAAGTTCTGTGCAAGTTATTGGAGGCCGAAAACATCGAATACCTCTGGCTTAAAGCCCTCGGAGGCCTAAGAAATACCACCAAAAACAGCAATTCTCCAAATGCTGGCATTCAAAGTATAGGATTTCGTAATTATGCCGACCATATGGCAACTGATGAGTTTCGACAAACTGTTCAAAAACTTCTATCAATCTCTGCGGAAAGAAAAACAGCTATTATGTGCGCGGAAAAACCCTATTGGAAATGCCACCGCAGATTCTTAAGCGATTACCTTGTCGCACAAGGTGCAGAAGTACTGCACATTCTGGAATCTGGTAAGGTATCCGTTCATAAAATAGCACCTGGCGCGGTCATAACAGCCGATGCCACGGTTACCTATCCCCTATCGAAACTTGGCCGGGCACAGACATTATTTGAACCTTGAAGGCAAAAAATAATCCAGCGCAAATTAGAAAATCCAGACTTATTTGACGTACTTTACAGAACAACCATAGGATTTACTCTTTGCAACGCTCACCGATTTTCCGCTGGTTATTTCTTCCAGTGCCTTATCGACGTAGTTGACTACCCCTTTTTCTGTCCTGCCCATTGGTGAATTATCAATCGCACCTTGGTAAACAATATTTCCTGTGGTGTCTATTATGAATATATGGGGCGTCGTCTCGGCACCATAGGACCGACCAACCTTACCTGACCTATCATTAAGTATCGGATACGGCAGCTTATGCTTCTGTGCAAACTCTTTATTGGCCTTTTGTGTTGTGTGGCTCGTACTGTTTACTGCAAGCCAAACAACATTCTTGTCCTTGTATTTATTTGCAAGCTCGACCATCGTATGCACTGTATCATAATGGTACTTTACAAATGGGCACTCTATATTGAACCACTCCAGCACTACAATTTTGCCCTTGTAGTCGGAAAGATTTATGGTTCTGCCATCAAAGCTGCTTAGTGTAAACACAGGTGCTTTCTTTGCAGCTTTTAACTCTTTAACTCTCATTTTTTGCCTCTGGAGTTTTTGAGGCCTTTGCTCTGGTCTCAGCGGTTTGTCCCCAGAGCCACTCCGGACTTTGACAATCCTTTCGAGGCGCCGGGCTGTTTCCTTGGCTTCTTCTTTCAACGCCAGCTCGCGAATTGCCTCCAGTTCGCCAGTGTTTACTATGATGAATCGGTTATCTTCTGCTGTTGGTTGCCTTTGGCCCTGTAGTTTCGCAATTTGTGCTATAATTGTTCCAATCGCTTTCTGCCGTTCTTCACGTACTTTTGTCCATCTTTCTCTAAATTCGGTTCTTTCTTCGAGCGGCATTTCTCGAAAATCGGGCCGAGTTTCACGCCCCATACCTTCTGTGCCTTCTTTTAATTTCGCAAGTTGCGCTTCAATCGCTTTAATGGCTTTAAGCTGCTCTTCACGTCTTGAGCCAAATCTGTCACGCATTTGGGTCCTGAGCTTTCCCCTTTCTTGCTCAGATATCCCATCCAATCTCTCACGCATTTGGGCTCTGAACTTTTCTCTTTCCTCATTGGACATGTCCTGCCATTTTTCTTTCATCTCGGCTGCTTCTGTGGGCTCATCCTGCCCAAATACGGTTTTTGCGGAAGCCATAACCATCAGAGCAACGACGGCTAAAACCAAGCACCTCTTCATAATATTTACCTCCAAAATAAGTTGAAAAGTTACCCTCAACTAATTCCCACTACTTAAACTGGTGATTTACCACATACATCTTCACATCTATCCGCTAAAGACGCAAACACAAAACCTTTTATTGCACAAACGATAAAAAAGCTTAATAATCAATACGCTGGCTCGACCAACCACATTATCGCCTTGATTATTCAAGTGTGGATGTATCTTCCAGTAATTTTCTTACGAAGTCCAGAAACTGAGCTGCGTATGCTCCGTTGGCAACTTTGTGGTCAACCGAAAGCGTCATGCTCATCAACCTGCGAACTATAATACCACCATCATCGGGTACACAGGTCTCGATAATCTGGCCGATACCTAATATACTGCACTGGCCGGGTACAACTATTGGAATAAAGGATTCTATCCCGAAGGCACCGAGATTAGTTACGGTTATGCAGCCACCTTCCAAGTCTGTCGGAGCTAATTTATTGCTGCGGGCCTTCTCAATTAACTCCTTACTATCACGTGCAATATAGAATATATCCTTTTTGTTTACGTCCTTAATAACTGGTGCAACCAGACCACCCGGAACGGTAATCGCCAGGCCAATATTGATTGCTTTAGCCAGCCGGATAGCGTCACCGGCCGGCTGTCCTGTCATAATTGGAAATTTCTCCAGGCCGATTGCAACCGCCTTTGTAATAAAATCATTGTAAGAGACTTTTACCCCGTTAGAAATCTTACCTTTTTGTCTCATATTATTCCCGATTGAATTTCTAACGGGGTGAACATCGCTGGTTTTATTTACTTTGTTTCGTAATTCCACCAACTCGGTAACATCAGCTTTTACAGTCAGGTAAAAGCAGGGTATTTCTTGTTTTGACTTCAGCATTTTCCGTGCGGTTATTTTCTGTAGCCGGTTGACCGGTATTGTTTCTCCCAGTTTTACCCGCCCCGGCGGGTTTACTTCTGGAGCAGCTTCATCAACCACAGCCGATGTAGCATCCGGCACAGTTGATACTTCAGCTTTGAGTGAATCGACGAAGCTTTGCGGCACTTCTTCATCCTTATCACCCAGAACTAAAATTGGTGTCCCAACAGGTAGTGTCTGGCCCACTTCAGCGAGAATGTGCTTTACAAAGCCATCAGCAGGCGATTCCATCTCCAGCGTTGCCTTGTCGGTTTCTATCTCAAAAACACAATCCCCTTTTTTGACCTCGTCATCGACCTTAACCATACAACTAACAACGGTTCCCTCTTCCATTGTTTGCCCAAGCGGCGGTAGTCTTACTTCTTTTGCCATTTATAAAATCCTCATTTGGTTCATATTACACATTAATCACACGATTGCTTTAACGGCTTCGATAATTTTCTCGACGCTGCGAATACCTGCCATTTCTAACGGGCTTCGCCCACAGCGATGGATAATATAGCATATCTCGCCCCCAAAAAGCAACCTCCGTTCTTGCTTCCCGCTTCCGCGGGGACAAGTTTACCCCTGCGAAAGCAGGGGCAAAAAAGCTCGGGGGGGCGGGGCTTCCTTGTCCCTCGTCGCTCGTAAATTCGGACGCTCTTAGCGCTTAGCCATCTCACCGCTCCAGCTACGGCTCGGCGCCTACGCCGAGACGAGTTGCTAATTTCTTGCGAAATGTATCTGTTTCCCACTGATTAATAAAGCCTTGCTCACGTTTATTCAAACTGAGAATCCCGCCCATTTGGTATGCGTTAGCGCGAATGAAAAATGAACTAGTCACAACATCCTTAATGGTAAAGACGAAATCTCCTCTGGCAGCGATAAAAAGCCCAACACCCTTAACCAGAAACGCCACAGAAGGTTTTTCGCCCTTTCTGATTTTCGAAGCCAGTTTGCGTGCGATTTTCTTTGAATCACAGTCCTCTTCGCCGCGGTGCGACCGCGTCGCAACGGGGACCCACATCGCAGGTCCATTGGTATATAGCAGTTCATCCGGCGTCAAGACTCCCGCTGAAAGCATCTTTTGTGCATCTTTCTCTGCCAGAAATGCTGCAACAGCATTGTCATAGAAATGGCTTACCATAGTATATTTACCGGTCGCCTCAAAAAATGCCCTTCGGATGCAAAGCTTTGTATTTGTAATAATCTTTTTATTTACAGGTTTGACTTTTTTGGCTTTTGGCTGTTTTAATTTGCTATTGCAGCGTTTTATGACACTTCGAACAAGCCGTAAGGCAGCATTAGGAGTCTTTGCTGAAACCAAAAGCCCGTGCTTTTGCAAAAAAAGGATAGCTGGCATATTGGCGAACCGGCTTTGATAATCACCGATTAACTTTGCAACTTTTTTTGCGAGCGTGTAGCCGAGGCCGGCATAAGGTACCCAGAGCGGCGGCAACTTTTCATCCTTAAAAAGCTGCTCAAGCTCCGCCTTTCCTTTTTTGGCGCATACATAGGCACCGACTGCATTAGGGTGTAGATGAATCACTCGACTTTCAAGAAAGGCGTGCAGGTGCGCTTCTAAGGACGGACGAGCCCCGCCTCTACCAGGGGCGGGACGAGCATCACCGGTGAATTTATCATTGCAAGCAAGAAGCAGCCGATTCACAACTTCCGCTTCTCTGGTTTGAGTATCAAGTCTTGCTATTGACTTATCTTTTATAATCGACCGAACCGAATCGAGCTCTAACCTTCGCCAGCCTTGCCTCCTATTCATATCCTTCAGAGCTGTACCACTGGCCTTAATATACATATATTTACCATCTGCCGTTTTTACTGATGTGTTACCGCCGCCGCCTTGAACAAGCGCGCCATCCTGGCCAACCGCATTCGATATTTTAATAAGCTCCAACAGAATCTTATCCATACTGCGTCCCTCGTCCATCGTCTCTCGCCCTTATCGTGGTGTGGCATCGGGCAAACCGCCGTCCACCGGAATCGTGGCGCCAGTGGTAGGTGTTTGATGCGTAACAAAAAATAGCACTGCATTGGCAACATGCCGTCCTGTAACCGTGGCTTTCAATAGATTTCTATTGCGGTAGTACTCGTGTAATTGTTCTTCATTGAGTCCACGGGCTTTCATTCGGTCGGGACCTATTTCTTCCCATAAGCCGGATTTGTATTTCCCCTCTGAAAATACCGCATCCGGAGCCACCATGTTTACCCGAACGCCATATTGTGCCAGCTCAATGCTGGCTATCCTGCCAAGTTGATGGCAGGCGGCCTTGGTAGCACTATAAGCTCCGAAGCCGGCGCTTGGAGAGGGAACATTCTTAGTGGACATAATGATGATGTCTCCTCCTGTTGCCTGTTTAATAAATCGCCGACCAGCTTCAGCGAGTGTCAGGAGCGTCCCTTCCACGTTTACCTTTTCCAGTTTGCGAAACTCTTCGATATCCATCTCTATTAGAGTTGAGACTAATGCGATGCCGGCGTTTATTATTACGATGTTAATTTTGCCCCAGGTGTCTATGACCGATTGAAAACCGCTTGTGACAGACGCTTTGTCCGTAACATCAAGCTCTACGCCGATTACCCTCTCAGGCGTCCGCCTTTGGCGAGACTCCGCCGAAGGCGAGACCTCGCCAAGCGGGCTTGCCTTTAGGCGGGCCTGCTTTTTCAAATCCGCTGTTATATCATCGAGTCTTTGGCCCCTCGGCTTCGCCGAGAGGCGAGCGGGCAGGTCACTCACTGCCACACTGCAGCCGTTTTCCAGCAGCGCCTGCGCAACTGCATAGCCAATAGCGCCGGCTGCACCGGTTATCAGTGCAACCTTGTCTTTCAGAAGAAGTGATTTTTCGTTCATTACTCGGCTTTTTGCTCCTCGTTTTTGAGGGTCTCGTATAATTCTAAGGCCTCTTTTGGTCTTAAATTTTCGTGCACAACCTTGCGAATTGCCTGCATCATGGCCTTTGGGCCTGAGGCCTGGAATATATTACGGCCCATATCAACTCCTGCAGCTCCTTCTTGAATGGCCTGATAGGCCATCGTCAGCGCATCGAGCTCCGGGATTTTTTTGCCGCCGGCCATAACAATCGGTACCGGACAGGAAGCCGTAACCGTCTCAAAACCATCGGGAACATAATATGTCTTGATAATATTGGCCCCAAGCTCGGCACAGATACGGCAGGCCAGGCGAAAGTATCTGGCGTCTCTGACCATATCTTTTCCGACCGCCGTTACCGCCATCGTGGGAATACCATAGCGCATTCCCATATCCACCAGCCGGGTCATATTATGGACTGAGCGGGTCTCGTATTCGCCGCCAATAAATACCTGTAGCGTAATCGCCGCTACGTTCATACGAATCGCATCCTCGATATCGACTGCTAACTCTTCGTTTGAAAGCTCCTTGAGTATGCTTGGCCCGCCGCTGCACCGCATCACAACCGGTTTGGTCAATGTCGGAGGTACGCACGTACGCAGAATTCCCCGGGTGAGCATTATAGCGTCACAGTAATACATTAACGGCACAATTGTCAGGTCAATACGCTCCAGTCCCGTAGTCGGGCCTTGAAAATAACCGTGGTCAATAGCAAACATTATCGTCCGGCCTGTCTCTGGATTAAATATCCGTGACAGGCGATTTTTCATCCCCCAGTCAAGGGCGTTCGCCCCCTTGAGGAAAAAGCCCTCGGTCTTCATCGGGATATCTTCATAATACTGTTTTTCTTTTTTTGAAGTATCAATATCAGGCATAGTATTATCCTCTCTTCCAATCCGACTTATTTGTTAAATGGTAACTAATTACCAATTACCGGTTACCAAAAATAGTTTCATATCCGCCATATTCTACGAATTTTTATACATTTCCAAAAGAGTATTTTCGGCTTGCTTGGTCCACAGGCCATTATTGAGGCACTCAGCAGCTTCCGGCTCGTCCCGGCGAAGCGCCGAGCCGTAGCTGGGCAATTTTTCGTTTAATTCTTCCAGCCGTACCAGCCCCAGCCCTCGGCAAGCCGGATAAACGATAATCTTACCCGCTATCAACCGATTTTCAACCGCACGAATACCTTCTGCTGCCGCCTCAAGTCCACAAACAGCCGCTACAGAGACATTGGTATCAAGTCTGCCGGATTCCACCTTCGTCAGCATTCGTTTCATATCTTCTAAAGTTGACCCGCTGGTTCCAACAAAATATAATTGCTTTTCTATGTAAGTATCCAGGTCAATCCTTCCTCTAACTGTTGCCGGTATGCCGGCAAAAATATTTATGATACCCCGTTCACGGCAGCTGCGAACCGAGGCCGTAACCAAATCAGGAACCGGTACCATCAAAATTGTATAGTCGAATTCTAGCGCAATTTCTGCTTTATTTGGATTATATGCTCTATATTCAACGCCATTTTTCTCCGCTAATGGTTCTGCAATTTTCGTAAGCTTGGCCAATCTGTCATCATCTATGTCCCCTGCAAAAATGCTTACACGCTCGAGGCCCTGACAGATATTTCGTATCACATGCATCGTACCCATAGGCCCGGCTGCCCCGATGACGTTAACCCGCCACACGTCTGGCGGGTTAATCCTGTCACCAGCTCGAATCTCACCATTGTCAGGGATTATTTCCATAGACTCAGCCGGGTCGAAACCGGTACTGCCGATTATACGAATGCCGCCGTAGTGAACCCGACCGACGGGAGTAACAACATCCCTGCCGAACCTGCCGTTGCAAAGAACGATATTCAACAAACCGTTTGCAGCCACCTTCGCAAATATCGCTTCGACAGTATTCGGCTCAGAACCAAAATAGATTACATCATCAAAATCGGTATCAGCAAGCTCTGACACACTCGCAACTCTTTGTATCTCATCTGCTAACTCTACCGGTGGTTGATATGGAGAAATCCATATTATTTGAGCCGGCTTGCCGTAGCGATTAAACAAATCTCGAAGAGCGTCTGCGGATGGCTCTACATCTGCAACAACGAGCATCTGTCCATCAGCTTTTATACGCGTGCGTTGCTCAGAGGCATAGGCATCTTCGACACACGCCCATGGTTCTATAAGGGCGACCGCTGAAGCAGACAAATTCTCACCAACCGGCAAAAGCATCGACTCACTTTGCGGTGATGTGATGACTCTTTCATCCATTAGCACATATTCCTGAAGCGCCCCTTCAAAGTTGTATCCGAAGGCGGCATTAGACCTGGCTGTGCGCAGCCAGCGATAATCGGTTTGCACAAGATAACGCTCGCCTGTCTTGAAGTTCTCCACACCAGCTCCAACTGCCTCAATCCTGACAACAGTTTCGTGTCCTGGCACCGTCGTTTTTTGGCCTGGGACATAGCTCGGTATCTCTTTTAGCACGTCCGGCTCAATGCCGGAAATTATCTCGCTTTTACGAACATGGCTGGAAAATTGCTTCAGCAGTTTCAAATCAGAAAAGCAAAGCCCTACCGCCTCTACCCTGCAAAGAATCTGGTGCTGACCAGGCCGAAAAACCTCTTTGGTTTTATTCAAAACCAATTTATCCGGCCCAACCAGCTGAACAGCGCGTTGTGTTTCCGGTAGTTTTACCATTATTTTTCTTTTCCTCCGCGCTTACAAGCCAGCCAGGCAAAATTACTCGGCGAATAACCGTAAGTGCTAAAGTAAAGATTAAAAAGGCAGGATTAAAAATAGTCAATGGTAAATACAAAAACGTCTATCGGCATTACGCGGTTGGAATTGACTGGTTTTGCTGAAAACGCATTTTGGCCTGGCCAATGAGGTAAAAACTGCCGGTAATACAAATCAGGTCCCCTTTACTGACGGCGCTTTTCGCAATTTGTAATGCCTCTCCTAAACTGTTAGCCGCCTGGCACATCTTGCCGCACATCTCCGTGTACATATCAGCCAAATCCTGCGGAGACATCGCCTTCACAGAGTTGCTGCGCGTAAAGACTACCTTGTCGGCCCCATATTGCAATTTATGCAACATCCCTCTGACGTCTTTATCCTTGTTACACCCGAATATTACCACCATAGAATCATAAGGAATATGTTGACCTATCGCATGTATCAGGGCTTCAATACTTGCGGCATTGTGAGCAGCGTCAATCATAATTCTTGGGTCATCGCAGATTATTTCCATTCGGCCAGACAATGATACCTTACCAAGTCCATTAGTCGCTTTTCCATTGTCTATTTCGTAGCCGCTGACCTTGAGTTTATCCAACATAGCCAGAGCAAGACCGCAGTTGATTGCCTGATGTCTGCCGTGTAACGGCACTCGCAAATGCTCAAATTTACTCGTTTCTGTTGTCAGGCAGATTCTCGTATGCGGGCCGTGTTCCAACGATGTCTCAAACCGATGCGAAAAATCAATATCATCACCCGTTACACTTAATGATGTTTTGACAGAAGCAGCATGTGATTTTAGAACGCGCATCGCTTCCGGCTCTTGCTGAACTGTAACAGCCGGCACACCACGTTTGAAAATTCCGGCTTTCTCCCTGGCAATTTTGTCAATTGTGTTCCCAAGCTGATGCTGATGGTCAATACTCAAGCTGGTTATCCCGACGACCTTAGGCCAGACAACGTTGGTGCTGTCCAACCTGCCGCCCATGCCGGTTTCAATCACGCCAATATCAACTTTCGTATCAACGAAATGCATAAAGGCCAGAGCAGTCATAATCTCGAAAAAAGTAGGAGGGTCGGTCTTTGACATTTTCTCAATCGAAGCGTAAATACGATTTAACAAGCCATGCATTTCCGACTCTTGAATCATTTTTGAGTTGACCACAATCCGCTCGTGCAAGCTTATCACGTGTGGAGAGGTGTATAGCCCGACCTTGTAGTCATTCGCTTCAAGCATCTTGGCCAGCATCGTGGCTGTACTGCCTTTACCTTTTGTACCGGCTATATGAGCTGTATGGAATTTTTTATGTGGATTGCCTAACAGCGAAAGCAGCTTCTCCATCCTCTTGAGACTGAATGTGCTGACATTGTAGCGCAGATGGTCCTGCTTTTCGTAGTCGGTCTTCTCAAAAAGATAGCTTATCGCCTGGTCGTAGTTCTTAAACGCCTTTTTAACTCTGACCTTAGCGACCTTGGAGGGGACTTTCTTCGCCCGCTTCTTCCGAGTTGTTTTGATTGATTTTACCATAAAAAGTTCATTATATAAGGCAAAGGCCCCAAAGTCAACATTACCCGAACAAAACATCACGAAACACCACTTTCATCGTGAAATCTGACGAATATAAGGTATTTCGTATAAATACTTTATAGGCACGGTTTTTAATATCACTTTATTTTTCGAAATTCCATTAACATCAGCAAAGCTGAACGCATGATTAGCCCCCCTTATAAAAGTGCCCTTTTTTATGCTAAATTTCCCCTCCGAATCCGCTTATACTACGCCCATTTTATATTTCTTGTTCAATATTATTAGACGTTCCCTTTTGCCATTTGGGGCCTTCTGTCCTACTGGTCTGGGCGCTCATCACGGCGGCCCAGCTCCGCCAAAGGTTTCGCCGGCGGCGAGAGCGTGCCGTAGCCGGGGAGGCCCAGCCCGTCTTGGCTCGGCCAAGCCGAGACAGGCCGGAGTCCCGATATTGTAGAGATTCGACTTGTCATTCCCGCGAAAGCGGGAATCCAGTTATTGACACTTACGGACAAATTTGGTACTGTTTTTGCGGCTTGGCGATAGCCAAAAGTCAAAATCGGATATGACTTTAACGACGAATTTAGTTTATGGACTAACTCGTCTGCGACTTCTGCAGCCTGACTGATGAAGAAACCGCTATCGTCGAAGGTACGATAAAAAAAATCAAAAGAGTGAAAAAAACGAAGCAACTACTATATCTTATTTTTGTTTCGCTTTTAGCTGGCTGTGCTCCTGTTAAAGAAGAAGGAAAAGCCGACAACAGTTACTGCTCGCAGCCAGCCAATATGGTAATTACTCACAAAGTACAGGGAGGGAAAATAATGCCACCCATAGATCCAATATATTTATCGACTACACTTATTCATAGGTTTGTTGCCAACAAATCCAAAGGAAATGCCACGGGATTTTTCTTTCAGAGCAAACAAGGTTCCATATATCTCGTGACTAATAAACACGTTATTTATGGAAATGATTTTTATAAAGAAGAGGCCATACCGGAAATAGATAAAATAGACATAACCCTTCACATCAACAAGAACGATTTATCACAGAACAAGACAATAACAATCGATCTATTTGAGAATAAAGATAGGCTGTGGAGGGAGCACCCAAGGAAAGATATTGATATAGTGTGTATACCTCTTAATTTGGACAGAAATAAGTTTGTTTTTGCTTCAGTAGACGAAGGTCTTTTAGACGCTTCCAATATAAAAATAGGTTTTGAGAAAATATTCGTGATGGGTTACCCATATGGTTGGCATGATTCTCTGCATAATCTCCCTATTACAAGAATCGGCCACCTTTCAAGCCCTTTTGGAGTACCTTTCCACGGAAATCCCTTTATGCTTGGGGATGTAGAGACACACCCCGGAATGAGCGGAAGTCCTGTATTTATGCATCTCGTTGATTATGTGACTGTCGATAAGGGAAAGTTAACTCGGCATTTGGGTCAGTCTAAAATTATTTTGCTTGGGGTTTATTCCGGTCAGCCGAAATGGGAATTAACAGACAAAAAGACAAATAAATCTATTACAATTCCTCATTCATTGAGTGTAATTTGGTTTGGCGATTTGATAAAGGAAACAATTGAAAAAAAAGAATAAAGAAATAAGCGGTTTATAAACTCTGCGGCCTAACCGAAGAAGAAATCAGAATTGTTGAAAGTATGCAAAATTAGCTTCATTTAATATCCCAAAACAAATAGCAGAAAAGATTTGTGAATATCACTGACAAAAAACCAGAAAATGTTCTAAAACCTGAATTCGTTGAAAAATACAAAGAACTACATCAGGATATCTGGCAAAGATTAATCCAAATAAACACTAACATAACCATTTTGGAAATAATACAAAAATTCCCTTTTCATAATATCTATTACCCGCCGGAAAATGTCTTTTGGAGTATGGTATATTGGAATTTTACATATACATCAGTAGTTTTAATGTATGCCCTTGTAAACGATGACAAAGAGAATCGCCTTACAATTCTAAAGTTTAGAGATCTCCTCTCGAAAGATTGGTTGAAAGATAACGAAAAACAGGAATTTTATAAAAGAGCGGGAAAATTTAACTCTGGTAATATAAAACAAGTTTGTAATAAAATAGCTGACATGAGGCATAAGATTATCGCTCATCGTATTATAAATCCTGATGGCACTTTACCAAAAGTAACAGGTGTTACTCTTTCAGAAATAAAGAAAATTTTCAATGAAATCGAAACTCTTTTTCGGGCCTGTTGTTTTGGTTCGGAGTATGTTACCTCTCTTTACTTGAACGGGACTTGTGGAGGCAAACCTATAGAAAAAGACATCGAGCATATCCTTGAATTAATAGTAAAGGATAGTTATTGGTTAAATGAACCTGAAAGAAGAAAAGAATTCTGGGAAATCGAACGGGAATATAAATCTGAAGAACAGATAAAAGAACTCAACACTTGGCGGCAGAAAGTTGGCCTTCCGCCCGCATGAAGTTCTGGTTGTTAAATTTTTTTTGAACCTGTGTCAATCCATGTCTGATTGTTTTCGTGTTAATTTGTGGCTATCCTCTAGTGTCTAAAAGTCAGTGTTAATCAGCGTCTAATAAAATCTGTTGCAAATTTTTCTTTGTGTTTTTTGTGCCTTTTCGTGGCAAAAATATTGATAAAAAAAGCGGATTTTACTTGAAAAAATAGGCCATTTATGGTATAATATAGACGAAATTGGGGGAGGCCTCGAACCCGGGGCTGCGGAGCCCCGCAAGTAACGGAACAACCATAAGTTCATTTACAATAAGGATTACTGAACTGTGAACCATAAACTATTAAAAATCGTCAATCTTCCATCTTCCCTCGTCCGTCATCTGCCTGCCCTGGCTCGGCAGGCACGCCGTGGCCTGACGGCTGTTTTCTGTATTCTGTCGTCTTCGAGCGACGAGAGACGAGCGACAAGCGACGGATTAAGTATGCAAAACAAACCCAATCTTGTCCGCCGCAGGCGGATTCTATACTCTTGTAAAACAAGGAGTTATGAAAATGAACCCCTATTTTTGGCCTAAAAATCCCAAAGCCAATTTGCAAAACGACAAAATGAACATAAGTTCTTTTATAACAAAGGTCTATTAACCATGAACCATAAACTACGAACTCATAAAACAAACCCAAACAAAGCCAATTTGATTTGTCCCTTTGTACCTTTCATGGTTAAATATAGATTCTTCGGCTACGCTCAGAACAGCGTCTGTGGAATCTGTGGCTAAATAATGGCAAAAAGAGAAGCGAATTCTCCGGATATTGAAAAGTGGCTTAAGTTAATCAGGGCCGACAGTGTCGGGCCAACGACGTTTACAAAGCTGCTCAAGCATTTCAGCTCGGTTGACCGGGCTTTAGGTGCTTCGGTTAGTGAGTTAGCCAAAATTGATGGAGTAGGTTTCAAAACCGCTGAACGAATTGCCGCAACGCGTAATAAATTCGACGCCAAAGCCGAGCTTGAATTAGCTGAAAAACTCGGCGTCTGGCTAATCCACTCTGCTGATGAGCGTTATCCGCCTGTATTGAAAAAGATTTACGACCCGCCGCCTGTCCTTTACATAAAGGGTACCCTAACCCGCTCCGACAATTTATGTATTTCGATAGTCGGCTCTCGGCGTTGCAGCTTATACGGCCAGGAGCAATCCTCCCGATTTGCTTATTTCTTAGCTTCCGCCGGCTTTACTATTGCTTCAGGTATGGCACGCGGTATAGATACGGCTGCTCATCAGGGTGCCCTATCAGCCAGCGGACGCACTATAGCGGTGCAGGGCTGCGGGCTGGCAAACATCTTTCCGCCTGAGAACAAAAAGTTATTTGAGCTTATAGCCGAATCCGGCGCCTGTATTAGCGAGCTGCCGTTGCGCTACGAGCCACTGCCGGAGAACTTCCCGCCTCGCAACAGGATAATAGCTGGACTGTCACTGGGAACAATTGTCGTTGAGGCTGGCCTGGGTTCGGGGGCACTAATTACCGCAAGAGCCGCGCTGGATAATAATCGTGAGGTGATGGCGGTACCCGGAAAAATTGATTCGCCGACAAGTTATGGCGCTCATCGGTTAATAAAAGATGGCGCAAAGCTAATAGAAACTATCGAGGACGTGATGGAAGCCCTCGGATATATCGGCGAACAATTACAAAAGCATGTGAGCGAAGCAGCAAAAAAGGCCTCAGAAAAGGTCAATACGCCTTTGTTTGATACAAGTCAATTAAAGCTAAGTCACGGCGAAAAAACGATTTACGGCTGCTTAAGCAAAGAACCACTGCACGTAGAGCAGATAATCACGGATACGAGATTGACGCCGGGAAGCATTAACGCTGGCCTTGTTTCACTTCGGCTGAAGGGCCTGATAAAACAACTGCCGGGAAATTTGTTCCTCAAAGGTTAACATTGCCTAGAACTGATATTTGTTTAGCCCGTGAGATAGACGACAAAAAATTATCTCACGGGTTGAATTTGAGCTTAAAGAAGGTCGGTTCTAAGATTCTGGTTCAGGTTTTTTTGTGCCGAGGATATGGAGCGAATCTTCGATGACCGGCAAGGTTTTGGTTTTTACTTGCGGATTATAAACATTGCCGCTTACTTCCATCCGAACAACAGCGACACCGAGACCTTCAGCCAGCGATTGCAAAATAGAAGGGTCGGTTGTTGTAAGACGACCACTGCGAGCAGTTAGAATCAACTCGACATTTTTACTCTGCAGGTTCATCTGACCTGAGCCATAAAAGGCAATAGCTGCACCGGCTAAATCGAACTTTTCAAAAAGTAGAGTGTCGCGTTTGATGTACGAATCCACAAGCATTCGGTTGAAGGCGAAGTCTTTTGGTTCTGTCAGTTTCAATACATATAGCAGTTTTGCCAGTGGTGAAAGTTCTCCCACCCGCATATCGCTTATGGCCAGCTTGCATCTACCTATACGTGAGGAAATGTCGCCTCCTTGACCGCTGATGCTCAGTAAGCCGTTCATCTTACCAGTGGTATAGGCGTTGTTTGGTCCTGATTTATTATTCGGAATTTGCGGTTTATCTATCGTGTCCGAAAGGAATTGCTTTACATCGACATCGCCAAAACCCACTTGTAACAAATACTCTGAATTCATCTTAGTTGGCTGTGTAAATTCAAATCTACCTGTTAGTCTGCCACCATAACAATCAGCAACTAAATTTTCAGTAAACCACTTTTGCTGGTCGGAGTCACAATAAATATCTGCCTGTAATTTAGTAAAAGCTTTGCCCTCAACCCTGAAACTATCTGCCAAAAGAATCGCATCGCCCCACCGGAAACCTTCGCCGGTCTTATACGAACCCTTAGTTTTTAATGTTACATCTAATCCAGTTATAGCAGCAGATAGGTCAAGATTGCAGTCTTTGAATTTAACAGTACCATCGAAATCAACATATTTCTCGCCATTCTCATCGCTGGATACTTTTATACCGAAAGAATTCACATCGAACCGGCCCGTGGGGGACAGCTGCGAGTAAAAGGCCTTATGACCTTTAGGCAAAGCGATTCCGAGCTGTTCGTCCAAAAGAATGTTCTTGGCTGAAAGTTCGAACCAGCCGTTGTCGAAAACATCATCAGCTAAAACCATTTCGCCATTTAGCTTTATAGTTGAGACATTCGGCTGGGTTCCCGCAAGGCAGGGTCCCTCAATATGAATACCTTCAGCGGTGGTCGCAACAATATCTTTTAGCTTGATATAGTCTTTGGTTATCGTTAAATCGCCGGTGATGTCTTTCAGTGGATAAGCGAACCATTTGCAATTGACACTGTCATTCAGACAAGTTACGTCTATATTATAGTCAGGATACTCGTTAGGGTCAGGGTCAGTTTTGTCTAAGTCGGCCTTGTAGTCTATTTTGCCATCCGGCTGAAATTCCGAGACGATTTTTTCTAACGGCTCGGGTAGCAAATCAAACAGTTGCTCATTCAACTGCGCACCTCTGGCATTTAATTTCAGGTTATATTGTAGATTGCCTTTCTCATCCGGCCAGGCCTGACCGGTCAAACCAAGCAAACCTCCGGCGTGCTGGCCGGTGAAACTGTCTATGCGTATTGAATCGTTTGTAAAAACGGCTTTTGCTGAGATATCTGAGATAACTAATGGAATTTGAGTTGAGTCCAAAGAAGATTTTCTGCAAGACAAATCAGCTATAAAGCTTGCCACGTTCACATCTTCTCTGGACGTAAAAACCTCAATCTCGCCGTCGGCCAGACCGGTAGGACGGAATTGAGCATATAGCTGTCTTTGCACATCTGGTAATGCCGACTCTAACGTTGAATTTAACGGTATATTATTTACGTCGATTGTAACATCATATATTAGTTTTCCAGTATCGGACGTTGCTGCTTTACCATTGACGACAATTTTTCTTTCGTCCATTTGTGAAACCACATTTGAAAAGGTTATCCCATCATTGTTAAAAAAAAGCTTACCGGAAAGATTTTTTAATGGATAAGGAAAATGTTCGTATGTAGCTTTGGTGCCGAGCAGTTCAACAACCAATGTTTTGCCTTTATACAGAGGTGTCTGGCTGAGTCGTAAGTCTATCGCTGCAAGGCCGCTCGGAGAAAAGGCATACCAGAATTCCTTCTGTTCCTCGCTTAATGCGTTATAAAGGTCATTATCCAAAAGCATATTGTCACTTGTCATCTTGGTTTCGTACTTCCAGTTTGGACCAAAGTCTCTGGACCAGCCGTTAAAGAAGAGCTCAACGTCACCATGCTGGCCGCTTAGATTGTTTAGTGACACACCTTTTTCAGTAAAATCTATTTGGCCGGTCAGGTGTTCTATTGTGTATGGGAAATTGCGGTCGCAAATCGAGACGTTCTTACAATAGACTTTGCCGGCCAATTTGCTTTCTCCCAGTCGAGCGAAGTTACCCGATGTTTCAAGCTTGATATCAATACGTCCGGCAGGAGTATACCTGTTGAAGAATCTCTGCAGAGCAACAAACCCGTTGAAATTTTGCAGAAGTGATGGCGCAAGCTGAGCCAATTTATCCAGCGAGGGACTATGTCTCGAGTGAAAATCTTTTATGCTAAGCTTCAATGAGAAATCTTCCCGGTCATATTGTAACTCGCCGGCCAGGACCTCGATTATCCATGCCATCTCAAGGGCAGGAACATCAGCGGACGAAATTCCGCCCGCAAACGTAATATTACCCGGCTGGTAGAACCCTTTTAGATGACTCTTGCCAAAACCACTTGCCAACTTGGATGTTGTTATCTCAAAGCTGTAAGCATCTTGTCTTTCTTCAGCAGGGCCAAACCGAAATCGTATGGGTAGTTCTGCGAAAACTTTAACCTGGTTATTTGAGACCTTGCTGTATTGGAGTTTACCTCTTTCGAGATGAACAAGCGGCATCTCACCGCCGCCACCTAAACGTGGTTTGATTTTAATCGCAGATACATTCCACCGTTCTGTATCCAAATTGTATTGGGCGTTGAAAACAAAATCCTCTATCTCTATTTCTTTCAACCGTGGCCGAAGTAACAATAAACTGCCTATACTAAAGCGTGCGTATACCGTCTCGGCTTTGAGTATTTCATCGTCGGGGCCTTGCTTTTGATAAGGGCTGATTACAAGTTTTTCGATGAAGACAGAACCATCAAGGTTGAAATCTATCGATTTGGCCTGTATTTTCGTGTTAGTAAGTTCAGTAATCTGGCCGATGGCAATATGGCCAAGAGCCCGACCTAACAGGACAAAAACAAGCCACAAGATAACTATCAGCAGCAAAGCTCCGAGGAGCCAGCGAAGTCCTGAGCGTACCTGTGCTGAGCCTCGTCGAAGTGCCGAAGGGCGAAACATAGTCTTTAGTTTTGAGTTCATTTTTTTGTTTTTTTGGACGGGATAACAGGATTTCTTTTCAGTCGTCGAGTATCCAGCATCATTTTCTTATTGCCTTACCTGCGATATCCCGGCGGCAATAAGCGTTATCGAATTTTATCAGGGCTACAGCTTCGTATGCTCTTTCCTTCGCATCTGCGACGGTCTCACCGAGCGCCGTTACGCCCAGGACTCTGCCTCCGTTGGTAACAATATCGCCATTCCCCGCTTTCGCGGGGACAAGCTTGGTTCCTGCGTGGAATACGACAACGTCTTTCATTTGTTCGGTTTCGTCCAGACCGGTTATTTTCTTCCCCTTTTCGTAATCCCCCGGATAACCTCCAGAAGCCATCACCACGCAGACCGCCGGCCGGTGGTCCCACTGGAGATTAACTTGGTCTAATGTACCGTCACAAACCGCCAGCAGAACTTTCAGCAAATCACTTTTTAGCCGCATCAAAATGGGTTGCGTCTCAGGGTCGCCGAAACGAACATTAAATTCCAGCACTCTCGGCCCACCGGAGGTTATCATAAGCCCGGCATACAGTACACCTTTATATGGTGTGCCGTTTCGAAGCATTGCATCAACCACCGGCACAAGAATTTCGCGACTAATCTGGTTCATGAACTCATCAGTAACCACAGGCGCAGGGCTATAAGCACCCATCCCGCCGGTATTTGGGCCTGTGTCACCATCGCCGATGGGTTTGTGGTCTTGCGAGGATTCCATAATGTAAATATTCCGGCCATCCACGAAAGCAAGTATCGAGGCCTCCTCGCCTAACAGCTTATCTTCAACGATGATTTTATCACCAGCCGAGCCGAATATCTTATCGCACATTATCTTCTCAGCAGCCAAAATACCATCAGCAGGGTCATCACACACAAAAACACCTTTGCCCTTTGCAAGGCCTGCTGCTTTTACCACTACCGCTTCGTCTCTGCTGGCAATATATGTCTTGGCGTCTTTGAATCTATCGAAGATTCTGCCTTCAGCAGTGGATATGGCAGCCGAACGCATCAATTGCTTTGCAAATGCCTTATCCGCTTCGAGTCGTGCTGCCTCTTTGCTTGGCCCAAATGCTTTCATCCCCGCTGCTTCAAAAACATCAACAATACCTGCTGCCAGCGGGTCTTCCGGCCCGACTACCACAAGCCCTATGGTTTTCTGCTTTGCAAAATCCAGGAGCTTGTCAATATCGGTGGCGCCGATAGGGATATTCTCTCCACACTTAGCTGTACCTGCGTTACCAGGTGCGATATAGAGTTTGCTCAGGTTTTTTGATTGAGCCAGTTTCCAGGCGATTGAGTGCTCCCGCCCACCACTGCCGATTAAAAGTACGTTCATCCCGTTAGACATTTTTTATCCCATTTTATAATCTCTCCCGTTAGTCCCGTTAGAGGTAAATCTCTAACGGGATTAGAAACACCCATTTGCTTATCTTGGGAATGTCTAACGGGATTCATTTGCCAACCCCAAACATTTTTATGCTCCTGTCATTCCTGTGAAACCTGTCCTCGACCACGATCGGGGAACAGGAATCCGTTTTTTATCACATTTGCTTTATTACCCAGAAGAACAATCTACCAGAGGTGATTATTTTGCTCAAGCTGATAATTGATTATTTTATGGCTGACTTAATTGGCTTTTCAACGATTGGAATTTGCGACTGAAGGCAAGAAAAAACCCGTAGCAAATCAGCCCGTCAAACGATAAGCAGGTGGTTACTCGTTTTTATTCGAGCCGCCGTAGACAAACCGCATCTGGCCAACATTAGGGATTGCTCCAAAAGGGTCTCTGGCAAAGATTTTGAAGCCCTGCGGCCAATAGACAAATAACGCTTTGCCCACCAGATAGTCACGCGGGACAATGCCTGCTCGGTAGGACAGACCTCTATTTGCCACGCCCTCATTGCTCCACCATCTACAATCCTCACTGCTGGGACTGTTGTCGCCCAGTACGAAAAACTCATTTTCTCTGAGGGTAAAGGGGTTACCTTCTATTGCTCTACCCTGCTCGGGGCTATTGGCAAACTTTTTGGCAGTATAGTGAATATCCCTGAAAATCGCTATATGCGAGAGCGTTAATTTACCGGAGCCAAAGATTCTTACCTGTGGCTGAAGGTCTGTCTTTCTTTCACCGGCATCGTTGGGGTCCAGACCTAAATCGTAAATTAAATTTTCGCTGCCAAATTGAAATATCAGTTGATGGTCAACATTGGCAAACTTAACCAGCGTAGGTTCATTTATATCCGATGGTTCGATTGACTTACGGCCTAATTCTGTGATTTTTCCGTCTTTTTCAGTTTTTGTGATAACCATTTCACCTTCATCATTGAAATCGACCCACGCTCTATAATGAGTTTCGTATTTGCTAAGTTCTACGCCTATTCGGCCCTGGGGCCGCTTTGAATCGGTATAGAAACGTACCATCAGGTCACTGCAATATGGCATATTCCTGTAGTCTCTAATATCATCGTAAGCATATGTCGCTCTAAAATCGTTGCCAGCAGATGTATCATAAAAAAACGAATGGGTTTCGTCGACAGAGCTGTCTATGTAAAATATGGTTGGCTTATCTTCGTTATTGATTATCCATTTTGACCCTGCGGCCTTCCTAAATGGCTGTTGCCAGAAATGACTGTTAAATCCCAAATGGGTTAAGGGTTTTCTTGGCCGAATTGGCAGATAGTCATTATTATAAACTGGCATCCACAATTCCTCCTGGACTTTATGAGGCTTTCGGCTGATTTGTCCATCGATGTAAACGTCACCATCTATTATTTCTATAGTTTCTCCCGGTCGGCCGACCAAGCGTTTGATGTAATTTATGTGAGGTTTGTCAGGATTTTTGAAAACTATGACATCCCAGCGCTTGGGCTCGACGAACTGGTAGATGCACTTCAGGACAAGTATTCGGTCGCCATTTGCTATCGGCATCTTGCCACCGGTCGGCTGATAGTGACCACAACTTGGGCAGCGAGACGGATATAATCTTATATTCCCATGCGTTGGTATATAATCTTCACTCGGGAATCCAAATTGCTGTGGAACAAAACCGTAGTCGTATTTGTATCCACACTGTGGACAGCGCAGCCGAAAGTGGGCACCTTTAAGCGTATCAGCCATACTGCCTGTAGGTATACGGAATGCCTCCATTATAAAAGCCCTGAAGACGAAGGCCAATACAAAAGCAATTATGAGCCATTCAAAGGTGTTTGCAACTTCAGTTGCTCTATCCTTTCGTTTTTGAGCGGCATTATCAAAGCTGGTTTTTTCGGTTTTACTTGCAGACATAAATGTTAATCATATTACTATACACACTCATCGTTGCCTGAATACATAGAAACTTTATTATCCTCATAAGTTCCTGTTTGGTCAACAAACTATTTATAATATTTTGGGATGGCCAAGCAACATCACGCTTTTTTATAATTTTTTTCTTAACTTTTGGCCTGATTTAGGTCAGTATAATAATTGACAACTTAACATCGAAGTTCACTGAACTTTTGGCTTCCTTACCGAAATCACCAGTTTGTTTGCCAGAAGGCGCACGAAGGTTGGTGCCCCGTTATGGGGCATCGCTTGCGTGTTCCGAGCGGGCCTAGCCGGGCCTCAGTGGGGCAGGCGGCGGTGCTCCTTATTCTTTGCGCACACCGCTATAAGGTTCTTAAACGGCCTTTTTTCAGATTATTCAGTGACTTTTTTATGGATTTGCAGGTGAGTTTATGGTATAATTATCCCGAAGCGAGAAAAGCAGGAATCTGTGAAACAGAAAGCAGGTTTTGCGCATCTTATTACGAGGAGACAGGGTAATTGTAACAGGAGGAGGAAACCAGCACGGCAGGCGGGTAATCGACCTCACTGGCTAATTGCAGCGAAAGGATGCGGTCTATGACAAAAACATTGTGATGAGGGTTTGTAATCCAAAAAACAAGAAGAAAAACTAATGCAAAAAGGAGAAAAACAATGCGAAAAATAATTTTAACAATTCTGGCAGTGCTGGTGCTTGGGACAGTTCAGTTTGCAATGGCAACACCGGTTGATTCAAATTCGATAGTGAAAAACGGCATAGAATATTACATGCAGACGGACAAATCTGTTTACAACTTAGGCGAGACTGTCGAGATGTTGTACAGGGTAACTAATTTAGGGACTGACGATGTAACATTTCATTTCGACGACCAAGTGCAGCATTACTTTACGGTAAAGCTCTACGGAAATCTTATATGGGATGTACCAAAAGTAGGTTTCCCAGGGGGATCATCGTTTGTGCTTTCGCCGAGTGGTTATAAAGAATATAGTGAAACTTGGGACATGCTTGACAATCTAGGTATCCTTATCACACCTGGTACTTATGACATAACAGGCAGCTTGCATCCTGTTTTCTTGACTCAACAGGATAAAGATAGATATGTTCCGGTTTCAGTCCAAATAGAGATAATCCCAGAGCCAGCTACAATGTTGCTATTTGGCCTTGGCAGTTTAATCTTAAGACAGAAATTTTCTTTATCGAAGGATGGTTTTTTGGTATAATAAAATATAGTAATGCAGGAGCGGTTCAGAAAATTAAAACTCAATTTTAGGAGGTAAAGTCATGATTAGAAAAAAGATAATAACAATTCTGGCAGTGCTGGTGCTTGGGACAGTTCAGCTTGCAAAGGCGACACCAGTCGATTCAAATTCTATATTTAAAGACGACATCGAATACTATATCCAGACGGACAAAGCGATTTATGACTTAGGCGAGACTGTCGAGATGTTGTACAGGGTAACTAATTTGGGGATTGAGGATGTGACATTTGAATTTGCGTATCAACAGCAATGTTCTTTTGAAGTATGGGATGCTGAAACAAGAATTTGGGGATGGCCAAAACAGGTGAATCCAGCAGGTAGTATTTTTACTCTCCAGCCAGGAGAATTTAAGGAGTATCTTAAAGATTGGGATATGATGAATGACAATGCTGGAACTCTGGTTACTCCAGGAAACTATGATGTAACCGGCAGGTTGGCCTACTTCCCAATCCATGATAGATATGTCCCGGTTTCAGTCCAAATAGAGATAATCCCAGAACCATCCACACTGTTATTATTAGGAGTAAGTTTAGTTGGTTTGTTAGCCTGTAACCGAAAGAAGAAAAAATAATCGTTAATATTTATAATTGTTGAGAGGGTGAACTTATGAAAAGAGCGATTGTCTTAGCAATCTTACTTGTAATTTTAACAAGTATAAATTCAGTAATTGCCAGTCTTCATACTTCCGATAAAATCTATAAAAAATACTTGACAAATCTAAAAAATTGTTGTAATATGTTAATAAATAGAAAATCGATCAGCAATCCTTTGGAGGAGTACAATACGAAAATAAGAAAACCATTCGTATTGACGTTAGTCGCACCAATCAAAAAACTTAATTAACTTTTATTCAATAAAAAGAGGAGATAATTATGAAAGCGAAAGTTATAACACTGGCCATAGTCATATGTTACTGGGTTTGCCTTAACCAGGCTCAGGCAGTACCCATCACCATCGAGATAACGGGAGAAGTTACAGAAGGCTATGGAAGTCTATGGGGAGACGGTATTTATGAAGGTGCTGTTTTTACTGGCACTTATACATATAATTCTTCTACCCCCGATACAAGTGATCGGAGCGACATAGGTTTGTATGTGCATGATTCTCCCTATGGATTAAACATTTCTCTGGGAGGATTTGAGTTCAAGACCGTCCCAAATCACACGGGGCAGTTTAATATAACAATCACTGATAACGGTCCAAACGCGGATTCCTATAGAGTTGAGAGTAACCAGAATGCCCTTCTCTCGAATGGAGCTACAGTCAATTATGTTTTCTGGAGCCTTCATGGCCCAATTTCGATGATATCTTCGACCGAGTTGCCTCTTGTTCCCCCCACTGTAAGCCAGTGGCCGAATAATGTTCTACATATCTTCGGTCAGGATATACTCGGCAGTGCATATTTCATAAAGGGGACCGTTACGCAAGCAATACCCGAACCCGCAACAAGCACTCTTCTGGTAACTATGGGTGTGTTTCTCTTGAGACGACGAAGATAAGTTTCTCAAAGTTAAATCTGCTCATTAAAAAGAGCGGAAATGGGCGCACTATGCCTATTGAGAATCATAAACAATGACAACTTATTCTTTGAGGAGGCGTTATGTATAAAGCAAATAAATCCATATCTATATCATCCTTAGTTATTGGTCTGTTAGTACTCTTTTTAGCATGTTTCCTTTCTACCGCTGCCGCCGAGGAAAATTATGGCAACTTGTCAATTGATCCGAATATGATGGGTATGATAGCTCAGGAAAGTATTGATTTGCCCTTTGACCCCAACAACTACACCTTCCTGATTTATAATCCTGGAGGTACTCAATCCCGTATCGTATCTGCGATGGATCAATTAGGAATCCCCTATGATGAACGAGGGCCCGGTAACGAAGTTACGGCAAATGATTTGACAACCCACGATATCCTGATTGTCGGATGGAATGATGACGGAAGCACAGCAGGGCTTACCGAAAATGTTCTTGCGGCGGGTATCACTGGTCGAGTGATTTTGAGCGGCCATGATGCGGATTTCCACACTGTTCATGGTTCGCCGGAAGCCGAAGTATTCTTAGTGCAGGCCATTGATTACGTCCTGGAAGGTGTTGATATGGGGATAGGTACGGGGATGATTACCCTTGGGTGCACAGGCGCATTTCCATATCTTCCCGAAGAATGGGATGTTAATGCACTATTCATCAGCGATGGTGAAATCGTTTCTGAATTCACACCAGCAGCACTGGCCAGTGGTGTCTACGATGGGCTTGAACCCATAGATATGTGCAATTGGGGCACATCATATCATGATGTGTTCATCATTGACCAAAACTCTGTCTTTGTGAAATTTGAACTCGGCGGTGACGGCGACGATATCATCACGGTTGCTCGCCTTTGGTCGGGCTATGGGGTTGAGTTAACGAAAACCGATGATGTTAATGACGGCAATTCTGTCCTGCCAGGCGATTATATAACTTACGAGATTACCTACGGCCCTAATGGATATTCCGATGCCAATGTAGTGATAACTGATTATTTACCTGTTGGAGTCGACCCTAATAATCTTTCAGACCCAAATTACGATATAGAAAAGCATACTTATACGTGGCAAATTGGCTCTCTGGATGCCAATGACCCGAATGATTCGGTTACGCTTACAGTGAAAGTTAACGAAGGGGCTGACCCAAATGGGATTATAACTAATTATTGCGAAATTGAAAGTGAAACTGCTTGTACACCCGCAATATTAGGTGCCAGTGTATGCTGTTGGGGTGGTGACATTATATATGTGGATGGCAACTGTAAAAAAATAAAATAAATTTCGCTTGCAGACGCTGTATAAACTGGTATAATACAGTTTGTACTGAAGAGGGCCGAGTCAAAATGTAATATGTGAGGAGCGGTTCAAATGCTATTCTGCGAAGTAGCTCCGCTACATAGCACGAGAAACTAAAACTAAATTTTAGGAGGTAAAGGTTATGTTTAGAAAAAAGTTACTAACAATTTTGGCAGTTGTAATGTTATGTGGAGTTTGTTCAGTTCAGGCGGGAAATGTTGATTTTTACAGCGATGCAATCATCAGGCCCGGAGAAGTCTATGACATCGTCAGCGTTTATGACACGCCGCCTGTCCCAACCGTCGTCCATATGTTCGGCGGAAGTATAAAGAGCGTCCACAGCTATGATTCAAGCACATTTAACATTCACGAAGGTGAGTTGTGTCGGGGAATCTTCGCTCGTGATTCAAGCACCGTTAATATTCTTGGTGGGGCTATAAGTTTGGACAGTCTTTCTGTCGGGGATTCAGCAACGCTAAATATTTTCGGTGGGGATTTTTCTTCCGGTAACTCCCCATACTTTTCTGAATCAAGCACTGTAAATATCTATGGATATGATTTTGAATATGATGGCAGTTGGACACTTACAGGTTTTCTTTCAGATGGGTCAAGCTTTATGTTTAATGAACTTTTTGCCTCTCAGTATCCGCACCTGAATTTGATTGTAATTCCCGAGCCTGCAAGTGTTTTTCTATTTTGTTTAGGGGCGCTATTATTAAGAATAAAACGAAAATAATCAGAAGCTTAAAAACTTTTGTAAGGAGGAGCAAAAAATGTCACGTAAAAGAATTCTCATTATTCTATTACTAATTTTTCCGGTCATCGGGTTTTCCAATACAGCCAAAGCCAAGTCAGTTTACGTAGTTCGGGATACCGGAACTTATGTAGGAGATGATTCGTATTTACATGTCTATGATATTCAGGACATTAATCTTGTTAGTCAAATTGACTATAAAACGGTTAATCAACCTGCGATTGACCTTGCAATAGACATAGACTCGAAATATTTATTTGTTACTTTTGAAAATGATAACAAGATTGAGGTAGTTAATGCAAAAACAATGGAGTATGTAGACACCGTAACAGCTACTGGTGCATCTGACCTGGCTGGTATCGTCATAGACCGGGGTAAACAAAAGGTTTATACTGTTGATAGAAGAACTCCAAACTTATACGTTTATTCGTGGTATCCTCGAATACCACAACTGGTTCTGGACGAACAAATTGAATTAGAGGGATTGATATATGACGATGTGGGTGGCGCCTGGGGCTTGGCACTCGATGAAGATAACCATCGTCTCTGGGTGACCAGCAACGAAACAAAGGTGCGGTTTTACAATACAAACGACTGGTCACATGACCCTAATACCAACTATATCACGCTATCACAACAGGCCGTAGGAATCGCTCTCGATTTATCAAATCAATATGTTTATACAGGAACGGCTTGGGTAGAACCCTATCCAACCTATTATCTAAGCCAGTATGATCTGTCAGACGGCAGTGAAGCGACAGTGGATATTGGAGCGTACGTACTCGGAATTTCTGTTGACCAGCAGACTTCGCTTGTTTATTTGACAACTTATGGAGATTCGGGCGACACTCCGTACCCCAATCCACCGAGGGATCGGCTGATGATTTACGATTGCAATCTAGTAAAGCAGCCATGGGAGTCCGGCGATATCGGTAATCCCGCAGGTGTAGCTGTCGCTGGCGACGTTTCATATAAGCCGTCTCTTTTCTACATTGAAAAGGTCGATGTCAATGAGCCGAATTGCGTTGTTCCCGGTAATTATATAACTTACGAAATAACCTATGGGCCGAATGGAGTTGACCATAACAATGTAGTAATAACCGATTATCTGCCGGATGAAGTCTATTTTATATCAGCTTCGGGTCCTAATATGGTTTATGATATATTTACAGATACAAATATTGTTACCTGGCAAATCGGCTCTTTGGCCGCCAATGCTCCGAATGATTCTGTTACACTTACGGTACAAGTCAATAACCTCGCTGAGCCGCTGGGTACCATCACTAACTACTGTGAAATAGAAGGCGACCAATACTACACTGGTTTCGCTACGGTAGATACCAATGTACGCTGTTGGGGTGGTGATATCATCTACGCGGATAAGAGTGCTTTTGCTGGCTATAACAACGGTACATCTTGGGACAACGCCTATATCGACCTGCAAAGTGCCCTTGACAGAGCTGCGGCTGGCTGCGGCAGTAAAATCTGGGTTGCTGAAGGAACATACCAACACAAAACCTCTGCATTTCAATTAGTTGATGGCGTTGCCATTTACGGCGGCTTTCCGACCGGCGGAGGAATTCGCGACTGGCTGATAAACGAGACAATTCTGGATGGAGGGACATACGTAGTGAAGGCCCAGGACGTCAATGCGGCAACTATTCTCGACGGCCTTACGATAAAAAGTGGCTTGGAAGGAATAAATTTATACAGCTCCTCGCCAAAAATCATCAACTGCAAGATTCAAAACAATGGTTATGGAATATATTGTCAGAGCAATTCCGACCCGAATATAATCAACTGCAACATTGAGAGCAATTGGGAAGTAGGGGTCTATTGCGATAATTCCCATCCGAAAATAACTAACTGTGTGATTGCCAATAACGGAGAGGATAGCACTGATGAATATGTGAGCGGAATCTATTGCAATAATTCCTCGCCGACAATAACAAACTGCATATTCAGCGGTAACTTAGCTTTTGGAAAAGAGCCAAAAGGCGGAGCAATGATTAATGGAGGCGATTCCAGCCCGGTTATAACTAACTGTTTCTTTACAGACAACAAGGCCATCTACGGCGGCGGGATGTACAATTCTGATGAATCTTCGCCGACAGTAATTAACTGCACCTTCAGAGACAACCATGCCAGAGATGGTGGCGGAATTTACAATGCATCCTCTTCGCTGACAGTAACAAATTGTATTTTATGGGGCAATACAGCCACTTATTCCGGCCCACAGATTTATAACTCTTCATCTGGCCCATGCATAACTTACTGTGACATCCAGGGTGGCTATGAGGACGGAGATGAAATTATAGATGAAGACCCGCTTTTTTATGATGCTAATAGTTATCATCTTACGGCTGATTCGCCCTGCATCGACAAAGGCGATCCGAATTTTATCACGAACCCAGATGAAACCGACATCGACGGCGAAGACCGGAAAATAGACGGTAACGATGATGGTAACCCCATCGTCGATATCGGTGCGGATGAATACTACTGGAGTCCCGCTGACTTTGATGAAGATGAGTTTGTAAACTTTATCGATTACGCAGAATTTGCTTTGTTCTGGTGGAAAGACTCTGACGACCCTGATTACAATGATATCTATGACCTCAATGACAACAACTCTATCGATTACAACGACCTTGACTTGTTCTGCGAGGACTGGCTCTGGCAGGCTGGCTGGTTAAAAACCTTTGCTGCTGGTATGTGTTCTATGGGCAGCGGTACGGGCCAGAGTCTCGGCTTTACAGAAGGGGCCTCTTTATCAGCCCCAGCAGAGCAGCAACAGCCGATAGAGACTGTCCAGCTTGATATTGAAGAGCTCCTGAAATGGCTTGATGAACTCTGGCTCATGCCTGAGGTGCGAGAGGTCATAACCGAAGATGAATGGCTGGAATTCGTAGAATCAGTTAAGTCATCGTTTGAATGACAAAGAAAACCTGATGGATAAAGATAAAGGGCTGGCTATTTTAACCAGCCCTTTCTTATTGGACATTTATAATCGAAAGCTATTTTGAAGAGGATTGGCAATGAGAGCCGTCCAAAAATGCCATAAATGAGCAACAGTAACATTCCACAAAAGCATAAATACAAGCTATATGTTGCTGAATAGTGGTTTTTTGCACGATACAAAAGCGTATTTGAGCATAATGGCCGGATTAAACGAAAGCCCTTTTTCATATAACTGCCTTCTAATAAAGAATTTATATTTATTCCTTTTGCAGGATAACCTGTTTGTCAGGACCTTATATGGTCTAAATTTGATGTCCCGTTTGCCCGTCCAGCCGGGTTGGCGTAATTGCAGTGGTTTTTTATCCGCCTTCGCAGTCGCCGAAGCGATGGAGGTACCACGGGCTCGGCTCGTGGGGCTCCATCTTGGTCGAATTTTTTGCCTTTTCCGAAACAATATTAGTTTTTTTTAGAATATTAAAAAATTTGTGAAAAAATTACTTGCTGTATAGAAGTCTTTGTAGTATAGTAATTTGCAGTGTTTTAGGGTTTCTATTTTGCCGGTTGGTTTTGCAATTGACGGACAATAAGGGGTTTTACAGCTCGTCTTGGCGCTCGTCACGGCAGAGTCCGCCTGTGGCGGATTAGCAGGGAAGGCGCAAGCCGTAGGTAAAAGGGCCACAAAGCCAGCTTTCAAAGTGCTTACTCATTGGCTACTAAATATTGTGCAGAAGTTCGTGACGAGCTGTCGGATAACCAAAAAGGTTAGTATTCCAGACAGCGGTTTTTGTAAGGTAAGTGGAAATTAGTTACTTAATCGCTTTTTCGTAAAGTGAGGTAATCTATGGCAACAGTTACGAAGAAAGAGCTTATCGACCGGATTGCGGAACGTACACAAGCAAAAAGAGTCTTGGTAAAGTGTATAATTCAGGCATTTCTCGATGAGATAACGACGGAGTTGTGCGAGAACAATAACCGTTTGGAATTCCGGGATTTTGGTGTCTTCGAGACCAGAACGCGAGCAGCGAGGACCGCACAAAATCCAAAAACTCTTGAGCACGTTGAGGTACCTGCAAAGCGAACGGTTAAATTTAAGATGGGCCGATTAATGAAACAAAACCTTTGTGTTCCTTCCGGAGAATCGGCTAAAGTGAAATAATTGTTTTTTGAGTAAAAGGCCGTAACCCACAATTCAAGACCTGGTTTTGTTAGGAACTGTAAGACATACTGATTGTGGGACGTGCAAAGAATAGTTTATCTTGGTAAAGTTGTTCAAAAGGGGCGTTTTTATGTCGGATGGGAAAGTCAAGTGGTTCAACCCAAGAAAGGGTTATGGATTTATCGCGGGCCCAGAAGACCGCGATATTTTCGTCCACTACTCAAGTATTCCAGGTGATGGTTATAGAACTCTTGCTGAAGGTGATGAAGTTACTTTCGACATTGTCGAGGGTGAGAAAGGGCTAAGGGCTGAGAATGTAGTTGCTAAATCAGCCTCAAAAAGCCAAAAAGAGTCGTAAAGCTGCCTTTTTATTTTTGGGTTTGAGAGGAGCTTATAAATCCCGTTAGAAAGCTCGGGTGGGGCTTTTAACCCGCCTACGGCGGGTAAATCCCACCGGCGCTATGTATTTTTACCTCGCCCACTCGCCGCCGCATAGCGTTGGCGTAGCGGGGAAGGGCGGAGTTTTTTTTCTAACGGGGTAAATAACTATTGTGCTTCTCATTACCTAATTGAACACCAAAGCAATGGTAATAGCTCTTGCGACATTGTGTTGTGTGGGTTGTTTAGCACCTCGTGTGGCAAGCGTTGGGTGGAGGGTTTACCGTTTCGCTGCTCTCTGCATGATATGATATCCTTTGCGATAATTTAGGCATTTTCCTCGTAAAAACCGGTTATGTCCTGCAAGTTTACCCCGATAGAAAGTCTGCCCGTTCGGCTCGTTGAGCTGCCCGCCGCAGGCGGGATTAAAACCACGCCTGAGCTTTCTCCGCAATCCCATAAGGGATGCCTTACGGCAGGAGTCCATAGGACTAATAGGAGTTACACTTTTTGCTTGCAACCTGTCGGAGTTTTTGTTATTTATGTAAGCGAGTAGTAAACCTTGTTAGACAGCCCGTCTCGATGGCCTCGGGGCGTCCGAGCTTTCTCTCTAACGGGGTGAATATAGGAGCTTGTTTTTGCTAATTGACGGTTATGTTTGCTTGCGAAGTTAAATCCGGTCTCGACTGTAATGTTCTTGTATTGAACAAGCATTATATGGCTATCCGAATAGTGGGGGCCAGGCGGGCATTCTCTTTGCTATTCCGTGAGCTTGCCGAGGTCGTCTCTGCTGAGGAGGACAAATATTCCAACTATGATTTTAAGAGCTGGTGTGAAGTTAGCCGGTTCAAGCGGAATTTCGAGCAGGCTGGACACGATTGGGTATCCACCGTCAATTTTCATATTGCGGTGCCGAGGATTATTCGGCTGTTATTTTACGACCGCCTACCACGAACGGAAGTTAAACTTAATCGTCGAAATATCTATGCTCGCGATAAAAATAGATGTCAATATTGTGGCAAACGCCAGCCAACCAGCGAGCTGTCACTCGACCACGTTATTCCTCGGAGTATGAGCGGAAAAGCAGTGTGGGAAAATATTGTTTGTGCCTGCGCCAAGTGCAATGTCAAAAAAGGTGGCCGAACTCCGAAACAGGCGGGTATGACACTCATCCAAAAGCCCGTTAAGCCGAAGCACAATCCCCTCGTTCATATCCATTTAGGCCATCAACGCTACCGTAGCTGGAAACAATTCCTCGACCACGCTTACTGGTCCGTCGAGCTAAAATGACATTGAGCATTCAACCCCTGCTTTTGTGCAGACCTTGACCGCCCTGAACTTCATAAATTAAATTTAACTGCCTTTGGCGGAACTTCTTTAGACACAGATTAACGCGGATTTGAGGTGCTCAGGACAGGTTAACACGAATTTGCACCAATTTGTTTTTTGCCACATCCATGCTTCGCTCCTTATGAGCTTCCGACTTCGCTTGCGCTACGCCGGACAAGACGCAGGACAAGGAGAACGCAGAGATAATAAACATCAATCCTCCCTAAGGCGGAATGACCACAAGCGTATCAATTAACCTGATATCTTCAGAAGAGCTGCCTACCATTATTTCGAAGACACCCGGCTCTACAACAAAACTTGCCGTAACAGTGTTATAAAAAGCCAACTCCTCAGCCGGTAGGGTAAATGTAATCGTC